>Ga0247844_1006323_pt1 | contig 14262 bp, 14 predicted proteins | sample LaCtaG_FD_192421 | JGI IMG/M metagenome (GOLD analysis project Ga0247844, IMG submission 192421) | Freshwater microbial communities from meromictic Lake La Cruz, Castile-La Mancha, Spain - LaCruzMarch201714.5m_1 | ecosystem: Environmental > Aquatic > Freshwater > Lake | place: Spain: Castile-La... | reverse complement strand
AAGACGGGATAAATCCCCGTCATCGGCACAAGAGCCAGTAGGACTAACGCAATAAGATATCCGAGATTCTGACGATTCATTTTTCTTTTCCGAACAAGCCGGCGGGGCGAAGCAGTAATACGATCGCCATGATGATAAACACAACCGTGCTCGATGCTTCGGGCCAAAAGACCTTGGTGAGCCCCTCGATGACGCCAAGTCCGAGACCGGTGACGATAGCACCCAGGATCGAACCCATGCCACCAATCACCACCACGGCAAACACCACAATAATGAGGTTAGAGCCCATGAGCGGAGAGACTTGGATAATCGGAGCCGCCAACACGCCTGCAAAGCCTGCCAAGGCGACACCGAAACCATAGGTCAGGGTGATCATGAGTGGAACGTTGACCCCAAAGGCCTCGACGAGTCTGGGATTTTCAGTACCCGCGCGCAAAAGTGCGCCGAGTTTGGTGCGTTCAATCACAAACCACGTGATCAGGCACACCGTGAGTGAGGCTACGACGACCCAAGCGCGGTAATTCGGCAGCATCATGAAGCCGAGATTTGTGGCGCCCCGCAAGGCTTCGGGGGACGAATACGGCTGTCCAGAGGCACCATAAAAACTGCGAAACAAACCCTCGATCAACAGCGTAATACCGAAGGTCAATAAGAGGCCATAGAGGTGATCAAGCTTGTAGAGATGCTTGAGTAGAAATTTTTCAATGAGAATGCCGAATAAGCCCACCAAAATAGGCGCGACGAGCAGCATCACCCAGTAATTGAGACCGAGGTAGTGCAAACCCATCCAGGCTAGAAAAGCACCCAGCATGTACAGTGCGCCGTGCGCAAAATTAATGACGTTGAGTAAACCGAAAATAACGGCTAAGCCCAGCGACAAGATGGCATAGAAGGAGCCGTTCACCAAGCCAAGCAGAAGCTGACCGAGAAACGCTTGCAAGGGAATACCAAAAATAGTGATCATCGTCTGCCTACTTCATGAAGCCAATTGCTCTTACTGCGTCATACCCCCTGAAAGACTCTGGCGTCTCCAGGGGGTGGGCCTGCTTGCTTACTTCTTGACAAGTTTGCAGGTGGATTCGGAGAGCTTGGTAAACACCTCTTCACCTGGCAGGACTGCGATTTGTTTGTAGTAGTCCCAAGGCCCTTTGGACTCGCTTGGTTTTTTAACTTCCATCAGGAACATGTCATGCACCATACGTCCGTCTTCGCGGACATAACCGTTCTTGGCGAACATGTCGTTGACCTTGTTGGACTTCATCCATTTCATGATGGTGTCGCCATCATCAGTTTTCGTGGCTTTAACAGCATTCAGGTAGAACGATACTGCTGAATAATTACCTGCTTGAATCATCGAAGGCTTGCGCTTGACACGTGCTTCGAATTTTTTAGACCAAGCACGTGTTTCATCGTTTTGATCCCAATACCAGCCGTCGGTGAACTGCATGCCTTGAGTGGCCTGAAGCCCGAGCGAGTGGATATCGTTAATGAAAATCAGCAGACCAGCCAGTTTCATGGTTTTACCGATGCCGAATTCGTTGGCAGCTTTGATCGAGTTGATCGTGTCACCACCCGCATTCGCCAAGCCTAGGATCTGTGCCTTGGAGCTTTGCGCTTGCAACAAAAAGGAGGAGAAGTCTGAGGAGTTCAGTGGTGCGCGCACTTGACCTCTGACTTCACCACCGGCTTCTCTGACGACCTTAGCGGTATCACGCTCAAGTGCATGACCAAAGGCGTAGTCAGCCGTCAAGAAGTACCAAGTTTTACCACCCGCTTTTACAACGGCAGAGCCTGTGCCACGAGCTAAGGCAACGGTGTCATAGGCCCAGTGAACGGTGTAGGGGGTGCATTGTGAACCTGTGAGATCCGAGGCTGCGGCGCCAATGGCGAAAAAGGGCTTCTTCTTTTCAGCGGCGATGCCAGCTAGGGCAAGGTTCACGCCAGAGTTCGTGCCACCGATGAGCAAGTCGATCTTTTGCTGGTCGAACCATTCCCGCGCACGCGCAGCTGCGACGTCCGCTTTGTTTTGGTGATCCGCAAATAAAAGTTCAATCTTTTTTCCGTCGATCTGGCCGCCTGCATCGGCAATGGCCATGCGGACCGCCTCAACGCCGCCTGCGCCATCAATGTCTGAATAGACGCTGGCCATATCGGTGACGAAACCGATACGAATGACGTTGTCGGTAACATTCGCTTGTGCAGTATGGCCAACAAGACCGAGGCCCGCGATCATGAGCGAAGCGCTTAGGGTACGAAGTTTCATGTAGTTCTCCAGGGGGTTGCTGCGATTAAAATTTTATTGTTAGACACCGAGTAATTCATTGAGTACAGATTGCTTTTCCTTGAGTTCACGGGCGTCAAAGTGTTCAACGATTTGCCCGTGTTCCATGACATAAAATCGATCCGCCAAGGGTGCGGCAAAGCGGAAATTTTGCTCAACCATGACGATGGTGTAACCCTTGTCTTTGAGCATTTTGATCATGCGACTCAGCGCTTGCACAATCACTGGCGCAAGCCCTTCAGAAATTTCATCTAGCAAAAGCAGATTGGCACCTGTTCGCAAAATGCGCGCCACTGCCAGCATTTGTTGCTCACCTCCTGACAGGCGAGTGCCGGGTGAGTGACGTCGCTCCAAGAGGTTTGGAAACATTTCATAAATTTCAGCAAGCGTCATACCGCCGCCAGGTACGCCTACAGGGGGGGGTAAGAGGAGATTTTCCTCGCAGGACAAGCTGGCAAAAATGCCACGCTCTTCTGGGCAATAGCCGATCCCGAGATGTGCGATCTTGAAGGTCGGCATATCGATGGCTTCTTGCCCATGAATACGGACGGATCCTTTGCGAGAGCCCGTCAGACCCAAGATCGCGCGTAAAGTCGTGGTCCGTCCCGCGCCATTACGCCCTAGGAGGGTGACGACTTCGCCTTTATTTACCGTGAGGTTGACGCCATGCAAAATGTGAGACTCGCCATACCAAGCTTGCAGATCAGTGATTTCGAGTGCGCTCGTACTCATCCGTGTGCTCCCTCAAGTTCGCCTTCAGTCGTGCCCATATAGGCTTCCATCACGGCGGGATCTTTTGAAACGTGGGCGTAGTTGCCCTCAGCCAACACCGCGCCGCGCGCGAGTACCGTAATCGTGTCGGCGATCGAAGACACGACATTCATGTTGTGTTCAACCATCAAGATCGTGCGGCCGACACTGACGCGCTTAATGAGTTGCGTCACGCGATCGACATCTTCATGGCCCATGCCTTGTGTGGGTTCATCAAGGAGCATGAGCTCAGGCTCCATCGCGAGCGTCGTGGCGATTTCGAGCGCGCGTTTGCGTCCATAAGGAAGGTTGACTGTCATTTCGTCCGCAAAATCGCCAAGATCGACTTGCTCGAGGAGTTCTCGGGCGCGCTCGTTTAAGGCGTTCAGTCTTTGATCGCTTTGCCAAAAGTTAAAGGAAAGACCCGTTTCGCGTTGTAATCCAATCCTGACATTTTCGAGTACAGATAGATGAGGAAAGACAGCGGATATCTGAAAGGAGCGAATAATGCCTCGTCGGGCAATGTGCGCTGGGGTGTCTCGGGTAATGTCGAGGCCATTAAAGGTAATGCTGCCACGGGTGGGCGTTAAAAACTTGGTCAGCAGGTTAAAGCACGTGGTCTTGCCCGCACCATTGGGGCCAATCAGGGCGTGGATTTGACCGCGCTGTACGCGCAGAGACACTTCATTGACCGCTACAAAACCACGAAATTCTTTTGTGAGCCCTTTCGTCTCAAGAATGATGTCTTGCATGCAGCAACCCGCCAAAAAATTTTAAATTTGATGACGAAGTATGGCGTAAATCAGCAGTAAAGCTCAATGAGGGTTTGCCTGAGGGTTGTTAACCCTTGGTTTTTTTTGTGTACTCACAGAGGTCAGAAATGCCGCACTGAGGACATTTTGGCGTGCGCGCGACACAAATATAGCGCCCATGCAAAATGAGCCAGTGATGCACATCAAGCTTGAATTCGTCAGCAACGAACTTTTCTAGCCCTTTTTCGACGGCAACGACATCTTTGCCGGGGGCGATTTTGGTCCGGTTTGAAACTCTGAAAATATGGGTGTCGACAGCAATGGTCGGCTGGCCAAACGCAGTGTTTAGCACTACGTTGGCCGTTTTGCGACCCACCCCTGGGAGTGCTTCGAGCGCTTCTCGCGACTGGGGGACCTTGCCCCCATGCTGCTCGAGCAATATTTTGCAGGTGGCAATCGCGTTTTTCGCCTTTGTTTTAAAAAGACCGATGGTCTTGATGTAGGCCATGAGTTTTTCTTCGCCGAGCGCCAAGAGTGCTTTGGGCGTGCCGTAGCGAGGGAAAAACTTGCGGGTGGCGATATTGACAGCTTTGTCGGTCGTTTGTGCCGAGAGCAGAACGGCGATCAACAGCTGAAAATCGCTACCGTATTCCAATTCCGTCGTCGGGTTGGGATTGGCCGCACGCAGGCGGGTAAAAATTTCTTTGCGTTTTTGTGGATTCATGGCGTGCTGGCATTGCGCCGAGCCCGTGCGCGCGCAAGCGCGGCTTGGGCGGCTGTGCGTTTGTCTTCGTTCGTATTGGTGATGGGGGCGGTTTGAAGGGGAGGCTGCTCAGTACTTCTTAAGCTGGCGGGCGTTTTATTGAGCCTAATGATGCGGCGCTCATAGCGCGCACGCGCCTGATCGGCATCGGTCCGCGTCCAGGCCCGTGTTGGCTCGACATTGACCATGTCAATGCAGTCCACTGGGCAAGGGGCCACACATAAATCACAGCCTGTGCAGTCAGTCGCGATGATGGTGTGCATGACTTTTGACGCACCTAAAATAGCGTCGACAGGGCAGGCTTGGATGCAAAGTGTGCAACCAATACAAAACTGCTCATCGATCACAGCAACCTGTAGGGGGATGTGGAGACCGCAACTTGTATCGAGAGGCAGTATGGGCTGGTCAAGCAGTTGAGCTAGTGCAGCGATCCCAGCATCGCCGCCAGGAGGGCAGCGATTGATAGGGGCGCTACCCTCGGCGATGGCGCGTGCATAAGGTGCGCATCCCTCAAACCCACATTTCGTACATTGAGTCTGCGGTAGCACACGATTGATACGTTCAGCCAGCATTAGACCCGACGGATAAATTCCGCGATTTGTGGGCAAATCATCGTGCGCCAGCGGCGTCCCGAAAAAATACCGTAATGGCCGCAGTCAGGCGCAGTGAAGTGTTGCTTGCGCTTGGCTGGAATCCCTGAACAGAGGGCGTGAGCCGCGCGTGTTTGGCCTTCGCCAGAGATGTCGTCGAGTTCGCCTTCGATCGTAAACAAGGCGACCGTTTTGATGTCAGCAGGACGCACAAGTTGTCCATCGATTTCCCAGGTGCCATTGGGTAAATCGAAATCTTGAAACACAACACGAATCGTATCAAGATAAAAATCGGCGGACATATCGAGTACGGCGTTGTACTCGTTATAAAAGCGGCGATGCGCCTCGGCATCATCGTCATCGCCACGCAATAAGTCCAAGTAAAAATCGTAGTGTGATTTGAGATGACGATCCGGATTCATCGACAAAAAGCCGGCGTGTTGCAAAAAGCCAGGATAAACGCGACGACCGGCTCCTGGGTATTGGGCAGGAACGGTATGGATGAGCTTTTCTTCGAACCATTCGAATGGCTTGGTCGTAGCCAGTCGGTTGACCTGAGTGGGGGAGCAGCGTGGATCGATCGGACCACCCATCATCACCATGCTGCGCGGCAAGCAGGGATCTTTGTTGGTCGCCATCAGTGAGATTGCAGCGAGGGCGGGTACGGTGGGCTGACACACGGACATCACGTGAACATCGGGGCCAAGGTGGCGAATAAAGTCCTGGACGTAATGGACGTAGTCGTTTAAATGGAATGGGCCAGCGGCGATGGGGACCATGCGCGCATCGATCCAGTCCGTGATATAGATCTCATGCTCAGGCAGTAAAGCGCGCACGGTGTCACGCAACAGCGTAGCGTGGTGGCCAGAGATTGGTGCGATCACCAATATTTTAGGTGTCGCTTTGCGAAGTTTTTCGGAAATATCGCGTTTGAAATAAATCAGATTGCAAAAAGGCTTGGCTAAAACCGTCTCCTCGCTGACAGCGACAGGTTTACCGTTGACCTCAGTCGTAGGTAAGCCCCAGGCAGGTTTTTCGTACTTTTTACCAAGCCGATGAATGAACTCGTAGCCAGCAGCCATTTGTCGCGCCATGGGCGAGTAGGCAAGAGGACTAGCGGGGTGAGAGAAGAGTTTGGAACCCACTTCGGTGAAGTGTGCAAGAGGCGACATGAGGGCCCGGTGCATTTCATGCAAGTCATAGAGCATGCTTCATTCCAAAAAATGTCATGTGATAACGCATTATGCTCCTGATCTGAAGTGAGTTGAGCGACTAAATGCAGGTTATTTGTTGCATCGCAACAAAATGTCGTTTAGTCACCACGCCCATAAGGGTTTACCAGTAGTTTTCGACGGCAAGATTGCCTGCAACCCCGCGTCGACCTGGAGCAAAACCACGCTCGGCGAGCAAGCCACGCATGTCCGTCACCATCGCGGGATTGCCGCACAGCATGACGCGCGAGCGGGTCGGCTCAAGCGCAACCCCTACGCGTTGTTCGAGTTCGCCCGTGGTCAATAGCGTCGTGAGGCGGGCCGGGTGCAGCCCTTGCGACTGAATCGAAGGCGAGAGCGCAAGAGTCAAGGGTTCCTGAGATGTCACGGGTAGGTAAATCAATTGAGCCCGCTGAGGCTCGGCGAGGTGTGCGAGCGCTAAGAGTTCTTGGCGGTAGGCAAGTTCATTGGCTGTTCTGACACCGTGCAGCAAAACGATGCGTTTAAAACGGTGCCATGTGGCTGGATCACGCAGCATAGAGAGATAGGCGGAGAGCCCGGTACCGGTGGCGACAAGCCAGAGATCCTCGCCATCGACAAAGCGCTCGAGCGTTAAGAATCCAAAAACCGACTTGTCGATCCAAAGCGCATCGCCGGCTTGGAGACGTGCCAAAGCAGGACTGAACTTGCCCTCAGGCACGACCACTGAGAAAAATTCAAGTTCATCGGCATCGGGTTTAGACACCATCGAATAGGCACGCCATTCGTTCGGTATGGGCGCAGCCTCTGGGGCGGCGGATTCAGCTGTGCGGACATACAAGCCCAAGCGGGCAAACTGTCCGGGAAGAAATGCAAATCCCGAGGGGCGCGTGACGGTGATGGAAAATAGTTTATCCTCAAGCCAGTGGGTTTTGGCGAGAACGGTTTGCTGCGTATAGCGCGGTTCGCTGGGCTTGGTTACTGGATCAGTCATGGGGGCGATGCGCTCGGGGGAAGCTCTCAGCGTTCGAGATGTTTGAGCTTGTCGGGAACGCCGTTCCAGTTGTCGGCGTCCTCGAGGGGCTTTTTGGAGCGACTGATGCTCTTAAAGCTAGGTGAAAGCTCGGCATTGAGGGCGATGAACTTCATCTGATCCTGTGGCACGTCTTCCTCGGCAAAAATCGCATTGGCTGGACACTCGGGAATACAGACGGCGCAATCGATGCATTCGTCGGGGTCGATGACCAGAAAGTTGGGTCCTTCGCGAAAACAATCGACAGGGCACACGTCCACACAGTCTGTGAACTTACATTTAATACAGTTTTCGGTCACGACATGTGTCATGTGCTTCACCAGAGTGCAAATAAGATGGTTATATTTTACCTAAAGCGATGTCGCGTGTTCGGGATACCCCTAGGATGTGAGGTGGCTGTGCTAATGTTCAAAAAAATTCCTAAAAATAGCCCATGATCATTAAATCCCTGCTGGATACTGACCTCTACAAGTTCACCATGATGCAGGTGGTGTTGCACCACTTCCCTGCGGCGCAGGTCGAGTATCGCTACAAGTGCCGTACACCCGGGATCAATTTGCGTCCGTATCTGGACGAAATTCGCGCGGAGATCCATCGCTTGTGTCAATTACGCTTTAGCGAAGACGAGCTCGCCTATCTGGGCGGATTGCGTTTTATCAAAAGCGATTTCATTGACTTTCTAGGTTTATTCCATTTGCCAGAAAAGTGCATCACAGTCTCGGAGGGGGCTTTACCGGGAGAAATTGACATTCAAGTCAAAGGATCCTGGCTACACACTATTTTATTTGAGATCCCGGTACTGGCGATTGTCAATGAGGTGTATTTCCGTCGGACTTGTACGAATCCAGACTGGGAAGAAGGACGTCAACGACTTCAAACAAAAATGAAGCTCGTACTCGAAGCGACAGACCTCGATGATTTCAGGGTAGCCGAGTATGGCACGCGACGCCGGTTTTCGCGCGAGTGGCACGAAGAGGTTGTCACCACCATGAAAGCCCAGATGGGCAAGCATTTTGCCGGGACCAGTAATGTCTGGTTTGCGATGCGTCATGGTGTGTTGCCCTTGGGGACGATGGCGCATGAGTATTTGCAGGCGTGTCAGGCACTTGGCCCTCGGTTGCGTGATTCGCAAGTATTTGCTTTGGATACATGGGCCAAGGAGTATCGGGGAGATCTTGGGATCGCCCTCTCCGATGTGTATGGCGTGGCCGCATTTTTACGCGATTTCGATATGTATTTTTGCAAGCTGTTCGACGGCGCGCGACATGACTCTGGGGATCCGTTCGATTGGGGCGAGCGCATGATCGCCCACTACAAAGTCAATCGTGTTGACCCCCAGACCAAGACCTTGATTTTTTCAGATGCGTTAACATTTCCACGCGCGATTGAATTGACTCGTCGCTTTGCCGGACGCTGTAAAACTGCGTTTGGTATTGGTACGAATTTGACCAATGATTTAGGCCATGAACCGCTGCAGATTGTGATGAAGATGGTGCGCTGTAACGGACAGCCCGTAGCCAAAGTTTCAGACGCACCTGAAAAAACCATGTGCGACGACAAAGCCTATCTTGCATACTTGCGACAGGTCTTTGAACTCCCGCCCGCCTAATCAGTCCAACCCTTTGGTGCACAATGCGCCATATTTTATTCAAGGAAAAACAATGAGTAACATCAAGCGTGTCAATGTAGGTAAGCGACTTTCCGATATGGCGGTCTACAACGGCGTGGCGTATCTGGCAGGACAGGTTGCCAACGACACAAAGCAAGACATCACCGGACAAACGGCTGAAGTGCTGGCGGCAATTGATGCTTTGCTCGCAGAAGCAGGTACGGATAAAACCCGCATTTTGATGGCGCAGGTGTTTGTTGCCAATATCGTCGAGTACGATGGCATGAACAAGGCGTGGGAAGCTTGGGTGCCTGCCGGCAATGCGCCACCGCGCGCCACGATCGAAGCGCGTCTCGCCGGTCCCGACTATAAAGTTGAAATCGTCGTGACGGCCGCTGTTTAAATCACGTCCCTTTTTATTCTGCACACTTGGTGTCGCCTGAGCAACAATTTGATTTAGCCACCCTGACCGTCGACATGACAGAAGACGATCAGGCATTGTTTCGCCAGGCGGTACAGTGGGCCAGCCAAGCCCTAGGTGATCGGTGCACACCCACGGGTGAGCGACTGATAGATCATGCGCTGGGTTCGGCCAGTATTTTGTCCGGGATGCAGGCTGATCCCGCGACCCGCACGGCTGCGCTTTTAGTGTCGTCCTCCGAAATTTTGCAGCCCGACTTGAATCGGGGGCGGCACACCGACCCTATCAAGGAACAATTTGGCGCTGAAGTCGGTCGTCTCGTGCAAGGAGCACGCGAGTTGTTGCGGCTCAGCGGAATAGCGAGCGGTGCGAGTGAGGGTTCTGAAGACGCTCCTTTGCAAAAAGAAATGTTGCGCAAAATGCTGTTGGCGATGGCCGCTGACTTGCGTATCGTATTGTTAAGGCTTGCCTCACGACTTCAGACACTTCGTTGGCATGCGAGTGCCAAAGTCCCTTGCAAGTCTGATCTTGCGCGAGAAACGTTAGATCTTTATACGCCGTTGGCCAACCGTCTGGGTATTTGGCAGCTCAAGTGGGAAATGGAAGATTTGGCATTCCGATTTACGGAACCCGTGCGATATAAAGAAATTGCCGGGTTGCTTGAGGAAAAACGTACAGAACGCGAACAGTTCATTGCGCAAACAGTCCGTCAGTTATCCGTGGCCCTTGAAAAAATGGAAATCGTCGCTGACATCACGGGGCGGCCTAAACACATTTACAGCATCTATAACAAGATGCGTCAGAAAGAACTCGACTTTAGTCAATTGTTCGATGTGCGTGCGATGCGGATCATCGTGCAAACCGAGAGAGACTGTTATAGCGCGCTAGGACTGGTGCACGAGCTTTGGGTGCCGATGGCGGACGAATTCGATGACTACATCTCGCGTCCCAAGCCCAACGGCTATCGCTCACTGCATACGGTCGTTGCCGATGAGAATGGTCGGCCATTCGAGGTGCAAATACGGACGCGTGCCATGCATGAGTTTGCAGAGTTCGGGATGGCTGCGCATTGGCGATACAAGGAAAGTCCTCGCCCGGGAGCGAATGAGGCGACGGCGGCGACGGGTCAATATGATCGCCAGTTGGCGTGGATGAGACAGTTGTTGGCCTGGAATACAGAAGCCGCCACGCGACCGGGTGGTGGAGCGGTGTCGGACAGTCACCCCTCCGGGCCCGTGCCCAAACCAGCCGAAGAACGTATTTACGTCCTGTCGCCCCAGGCGCGCGTGATTGAGTTGCCTGCGGGCGCGACGCCAGTTGACTTCGCTTATTACTTGCATACGGATTTGGGTCATCGCTGCCGCGGTGCGCGGATCGATGGTCAGATGGTGCCTTTGCAAACGCAACTGCAAACCGGTCAGACTGTGGAGATTGTGACCACCAAGTCGGGCGGTCCGTCACGCGATTGGATCAATCCGCAGCTCGGTTTTTTGGCGAGTCCTAGGTCTCGTGCCAAAGTACGTGCATGGTTCAACGCCATTGAGCTGCAGCAACGTATCACCCAGGGTCAGGCTTTGGTGGAAAAAGAGCTGCAGCGGCTGGGTAAAACAGCGATCAATTTAGAGCAGCTCGCGCAGCAACTTGGTTTTGCTCAAGCCGATGATTTGTATGTCGCAGTTGCCAAAGAAGAATTCAGTTTGCGACAAATTGATGCCGTTTTTCAGCCGGTCGCGGCTGTAGCCGAGCCCAGCATAGAGTCGCTGATTGTGCATAGTTCAAGGGCAGAGCGGGGCGGTGCGGGTACAAAAAGCGGCGTGTTGGTGGTTGGCGTTGACTCTCTGATGACGCAGTTGGCAAGGTGCTGCCGGCCTGCGCCACCCGATGCCATTGCGGGTTTTGTGACGCGGGGGCGGGGAGTGTCGATTCACCGAGCCGATTGCGCGAGCTTTTTGGCGCTGAAAGCCCGACAGGCTGAGCGTGTGATTGATGTGACCTGGGGTCATGCCGAGGCACAAGCCCTTTATCCTGTCGATTTGCATGTACAAGCGCAAGATCGTGCCGGCTTGCTGAGGGACTTGTCTGAGGTTTTTGCACGGCTCCGTTTGAATGTGGTGGGCGTCAATACCCACAGCAAGGCCTCCATGGCCTATATGTCTTTTACTGTTGAAATCCGTGATGGCGGTGAATTGCAGCGTGTTTTGTTGGCATTGCGAGAGGTAAACGGTGTGTTGACAGCAGAAAGGCGTTTGACCTGATCTTTGGGCTTTCGCGAGTCAAGGCCCGTTAAAAGCGCGTGAATTGAGGGATTGGGTTCGGTTTTTCTAGTGACACACTGGTAAAATCTGCGCTTTAGATGGCTTTACGCGCTTGGCATATTGTTGCCGGTGTAGCTCGGTCTGATCTGGAGATCTGGTCTTGAAACCCTATGACTTTCCCGATGCCAAAGGGCATTTTGGTCCCTACGGCGGTGTATTTGCAGCAGAAACCCTCATGCAGGCGATTGAGGAGTTGCGTTTGTCCTATGACAAATATCGCAATGATCCCGATTTCTTGGCAGAGTTTGAATACGAGCTCAAGCACTTTGTCGGTCGTCCGACGCCGGTTTATCACGCGCGTCGCTGGTCCGAGGAGCTTGGCGGGGCGCAGATCTGGTTCAAACGCGAAGACTTGAACCATACGGGTGCCCACAAGATTAACAACAGTTTGGGTCAGGCCCTGCTCGCGCGCCGGATGGGCAAGCGCCGCATCATTGCCGAAACAGGCGCCGGGCAGCATGGCGTAGCGACAGCCACGGTATGTGCGCGCTATGGCATGGAGTGCGTGGTCTACATGGGCAGCGAGGACGTCAAGCGTCAGTCGCCCAACGTCTTTCGGATGAAACTACTCGGTGCTACGGTTGTGCCTGTTGAGTCTGGCTCCAAGACCCTCAAAGACGCTTTGAACGAAGCGATGCGTGACTGGGTCACGAACGTCGATGACACGTTTTACATCATTGGCACCGTGGCAGGACCGCACCCCTATCCGATGATGGTCCGTAATTTTCACTCTGTGATCGGTCAAGAGTCGATCGAGCAAATGCCTCTGTACGCTGGACGTCAACCCGACTACGTGTTGGCTTGCGTGGGTGGCGGCTCGAACGCCATGGGTATTTTCCATCCTTATATTCCGTATGAAAACACCAAGCTCGTGGGCGTCGAAGCCGCAGGAGAGGGCGTTGAGACGGGCAAACACTCCGCTTCACTGACCGCCGGGCGTGTTGGCGTCTTGCATGGCAATCGTACCTATGTTTTGCAGGATGAAAATGGCCAGGTTGCCGAGACGCACTCGGTCTCGGCGGGGCTAGATTATCCCGGCGTCGGTCCTGAACACGCTTGGCTCAAAGACAGTGGTCGCGCATCCTATGTGAGTGTGACCGACGAAGAGGCTTTGGCGAGTTTTCATCATTGCTGTCGCATCGAAGGCATTATTCCCGCACTTGAAACTTCGCACGCGTTGGCCTATGCCGCCAAACTCGCCCCCACGCTTTCCAAGGATCAAGTCATTTTGGTCAACTTGTCTGGACGTGGTGACAAGGATATCAACACGGTCGCGCAACGTGCGGGCATGGTGCTCTAAGGTTTTAAAGGCTTTCAAATCATATGGCTCAACACACAGATCGCATCGCCGCCGCGTTTGCTCGCGCGTCTCAACAGAAACGCGCTGCGCTGATCCCCTATATTGCAGCGGGTAACCCACTGCCCGATACCACCGTGCCTTTAATGCATGCGTTGGTTAAGGCGGGGGCCGATGTCATCGAACTCGGTATTCCTTTTTCAGACCCGATGGCCGATGGCCCTGTGATCCAGCGCGCTGCGGAGCATGCCATCGCCCAAGGCATTGGACTCAAGCACGTGTTGGGTATGGTGGCGGAGTTTCGCAAACAAGACCAAGTCACACCGATTGTGTTGATGGGTTATGCCAATCCGATCGAAAATATGGGTCAACAAGCATTTGCCGAACAGGCTGAAAAAGTAGGTGTCGATGGTTTGTTGACAGTGGATTACCCACCTGAAGAAATTGATGACTTTGTGGGCTTGCTCAACCAACACCATATCGCGCCGATTTTCTTGTTGGCGCCGACCTCTACCGAGACGCGTATTCGCGCTGTTGGCAAAATCGCGCGAGGTTATGTTTACTACGTCTCATTGAATGGCGTGACAGGTGCGGGTCACCTTGATACCGCGGATGTAGCGATGCGCCTCAAGGGAATTCGTCAGCATGTTGCTCTGCCAGTCGGTGTGGGTTTTGGTATCAGTGATGCAAAAAGTGCGCAGAGTATTAGTCTCGTGGCCGATGCAGTTGTGATTGGTAGCAAATTGATCGATACGATGACCAAAGCCGCTGCAGGTCTACCTGTAGCGCAACAATCCCAGGCCGCGATTGATGCGGGAGCGTGTTGGTTGGCGGGCATTCGCCAAGCTTTGGATGTGGCCAGATCTGCGGAGCAAGCGAAATGAGCTGGCTCGGCAAGCTCCTCCCGCCCCGCATCAACAAGGCTCCTGCGCAGGAAACCGTCAGCAAGCGTGTCCCAGAAGGGATTTGGGTAAAGTGTCCCTCTTGCGAATCGGTGCTCTATAACGAAGACCTTGCCGCTAATCTACATGTTTGTCCAAAGTGTGATCATCACATGCGTATCGGCGCGCGTGCGCGGATCGAATCACTGCTAGACATCGAAGGACGCGTGGAGATTGGTTCAAATACTCGCTCCTTGGACCCGCTCAAGTTCAAAGACTCACGCAAATATCCCGAGCGCATTCAAGAGGCTGTGCGCGAGACGGGCGAGACAGATGCGCTTGTGGTGGTGAGCGGCGCTATTCGGAGTGTTCCATGTGTG
>Ga0247844_1006319_pt1 | contig 14268 bp, 10 predicted proteins | sample LaCtaG_FD_192421 | JGI IMG/M metagenome (GOLD analysis project Ga0247844, IMG submission 192421) | Freshwater microbial communities from meromictic Lake La Cruz, Castile-La Mancha, Spain - LaCruzMarch201714.5m_1 | ecosystem: Environmental > Aquatic > Freshwater > Lake | place: Spain: Castile-La... | reverse complement strand
TGCGGGGGCGCAACTGAAACAAGCTGAGGCGCGCCTTGCCGATGCGGCTGCCGAGGCGATCACCAATGGTGGCGAGCACTCCACCGAGCAGCAGCACCGCCAAAATCAGCAGCCAGCCGGTCACAAAGAGAGCACTCTTATTAGTTGAATATGCTCTAGTACTATAGATGAAGGTGGTGATCGGCCAACGGACTAGGATTGAATTATAATTTAATCAAGTTTAATATAGATGCCTCCTAATTCCATTTCTGGGTTCTGAATAAACTTAATACTCAGTTCGACGGTTTTCAAATTGCAGATAGTTCATCCACAGATTCAACTGTTGGACGCATTCTATCAATTGATTGCTCATCGTTAGATAGCTAATGACGAATGCGTCTCTTTTTTGCTCTCTAGTATCCATCTTCCTCAAATATGTCTAATTGTTTTTGCTACACTAAAATAATGCAGATCTGAGCAGCTCTGTGGCCCGCATCCTGCTGATCCATCAGAATTTTCCTGGTCAGTTTCGCCACCTTGCCCCTGCGTTGCTGGCCTCTGGCCATCAAGTGCTTTGCATTGGTGGTCCCACCGCCCAACCCCTTGGCAAGCTCCCCCTCCATACCTATAACCCCCTGCCCGCTGCGGGTATCCCGACGTGTCATCCGTTCGTTGTTGATCAGCAAACAAAGGCTCTACGTGCCTTCGCAGTAGGTGAGCTGCTGGCTTCCCTCCTTGATGATTTTGGTACCCCAGATCTGGTGATTGGCCATTCGGGCTGGGGCGAGTTATTGCCCGTGCGCGCCTTGTTGCCCGAAACCCCAATTTGGCATCAGGTTGAATTCACTTATTGCCATCGCGGTGCCGATACGGGTTTTGATCCCGAATTCCCCTCCTCAAATTGGCACGACCACGTCCGGCTGGCACTGCGTCGAAGTTTTCAACTGCTTTGCCTCGATGAACTGGATGTTGGTGTTGCTCCCACGTGGTGGCAATGGTCCACCGTTCCTGTTCCCTACCGCGATCGGGTGCAAGTGATCCACGAGGGGATCGACACCAATCGGATAGAGCCTAATCCCCAAGCCTTTTTACAACTTATGGCTGCCGGTATCCAGCTCAAGGCCGGTGATCCCGTTGTCACGTTTGTAAGCCGCAACCTAGAGCCCTACCGAGGCATCCACCGCTTCATGCGCATGCTGCCCCTCTTGCAGCGCCTCAATCCCCACGTTCGGGTAGTGATTGTTGGCGAAGCTGGGGTTAGTTATGGCAGCCCTCCCCCTGGTGGGGGCACTTGGAAGCAGGCCCTGTTGCAGGAGCTCGGCGATCAGCTCGATCTCAGCCGTATTCATTTTGTGGGCCATGTGTCCCATCCGGTGTTGCATGCCCTCTTCCAACTCAGTGCCTGCCACGTTTATCTCACCTACCCGTTTGTTTTGAGCTGGAGTTTGCTAGAAGCCATGGCCTGTGGTGCCTTGGTGGTGGGCTCGGCAACCCCACCTCTACAGGAGGTGATTCGCCATGGCGAGAATGGCTGGCTGGTTGACTTTCTTGATACGGAAAGCTTGGCGCAGCGGATCGCTTCTGTTTTGGCCGATCCCCAGGCCCAGCAAGCCTTGCGCCTAGAGGCTCGGGCAACCGCGGTGCAGGGTTACGACCTCCAAAACGTCTGCCTGCCTCGCCAATTGTCGCTAGTGGATTGCCTTCTGCAGGGAAATCGTCCCCCCGCGGTGATCCCACCTTCCGCCCTGATCCCAAACCTATACGGCGCCTGAACCTAGCCCTCCTTTTCTGTTTTTACAGGTAAAAAAGCATTGATGTTTCAAAACGTCTGTGTGATTTCACGCAAGAGAAATTATTTATGTTGAGCCAAAAAGCTATTAATCACTCACTATTTGAGTTCTTCCTTGGAGGATTGGAGGATTTGCGGAAATGCGAATAGGTGCCGTAGTTACAACATACCTGCTCCTGGGGCCTAATTTTGGTGAAACGGGGTTTGACCCTGTAGGGCCTTCTGAAATCGACTATCGCCATGTATTACGTCGCCGTCCCAGGCACCACAAACGTCAACATCAGCCTGTCTAATTCCTTCTCAGGCTCTTCAGAGGCGCCTAGCTTCGTGCCTGCGTTGATGGGAGATTCATTTTCCTTCGGTGTCAGCGGCTTAAAAACCGATGAACCCATTGCACCGTATGCCCAGGCATTCGGCAACCCCGAGGAGAGTGCTTACAACCTTTTAATGGAGCAACCTGCTTCAAACCAGTTCTCTGAGGAGCCTTTCAGCCTCTCAGTTGAAATTCCCTCTCCCGCTGAGCTCACCGATTTCTCTTCTCTCAATATCCCCTTTGAAGTTGGTAGTTCTGTTGAACTCCAGCCAGAAACTCTGCCTGGCGAGCTGCTGCTGGATCTATCTGGTGTTGTTTCAACTCAGGCTGTTGATCCCGCCATGTTGGGAGGCCTCGTAGCGCAAGCCATTCCTGTACCTGATGATCTATCCGACAGTTGGCTTGATTCGGGCAGTGTTGAGCCCTTTGCTTCCACCTACTCATCCCAGCTTGTTGATGAGTCCAAGGGCTTTTTTGGCAATGTTGATCTTCCAACGACGATCTCCTCCATCGAACCGATCAACTTCCCTGAACTGGGAGCAGGTATTGGTGGTGCCTATGGCCTTGAGCAAGACCCATTTGCCCCAGTTTCCTTTGGAGCTATCGATGCACTCGTTCCTTTAGAGTTAAATCCCATTCAAATTAACATTGGCGTAATAGATACTTCGTTCTCTTCAGGTGGACACAGCTCACTTCCCGGTGTTGCTGAAACTATTGTTTATCCAATCAATCTTGATCAAACCAACCATCAGTAAAGTAATAACCCTCTCAAGAGCTATTCACGTTTCATTTAAACCCCACCCCTTTATGGGATGGGGTTTTTTATTAGCTCGCCAAGCTGTCGCCGTTGATTCCTAAATTGGCGCCTGGAAGAAGGGCTAATAGTCTGCTTTGTCCAGCACCATCCATGCCGAGACCTACCAATTGGTGTTGTCCGTTCCCACTCTTATCGATGGCAATTGCCAGTTGAGCCTCCGTCGTTTGGGTAACGCCTGCGCGTAGTACTTCGATTGAAGCAATTTGGCGCACACCGCCTACGAATGAATTTTCGGAATTTGTCTTAAAGCCAAGGAAGCTATCTCCCTCGTCGAGATTAATATCTTTAAATACTGCCACGCTGCTTTCTTTGTTCCAGGCGTTTCCAAGGTTATTTCCGATGCCTGTTAGTGAAAATTCATCCGCTCCTTTACCACCAGAAATTGAGGTTTCATTGCTACAATAGGGATCTAGCCATGGTTCCCAGCCGAGGATCACGAGATCATCCTGGCCTGATCCAATCACAATTTCAACGCCTTCTAGTGTTCCTTTTGCACCCAAATTAGTGTATTTTCCTGGATTATCCCAGGTTCCAGCTGAGCTTGCTCCGGTTCCAATACCACTGGCGCGGCCATCTCTGAGATCAACTATCGCTGATTGTCCCCAGTTGGTGTAGTCCAGCGTATCTATTCCTTCTCCCATCATTAACTTGCCGCTCAATCCACCAAGGTCTTTCATCAGCACTACATCGTTATCGGTTCCCAGGTCTGCGTTTTCAAAGCTAAGAAACTGCATTCCCCAGACATTGCCCTGATTGGGTGCGTATATTCCCGCATGTGTATCAACTACAGCTGCACCTGTAGCTGTTTTCGTTGATTCGGCTTTGAATTGGCCCGTGATAACAAGTGAATCTCTGTTGTAATCACCGGAACTTACCAGGGTGTCATTGCCCTTGGCTCCGTTGACATATTCATACTGCTCTGTATTGATGATCTCCCATTCGTTGTCTTTGTCGTTGAGGTTGTCCCGAATGAGTTCACCATTCTGTTTTGTGTAACTAGATTTAAAGACCAGTGTGTTCTCCTCTCCATTAATTCTTTCTATTACGCTGCCACCCTTTTGCTTCAGCTGTTCATTTAGATAGTCGCCAGTGAGGGTTACGCTTGCATCCCCTTCTCCAATGATGACTTTGGAGCTGCTATCAAAGCTGCCATTAATGTAGAGAGCATTATTTCCAGTTCCAAGTTTGATGATTGAATTAATAACGTCACCCCTTAGGGTAACGGAGTCGTCGCCAGAGCCAGTATCCAGTGTGGAATTTAGAAGGCTTATTGTTCTAACGCTTATATCCTTGCTACCTTTGGCCAGTGCTGTTTCAATTGCCCCCATATCGGCTTGTAGGTATTCCGTTACAATCGCTGTTATGTAGACCACGTCATTTCCATTGCCAAGCATGATGGTGCTGTCTTGTGCTCCAATAGCTCTGGCGCTAACCTTCAGATTGGCTTCTTCTAATTGATTAGCTTCTTCAAACTGTAAATCAATTCCATAGGTAAAGTCATCTACGCCGCGATTCACGAGTATCGTTTTAAGCGTGTCGTCGATGACTCCAATTTTTGTATTGTTTGTACCTGAAATAGTACTTAGTATTGATAATTTGTCTGCCCCGCTTTCTCCCACAGTTAGGGTTTTGGCTTCTGTTGTGGATTGCCCTTTGAGCGTGTATAGGATATTAAATGGTTCTTGATTCCAGCTTTTATCTGGCTTGAAGATGTAGTATCCATTTTCTGCCATCAAAAACGACCCGAGCCCTGGTATCGCTGTTGGCTCAAGCTCTGATGTCCCTGGCAAGACCGTAGAGGGCGGCAGGTAAGTAATGCCCCCATCAACTGAGAATGATGCGATACTATATTTAAGATATTTATAGTCTTTTTCGTCGATCACATCTCCGTCGGTGCGATAGGTTTGAATCTCTGATTTATCCATGCCTACACTGCCTATGTCTATTGAGATGTTTGCTTTCTTGCTTTCGCCTACCCCCATTAATCTTGCTGCTATAACTGCTTCCATTTGTACATAGTCTGTGTCTTTGCCTCCAACAAATGTTGAATGGTCTAGTCCTGTTGTTTGGTCGTAAACTTTTACCGTTGCTGTTTCCGCGCTTTCGATGCAGAGCTCAAGCGTGTCTACTGCACTTATCAGGTACGTTCCTTCAGTTGTGGCCCCCCTTACGCTTGTTTGCCTGGTGGCACTATTGATTAGATCTTGAATTATTGTTGCATTGTCAGCGTGAGCATTGCTAACAGTTATTGTTTCCCTAAAGGTTAACGAGTCTCTGAGTGTGCTGTTTAGTGCCCTTGGTATGTGAAATTCAATATCGCAGACATTTGTGCCATAGATGTTGCCACTGTTTATTGCTATAGCCTCATCGCCGGCCATCATCGTTCTTGCCACAACTTCGTTGTAGCTGTTAACCTCGCTAAGTGGTGGATCGATCCGGTCGTACTTGTCCGGGATCCATGGGTCGGGTACTGGTATTGGTATTATTATTTTTGGTATTATTATTGGTATTATTATTTTTGGTATTATTATTGGTACTGGTATTTCTAATTCTGGAATTTTCGGAATAATTTCAGCTCCTCCACTTCCCCCTCCCCCGTAAAAGATTGAAGGGCTTGATTCCCTAAAGCTTAAATAAGGAATAGGGAAATCTTCGTTTCTATTAAGTGGGCGGATGGTGGCTGGTTGTCCCACGGGTTGTTCCGTGGGGCCTGGCCCAACCCCACCTACATCGCTCTTTTCAAGCTCTGGACCTAGCGACAACGTTGAGAGGTCCCAATAAGGCATATTGCCTACGTTGGCTCGAAACTCGCCAATGTCTATAGGTTCCGGACCTTCAATCGGACCAGCTCCCCGTCTGCGCCCCCCCCCTGCCCAGGCTGGCGATTCAAGCAGAAGTACAACCAATCCAAGCGCAGCAACAGTTAGCACCCCTTCTAGAGAGACGCGCCGTTCATCCTTTTTAAGGCTAACGGCCTCTTTAAACTTAGTGAGCTTTAAAGCGATTGTTTGGCCTCACAGGATTATCTGCCTCACTACTCTGTCAGTGCCCCTCCATTTGAATCCCTATTTCCATGCTTTCCGCCAATGAACCAATGTGTCTTCCCGTTTAATTTAACTGGCTAGGATGGGAGTTGCCTTTATTTGTTTTGCTTATTTCCCTGGTAGAGGCCTGTATATAGCGCTAACTGCCAGGAAAGATAACCCCTATCGTAATTCTAGGGCTTCTATAGTGTTGGTGATTATACCATTCCATAAATACGGAAAACCACTAGAAATTATCATATTTAACGGTATAATAAAATCCTCACAGGCATGTAGCCTATTTCAAGGGATTATAGTCTGAAACTGATAAAAAAGTAGCGGCTAAAGTATGATGCCAAATTTCCTCATTTCTCTGTATGCTTAGGGTTGTTGGGATTAACCAAATCAGTAATCGCTTTGATCATAATATGGGTTACTGTAATATCATTCTCAAGGGCATACTTCTTGAGGGACGTATGAAGGTCCTTAGGGATAAGAAGCGATAGCTTTTTGAAATCTTTAGGGGCTTTAACTACTAACAAAGCTCTTCGCCTAGCATTATCTAGCATTATAGGGACTCTTGGTGAATATCGCGTTGAAGTGGGCTTTCAAATATGTATGTTTTACATATCAAGTAACGCTTAACTCTACAGTAGTACGCTGCAAACGCCAAATTTAGATGCGTTTTATTCAAAGCGGGTCTTCAGACGCGCCCACGCCGAGGAATTTACATTATTAGTAAAGCCGGCAAGTAATTACTGCTCGACAATCCAGTAAACATTGACGCAGAATCAGAACACTTCTGGTTGCTGGAAACAAGCTTATTTGTTATAAATTAATTAAATATTACAAACACCTCCAAAGGGTCTCAACTCCCCTTGCCGTTACCGAGATTTAACGCTTAGCTTGTATAAAACGCAGATATTTTTATATGGCTTGTTGCATAGTGAACATGTAAGAGTAGAAATTTGAAACTAACAAAAATCTAATAAGCCACTGTTGCGCAATAGAGGCCATATTCGTACAGTTTTTGTTTCAGTGCAGGCTTCCCTTTCGAAAGAACTTTGGCCTCTTCCTGAAGCTTGGTTCGGATAACTTGACCATTATTGTTAAATGTTAGATAAGATGCTGTTGCAAGATTACAGATGTAAGTCAATTTTCTTTCTTCTAGTTCTAAAGCTTTGCGTTCTTTATCGGCCGGAGCATCTTTTTTGGGTGGCGACGGAAGTGGCAAACCAGGCTTTTCAACTGTGGTGTCGCTGAAATTGCACTGGTTTAAGAAAAGGAGGGGCAGTGCCGCGATCGCAGTGCCAATCAAGATTTTCTTGCGAAGCGGGAGCTGTTGCGCTTGCTTAAAAACCTCAAGGGGGGCGTTCTGAAACTGAATAAATTTCTCTTTGAACCCCGAAAAATTGGGTGCCTGAAAGCTTTTTTTCAGACGTTCATTGAACATTGCTTTCAAACGGTCTCCTACCGTTTTAAGCCGCTTTATACTTTCACGCACTTGCGTATTCACCTTAATCATTAATCTTCCGGATTTGATCTAAGGCCCTGTTGTGTTCTAGCCACTAATTCAAACTAGCGATTAAGCCGTCTAAATTTGGCAAGTTCTGCCTCGCGTTCGGTTAGATAGCGGCGTAGCAACCTAACCATCAGTGAATTTAGAGTTTCCTCCTCATCCAAAGCAGCTAATTTCGCGGCGCGATGAAGGTTCGAGCTGATCTGAAGGGAGACGCGTTTTTGGGTAACCACTGAGCGAGTCTCCTGGGCAGCCTTTTGATTTTGGCTGGGTTCTGGCGACTGCGGGCTCAAGCTGTCTTCCTTCGCATCACTTACTTCTACATGTTTTACATTAACTTTAAAGGTATCAACGGAAAAATCCTCAAATGATTTGCTCGCTCCTCTGCCGAAGCCATGCAGAGCAGCGGTATCGAGCTGGAAATTCAGACTGTCGTAGGAACTCATGACGGTCAACTGGGATAGGGGACACAATCGGGGGACTGAAAAGAAGCGACATCGCTTTTGCGCCTTAACGCATTAGCGCCAAGACATCGCAGCACCTCGGCGCTGACTTGCATTGATGGTTGCCCGGCGTTCGTTCAGGTGGCGACGCAGCAGGGTTATCACCATCGAATTGAGGGTCTCCTCGTCTTCGATTGCGGCGAGCTTTGCCTCCTTGTGGAGCTGGGAACTCACTTGTAGTGACAAACGTTTGACGCCAGCGTTGCTTTGGAGATCAACGTGGTCGCCCTCGGAGGTGGCGGTGCTGGAGGCGTAGGTGGATTGCATTGCGCGGAAGTGGGTTGATCACTTGAATATCAATGTGATCTAACGCCTAAGCATTTGCAAGCAAACCGTGCGAATACTCTAAGGTTGAAAACCTCTAAAGTTGAAATCCTCCTAATTTGGGGCTCTAGCTTGAATGCTTCAGGTAAGTTGTATGGCTGAAAATTCAGGTTTTTGGGGTTCCCAAGTTGTTTTGCAGCATTTCTGTAATCAGTTCCCCCATCGTGAGGTCCCGATCCAGGGCAATTTGCTTCAAGGTTCGGTGCAGATTTTTGGGAATGGCTACGGAGAGTTTCTTTGTGGCGTTTTCAAGGGCTAGATCGAGGGCAGTAGCTACATTGACGGGTGTATTTGCCGAAATCTTCCCGCCCGTGCTGGGTTTGTCTGAATTGTCTGATCGATTGGGCTTGGCGCCAGGCTGATCGGCAGTTTTCCGCCAGGGTGCTTTGTAGGCCTCAAGGGTTTCACCCGACACGATTGGAGTTGACCAGTTCTCAGCCGCGGGGCCGTTGAGCGAGATCGATAGGTCTGCCATGCTTACTTAGGTGCCACGCAACACAATTTCTCACACAATTATGACCCTTTGAACTTGCCGGAACAGGCTCTAGTGCACATATTAGTAGTGGTTACCAATGCACCTAAATACTGAAGTGGATTAGCGGAAGTGTGGCAAAACGGTTTTGCCGGCGATGTGCATTTGGTGTTCTGTGTGTAGTTGCGTTTTGGAGCCATTGCGCTTGAACCGCGGGTTTAGTAGGTGCATCGAAAAAACCTATCAACCCTGCGCTTGTTGTCATGGCTGCGTTTGATTCCGCTGTAGCAATTGATCAATCCACGTTTGTGGCGGCCCAGGATGCCACCTTGGATGTGGATTCCAAGTCGTCTGCCACCGCTGAAGCCGATTCGGTTAGTGGCATTGCAGAAAGTGCCGCCGTTATCACCAATGCCGTTGGTGTGCTCGATTCGCCGTTGTCCTTTGGGACGAACGGTGTTATCGATGTTAATCAAAACGGCATCGCCAAGGCTTCTACAAGCACAATTAACGTGCTCAACCAGATTGGCGCCATCACGCCGGCTTTTGGAACAGCTGGTGGTGTCGTTGATACCTACACCCTGAGCGGCCATAGCCTGAAGGATGGCGACCGGATCCTGGCCTCTTTCGCCGGCCCTGGCGATCTAGTGAGCCGGTTTGTGGTGGATGTGGATTCGGCGGCGGGTACGTTCCGCCTGGCCTTCGATCCGGCCGGTGAGCGCATTGATACGGCCGACAGGAGTACAGCCCTTGGTGCTGCAACAACCGAGGTGGTCGCGTCGACCGCATATGCGGGTTTCACCGGCGACAGCTTGAACCCACAGGTGGGCCAGGACCCAACAGGGACGGGCGGAATCATCGACACCGCCGATGACACTAACGTAGACATCGTTGCTGGCCAGAATGCAACGATTGCGGTTGTTGCCACCAATCAGGCGGACGCCAAGGCGGAGAACACCCTTGGAGATGCCTATTCAACAGCAAATATTGTTGAAACCTTTGGCCTTAGCCAGGTAGGGATCAATGTTGGCGTCCAGGGCACCCTGGCTGTTGATATTGATGCCGATGCGTCGGCAACGGCAGTCACGATTGGCGATCCTCGCGCGGCAACCCTCGGCACTGGCGGTGATGCCGTCGCCGATGCTGATGCCTCCAGGGTGATTGCGATCAACGATTTAGGCAATGGCCCGGGCGATTTTGACCTGGGTCAGCAGGCCACCATCCGTGGCAACGCCGGCTCGCTGAGCGATCGCATCTCGATTAGTGGTGTGGCCAGCACCCAAACAGGGGAGGCCACGGCAACGGCCAATGCCGTTTCGATCACGGGTATCCGCGACAAGCAGGACGGCGACACCGCCACGACAGCCAATCAACTCAGTGTGGGTGATGCAGGCACGGTGGTGGGTACCGCGAACGCGGCCTTCCTCGCCAATGCAAGCAGCACAACTGGCAATGCAGCGGCTACGGCTGCGGCAGATGAGGTCAACGGCTTCCATGCCGATGAGGTGGTGATTGGCCGCACCGCCAAGGTGCAGGGCCAGGCCGATTCAACGATGGTTGTTTCGGCGTCCGTTGTCGATGGAATCGAACCAGACACCGGAACGGCCATTGCTTCTGGCTCACTCATCGAGACCAAGGGTTTAACCCTTGAACAGCTCGCGGTTGGCGATCGGGCCGTTGGGGATCCGGGCACCTACAACATTCTTGGCCGTGCGAATGCCGATCTTCAGGTTAGGAGTTCCTCCCTTGGTGCCAACAGCATTGCTGATCGAGCCTCCTCGTTGGCCCAGGTCACCGAAGCCGAGGGTTTAGAGCTCGGTGCTGCTGGCACGCAGGATGCCCTCAACGTTGGCACGGCGGCCAGCATTGCTGGCGTTACCGATTTAGGAATTAGTGCTTCTGCTGAATCCACCAGCGGTGAAGTGGATGCAGCGGCCCTGTTGGATTCTGGGGTTGGCTTTGATCTTAGAAATAAGGCCGCCATTGGTTCCTTTGGAACCATCCTGGCCCAGGCGGATGTGGATCTTGATGCTTCGGCCCTGAATGTGGGCACCTCGGTGAGGCCCACGGCGGAGGTTGATGCTGGCGCAGGATTTGTTGCTGGTTTGGATGCCGGTGATGCCGGTGCAGAGATCCAGTTTGGAGAAACAGCCACTATTACGGCGAGAGCAACCGTCACTGCCGATGCAACGGCCCGTTCCGTATCTGGCGATTCTGTTTCCGCAGAGGCCGGCAACACAACGCTGAACAGCACGGCCTCTTCGGGGGCGTTGGCACCCACGGCCACGATGGAGGTCTATGGCCTGCATACCAATAACGATCTGATATCCGGTGCGGCAGCCACCATCGATGCCGATGCAAAGGCCAGCCTCAATGCCAGCGCCACCAATGTGGGGGTGGTGGGTCGAGCCTCCGCGGTTTCAGCCGATGCTGAATTGAGGCGGGCTGTTGGTTTGGATACGGATGTAACCGGAGTTGCCCTCACGATTGGAACTGAGGCCACGATTACCGCCGACAGTGTGGTGAGCGGTACGGCGCAATCAACCTCAACTGAGGGATCGGCCAATGCCGATGCAATTGTTACTGAGAATGCCGGTGCAAACACCAACCTGATCAATGTGGGTGGTTCGGGCAGCCTGCTGGCTGCTGCCACCTCCACCCAAACCGCCACCGCCCAAACGGTGACCCTTGATGGAACGGCGCAGGCCTTGAGTTTGAGCAACATTGGCTTTGATGCCGATGGTGCCGTTTCCTTTGGCCAAACCGGAGCCGTTCAAGGCACTGCAACGGGAACCAACCGGGCTACGGCCGGATCGCTGGATGAAGACGCCACGGCAACAGCCAATAGCACCGAAAATATCGGTGTTGATGCTTCTGCCAGTTTTACTTTGGGCACGGGTGGCAGCCTCAAGGGCATTGCCAGCCTGACCAACGCGGCCGTTGCCCGAACGGTGGGTGATGGAATTGTCGACGGCGGCGAGGATTTGGCTAGGGCTTTGGCTGCCGATGGCACCGTCAATATCGGTATCCGCGCCGATGACGCGACCACCTCCTTCGGCACGACGGGCCTGGTTCAAGGTACGGCCGCTTCAAACAATGCTGCATCGGCTACGGCCACCGATGGCCAGGCTGATGCCGATGTGGAATTGGCAGAAAGTATTGGTATAGACCTTGGCAGCCAAACCCTGGTTATTGGTTCAGAAGGGCGTGTTGTTGCTGCAACTTCAGGGGTCAATAGTTCCACGGCCACCACCGTCGATGGCGACGCCGATGCCGATATTCAGGTAGCCACGGGCCATGGCCTAGGCGATGGCAATGGCGTGGTGCGTATCGGAACCGATGGGGTGCTGGATACGGATGCCGACTTCACCAATACGGCCACGGCTACCGCCACCGATGGCAATGATGGCGGCACAGGGGGCGTGATTCAGGCCAAGATCGATAACGACAGCGTGGCTGCTATTGATCTGGCCAACTTGATTAGTGGCACTGATTTACAACTTGATGCCGATGCTGTTAGCCGGCAGACGGCATCATCGAGCACCATCGGTGATCCAAGTTTAGCCACCACTACGGAAGCCAAAGCGTTTGCTGAGGTTGCCCGTGATGATCAGATTTCAGGTATCAACACCACGGTCATGAGCGTGGGTGCCAATGCCACCCAGCTCACGGCAAGTGCCACCCTGGCGGGTAGCGCCACGGCCAACAACATGGCCGATGAAAGTGAAGCCAGTGCCGGTTATGGCTCCGATGTAACGGCGCTCGATAGCGGTGGTGATTTGGGGTTGGAGATTGGCGGCAGTGCTACCAATGGGATGCGCTTTGATGCCATTAGCAACCTTGCTGCCACTGCATTATCGGTGGAGGATCAGGCGCTGGCCTATACCGGAAATAAACTCTTTAGTTCCCAGATTGCCAATGGCGCTGATGCGGCAGACCTGAAAACAGCTTCGGGCGAGTCTACCTTATCCGGTTTGACTGCAAACCCGCCGCTGTCGGCAGTTACGGGTGTAAAAAACACTGATATTAGGGTTGGTCGTGATAGTGGCCTGGTGGCGGCTGCGGCCAACTCAACCTTGGCGGCGAGGGCCCAAACCACTGGCACGGGCATCGGTGATCAGGATGCCGTGGCCATTGTGAGCCAAGCTGGCGATGGTGTGGTGGATTCCGATGTGTTGATCGGCGCCAGCGGCAGCCTCACGGCTAGCAGCACCCTGAGGGGGGATGTGGTGGCCAGCAACATTGGCGATATTGGTTCTCAAAATGATGCCTTTGCCAGGTTGCAGTTGGATGCTGATGGTATCGAGCAGAAGACAAATGAGGTGATCACCATTGGTGTTAACGGCAGTGTGAAGGGTCAGGCCTTTGCTTCTGGCAGTGCTGTGGCAGAAACGCTGAACGGCTCTGCTGAGGTTCAAGGTGATCTGAATGCCTTTGGTTTAGACCTGCAGACTGAGGCTGCCGATGTAACGGTGGGGCGGCAGGGAGATATCAGTGGCCTTGCCGTTTTAGGAGCCTTGAGCAATGGCAGCTTTTCTGAACAGATTGAGCTCACAGCCACAACGCGCAGCGAAGATGCCTTGGTTTTGGGCACCTTCAACGCCGCTGGTATTCGCGGTACTGATACTGGTGCCTTAAGTTCCACATTCGCCACTTCCGACCAAACCTTGCTCACGGTGGGCCCCTTGGGCGGCCAGTTGACTGGTCAGGCTCTCGGTGGCGTGAAGGCTGTGGCCTCCACCATTGGTGACCCCGCGGCTACTGGGCCAAGCAGTGGCGACAACGCGGTGATCGAGCTTGATTCCACCCTCTCTGGTTTGCTGGATGTGGATATCCTTGGCTCCCAGTTTGCAACCTATGACCTCAATGGCGTGCTCAAGGAAGCCCTCGTGAAGGGAATGGCCTATGGCGATTTCGATTCCAATGCGTCGTCGGTGAAGGGTGATGCCCTGGCCCATTCCGACGTGAATGCCTATGGCATCTTTGATGCCCAGGAAGATGGATTTATCAGCACCTCTGGGGGCATTACGGCGATCGCTCAGATCTACAACACGGTGATCGCCAGTACGGTAAATGGTGATGCAACAGCAACGGCCATAACCGATGCAATTGGTATCCATGGTTATCACGTGAACCTCAATTCATCCGGTGTTTTCAGGGCTTCGGCTGAATCGGAAAGCAATTCAACCTCGACCACGGTGAATGGCCGTTCTGGTTCCTAAGCAAGGGCCATATCGGCAATCCACTTAGCCTCATTAGCACCTGGGTGCTAATGAGGCTAAGTGGATTGCCTAATGAAGCAAGCTTCAGCTCTGCAAGCACAAGTAGAAAAAAGATTTTTTGCACTGCGGACACCTGTTTAAGAATGCTGGCACCTAGGTGAATGAGCGCCTAGGTGCTCAGTGTTGACGCGTAGTAGTTGATCTACGCGCAAATTCCTGTTGCTTTTAAGTGAACTGGTGCCCATTTGCTTTAGAGGATGATCGCAGTTATGGTGCTTCTAGCCATTGGTAGGTCTTAAATAAAGGA
>Ga0247844_1006314_pt1 | contig 14280 bp, 13 predicted proteins | sample LaCtaG_FD_192421 | JGI IMG/M metagenome (GOLD analysis project Ga0247844, IMG submission 192421) | Freshwater microbial communities from meromictic Lake La Cruz, Castile-La Mancha, Spain - LaCruzMarch201714.5m_1 | ecosystem: Environmental > Aquatic > Freshwater > Lake | place: Spain: Castile-La... | reverse complement strand
TAATGAATTGGATGTTTCTGATTTTTTAAAAATTAAAAAATTATGGCAATCACCTTTTGTCATCACTCACGAATATGGACACCACATTCTTCAACCAGATAGTAATTCCTTTGCTCTTAAATCAATTCAGCATCAGGGACTTAATTGTTTCAAAAAAGAATTCAAAAAAAGAAAAAACTTTGTCACTAAAAATATAATTACTCCATCAAAAGCAATGAATATTTATGAAGAAATTGACGCTAACGATATAAATGATTTGTTTATTGAACGCATTTATGGATCTATCAGTGAATCTTTTGCTGATCTATTTGCATACTATACTCTTGGTGAAGATTATAGTGATAACTCTAATACTGGATGTATGATGGGAAGCACTAGGACTGTTTTTTTACCTTACTTTACCGACGGTTCACAAAAGTTTTTAGACGATCATAACGCAGAACGTTTTTCCTATTATTCAAATCAAAGTGAAGATATTTGTGATGTGGATTTAACTAGTTCTCATGAATTTGGCGCCATTTTTTCTTATAACATCAATAAAATTTTTAATGAAGCTACATTATCAAGAGAAGCAAGATTAAATATTCTTTATAAAATTAATAAAAGAGTAGAAAACTATTTAGGAAAAATTGAATCTAGTTTTTATGAATATAAATTTTATCACGATATAACAGATCCAAAAAAATTTAAATTCGCGCCAACTGCCTTAAAAATTGTCTTTACTGAAATGCTAAAAGATATTGCAGCTTTCTCTAATGAAACAGAAGCAAAATTTAATAGTACGCAGTGCCAAACGATAAAAAACCAAATGCCATTAGTAAGCATGAGTGATCTAAATAGTTTGTGTCAAAATTCAGGCCTGTGAAACTTGAGACATGGAATCTAATTTTGCTTTTAATTGAAGTGAGGCAAAATTAATAAGTGCAGACTTTGAAATAATTTTATTGTGATGTTTTATTGAAGCACTAAAAAAATAATCAGCAATACTAGAATCTTTTAAAAATATAGTATGACCCTTATCGGAATATTTTCTAAGAATATAATTAGAATCTAAATAAACAAGATCTCGAATTAAAAAACTTGAATTAATATAAACCACAATACAGTAATCACTAAGTTCAACTAAAGATTTTTTTAACTTAGCACCCTTGGGTGAGCTTCGGTCGTTCCAATCCACCATTACTTCAACACGTTTTTGTTCTAAATTAAAAAAATCAAACCCTCTCTGAGAAGAAGATTTAACCTGTTTTAATCCAAAAATCATTTTGGCATACCATTCAGCTAACTGAACGGGCATATTTTTTCCATTATTTATAATATACTGCTGTCTAAGAAGCGAAAAACAATCACTTATTTGGTTAACAGTACTCTTAATGAGAGATTCATTAGGTAAATGTAATATGCCAATATGATGGCCCTGCTTAGCAGAGAGTTTTTTACCAAATTGATTTTTATACCAATTTTGAAAGTTCTCAGAATCTAAAAAGTCAGAAGAGCTATAAACAAAATCCTTAGACTGAAGATGTGACATCTCAGTTATCTCTGGATACTTTCTAGTAATAAAACTTAATGGGACATAGGACAGGCTATCAGCCCCCATAACGAATATTTGGTCAGCATCGTAGGCTGAACTTCCATGGGAAGACGCACTAAACTCTTTTGCAAGAGCAAAAATTTTTTCTTTCACTAATAACCTAAGGCAAAAAATATTTTAAATAATAACTAACCTTAGGTTATCACAACAATTGCTTATATTTCAAAGGGAACAAGAAAGTAAATCGCATTTGCCAATTTCAATGGTTTTGGCCATGCCCATAGCGTGGGTTAGGTAATGCTGAACGTATATTTGAAAATCTACTAATTTAGTTTCCAAGTATTTTTTTCTTTCTGATCCTGTAGAATCCACAGACAGCTCACTCATTGCCTTTGTGGCGTGCAATCCAAGTTGCCATGAAATAATAAGGTAAGAGCTTAACATAAGAAAATCCTGAGCATGTGTCAGAACGTAATTCTGGTCCTTTTGGGAAAATTTTTCTAAAAAATATTTCACTAGGAATTGTATTTTATCTGCAACTTCAAAAACTAATTTTATTTCCTCTGGCATCTTAGTTGTTAAATTTCCTAAATCAGTGCTTAAAGAACCGAGTATTTTTGAAAATGCCTTGCCTTGATCCTTTAATACTTTGCGCATAATAAAATCTACTGCCTGAATTCCATTAGTTCCTTCATAAATTCTCCCAATAACCGAATCTCGTATAAATTGCTCCACCTCGTACTCAGAACAAAATCCATATCCTCCGTGAACTTGCACAGCATCTGTTGCAAGTTGCAAACCCTGTTCTGTAAAATAGGCCTTACATACTGGCGTTAAAAGCCCAATAATATCTTGAACATTTTGCCCTGCTTTTTCAGATTCAAACTGTTTGCCTGTGTATAAAAGTAAGGCCCTCATTCCACGTGCGGCAGCTCTCATTTTTAAAAGCATTTTTCTCACATCGGGGTGCTTATTAATTTCCTGACCAAACTGAGATCTTTCTTTTGCATAATTATTTGCTAATTCAAATGCTAAATTTCCCTGTGATTCCCCCTGCAATCCGCAAAGTAATCTTGCTTCATTCATCATGATAAACATGGTGGACATTCCTTGAAATTCTTCTCCAATTAAATACCCGCGACATTCACCCTTTGCCCCGAACTGTAATTCACAAGTTGCCGATGCATGAATACCCATTTTTTCTTCAATTTTACTGCAAAAAACATCATTATTTTTTGTGAGCTTTCCATTTTCATCCACCCAAATTTTTGGAACAACAAAAAGTGAAATTCCCTTTGTACCTTCTCCCCCTTTTGGTGTTCTTGCTAAAACTAAATGTATTGTATTTTGATTAAAATCTACTTCACCACTGGAGATAAATATCTTTGTACCTTTAATAGAAAAAGTTCCGTCACTACTTGGAGTTGCCGTTGTTCTTAAAGCTCCCACATCACTGCCGGCACCTGCTTCTGTGAGACACATAGTGCCTCCCCACTTCCCCTCCATCATTGGAGGAATGAGATTTTTTTTCATCCAATCATTACCCTTAAGTCGAATCACATTCATGGCACCCTTTGATAAACCTGGGTACATCATATAAGCGGTGTTCGCACCGGTAGCAAGTGAAAGGCAGGCAATACTTAGTGATTCTGGAACTTCCATACCACCAAATTCTTCTGGTTGACCAAGAGCAAACCAACCATTTTCGTAATATTTTGCATGGAGATTTTTAATATATTCAGGAGAAATAACTTCTCCATTATTATATTTAAGACCATCTCGATCTGAGGTAGCTCGGGTGGGAAAAATCTCAAGTCGAACAAATTTTTCAAATTGATGTAAAATATCTCTTAGAGAATTTCTATCTAGACCATATTTATTTTCATGGATTTGCAACATATCAAATAAATTAAATTCAACATCTTCTAAATCAGCTCGATAATTTGCCATGATATTTGCTCCTTTAGATTTAACTAGACTTTCTCAAGTTAGCTTATCTAAAAGAGCTTTTCGACTCAAGCTATTTTAATTTTTAAGGGCAAGGTCCTATTCGATTAATTAAAACTGTGGAACCATTCTTTTTAAATTTCTTCAAAGCTCTAGTCTCTTCCCGAGTCTGAGAAACAATAGGATTAAGATAAAGTGGAAGTGAAGGTGAAATAATTAAAACTTCCTCAAGTTGAGCATTTTGTTGCGGCGGAACCTGACCTGGATTTTGATTCCACCACTCATTATCAAGACCTAAAACCGTAAATTTTCTAATCACAAATGCCTGGTAGGGATTGTTACTTCCATCATATATACAAATTCCCTGGGAAGTTATCTGATCAAATTCACCAGATTCAAAAATTTTCTCGGTAATACTCTCTTTTGTCACATCCCCTAGATTTGAAACTGTTACAGTTTCACTATCCACTGATTCTACTTCTTGAATAATCTCTTCCCTATTTGTTGCGCCAGAGGAGCAATTTCCAAAAAAACAGTAACTCCAGTTAACAGTTAAAATATTATTTTCATCTTTTACGACAACCGTGCTGAGATCACCTTCAGAGGTATTTTCTTCTAGTTTTGCCTTACTCATGGTTTTCTGAGCAACAGCAATATCTGTTCCATTATAAAATCCAGAAGGTTTAACTGGATTAATAATGATTTTCGAACCAGTAACTGAGTCATTTTTTTTACCACAACTAAAAAGTGTCCCTATTAACAAGAAAGACATCAGGATTTTAACCAGATGGTTGCTTGATGTTTTCATAATTCCCCCTATGAAATAGAAATTAAATAATCTATTTACACTTAGGTATCTTCAAGATCTGTGCCAAAGCTAACTCACTGATATAACTATCTAAAAACAGGTAAATTGAAATGAAATTGAATAAAATACACCAAAGTGTTTAAAAAAATGACAAAAAAAAGGAATTTAGAAATTTGAACTGATTTAAAATTGGGCGATTGGATTATAAGAAATTTAAGTTTTAGAACTTTATCAGTTTTTAAGAGTGGCGGGAGAGACGAGACTCGAACTCGCGGCCTTCTGCGTGACAGGCAGATGTTATAACCAACTTAACTACTCCCCCGAAAATCAAAAAAACTTGAATGCTCACCATCATACTCTAATTTTTGATTTTAAAGCAAGAAACAAATGAGCCAGATTCTCCTAAAAGTGCTCCCGTAATAATCTCTTCCCTAATTGAATAGCCAAAAAGCAAAGTTGAAGAATCATTTCCATCGAAAAACTCAATTTTTAAAACATTCCTAATAGAACTCATTTTCTCAGAGCCCTCATAGGGGGAACTAATGAGTGCAGATTTTTCTCCTCTTTTAATTTTTGAAAAATCTAAAACTTCCAGGCTTCTAATGATTTTTTTTGTTTGCCTATCTTGAAGTTCACCCTCATCAAAATAATCAATAGCAGGGTAATAGGAATTAAGAGTGTAATCATATTTATAATAAAATTTAATCCCAGAAAATGTCTCAACTCCATTTTGATTAAATTCATCAAATGAACAATAGTGATCTAATAAAATATTTTTAGCAGATTGCCCTTGAATAAAATGCATTGGTGAGAGTAAAAGCAAACTAAAAATTAGGATTATCTTTTTCATATTTAAAGCCTAGAATAAAGAAGAATGAATGTTACAAAGTAATGCTAATCCTAAAATTTAAATGAAACAGAAGTAAACTATGAAAGAAAATATAATTATTTCCATTTGGAATTTTTATCTTTTATCTGCCCCCTACCTTTTTTTGGGATTTATACTTGCAGGTTTTTTTCATATTCTTATTCCATTTGAAACTCTCAGCAATTGGATTAAAAAAAAATCCTTCCTCAGCATTCTAAAAGCAGCAGCGATTGGGGTACCTCTTCCCCTTTGTTCCTGTGGCGTCATTCCTGCTGCTGTGAGTTTAAAAAAAGCAGGAGCTTCAAATGGAACCACCTCGGCTTTTCTTATCTCAACACCAGAAACTGGCCTTGATTCCATATTTGTAACCTATGCGCTTATGGATTTTCCCATGACTGTTATAAGGCCTATTAGCGCTTTTATCACTGCAATGTTTGCGGGTCTTTTACAACATTGGTTTAATGATCAGGATGAAAAAGAAGTTTTTATTAAAAAATCCACAACTTCAAAAATCCACCATGAACATGAACATGAACATAATATTGGTCAAACAAAAAAATTAAAAAAAAATAATATCTTTTCCAAAATCCGCAATAATTACCTAAAAATCTGGAATTTTGCCTTCATCGAATTACTGGACGATCTCGTCTACTGGCTTTGTTTTGGGTTATTATTAGGTGCTCTCATTAATTATTTTATACCTGAAAACTTTTTTATGGGTTTTGACCCTCTCACTTCTAAATTTGTCATTTTACTCGTTGGAATTCCCATGTATATTTGCGCCTCTGCAACGACACCAATCGCTGCGAGTTTAATCATGAAAGGGATGTCTCCTGGTACTGCGCTCATATTATTACTTACAGGACCTGCTACAAATATTACAAATATTATTGTCATTCAAAAATATATTGGAAAAAAAGGAACCTTAATCAATCTACTTGCTATTAGCATTTCTTCATTTGGACTTTCATATGTAGTAGATTTTATTTATTCAAAAATTGGTCCACCACAATTTCAAATCATGCATAAAATGAACCATGATCACGCAGAGGATATGGGAAATAGTTACTATTTTACAGTATTTGTCGCAATTGTTTTAATTGTGCTTATTGGCTTATCTTTATTTAGAGTTACATTAAAAAAATATAATAATCATAAAGAAAATAAACTTAAAAAATCTCAGACTTCTAAAGACAATAATTGTTGTAACCACTAGAGCTTGGGATATCCCAAAAATCATACATGCGAAAATTAGGATAATAAAATGTTTAAAAAGAAAAAAATTTTTATTACAGGTGGCACAACAGGCCTTGGTGAAGAATTAGCAATAAGATATCTTCAAATGGGGCATTCTGTCGCAGTCTGCGGAAGAGATGAAAAAAAATGGAAAGAATCGAGACTTTTTTCAAGCGGCCAAGGACAATTTTATATTGCTGATGTTTGTAATAAGGAAGAAGTATCCAAGGCCTTAAAAGATTTCATGAGTAAAGACAATCTTCCACTAGATCTTTTTATTGCTAATGCAGGAATCGGAAATCCTGATAAAGTGGCCATGCCAAATTTTAGTGGTACTGTAAAAGTCATTCAGGCCAATGTCCTAGGAGTTATTTACAGTGCTGAAGCTGCATTTGAATATTTTCACAAACAACAATTTGGTCATTTTATCACAATATCATCAATGGCTGGTCTTAATGGATTGCCTGGAAACGGTGGATATAGTGCATCAAAGTCAGCAGTTATCAAACTATCTGAATCCTTTGCGATTGATTGGAAAAAATTTAATATTACTGTAACCACCATTCTTCCTGGATTTGTAGACACTCCACTTACTAGAAAAAATAAACATTTTATGCCCTTTCTCATGACACTAGAAAAAGCTGGAGATTTAATGATCAAGGCCATTGAATCTAAAACACATTATTACGCATTCCCTTGGACCACTTATACTTTAGTAAAAATACTTTCTTTATTACCTAGAAATCTTTACATCAAACTTATGAGTATTAAGTTAATGCAATTAATTAAAAATAAGGAGTCATAAAAATGAAATCTCAATTTATCATTTATTTCTTGCTGAGCATTTTCCTATCGGCCTGCAACAAGCAAAAAACAACAACTGTTGTAGAAAATAATCAAAATATGAAAAAAGAAGAAGTTAAAGAAGAAGATTGCGACAAGGACAAAGCAAAAAAAGAATTAGAAAAAATCAAAAAGGAAGAATTTAGTTTATCAAAAGGAGCAAATGATCCCGGCTGTACTCTCGAAGAAAAAAAATGACTTACCTAAACAAGCATCAATCCATTTTAATTATTCAAACTGCCTTTATTGGCGATGTAGTTCTTGCAACATCATTTATAGAAGAAGTTAAAAAAAAGTACCCGCTTCATAAAATTGATTTTCTTTTGCGAAAGGGAAATGAATCCATCCTTCAATTTAATCCCCACATTTCTCACATTTACCTATGGGATAAAAAAAAATATAAAATATTTAACTTAATAAAAATAATTAAAATAATCCGCTCTAAAGATTATCATATCGTTTTTAATTTACAGCGCTATTTTTCATCTGGATTTGTCACCATTTTTAGTAAGGCAAAGATTAAAATAGGATTCCTCAATAATCCATTAAGTTTTTTCTTCACTAAAAAAATCCTTCATAAAATTATTTATCAGTATAAATCCCAATATTTACATGAAGTGCAAAGAAATTTTTTACTTCTAAATTCTCTGCAGGATTCCGATAGTCCTATTCCTGATGCTAAATTACTAACACCAAAATTATATTTTGGTACAAATGAAATTGAGAGATCACTCAATTCAAAACTAGATAAACTGGGTTGTTACAATAGCTTGTCTCCCTATATTGTAATTGCTCCAACATCGGTTTGGTTTACAAAGCAATATTCTATTACCCAATGGATCCAGTTTTTAGTTTCCATGTCCTCACATTCTTCAAATTTTTCATCCAACAACATTTTTCTAGTTGGGGGAAAAGATGATTATAATACTCTTGATTTTATAATCAACGAGTCTAAGCATATAAAATCCTATAATCTTGCAGGAAAATTAGACTTACTTGAAACTGCTTTCCTAATGAAAAATGCAAAAAGAGTTTTTGTTAATGACAGTGCTCCACTCCACCTTGCTTCGGCAGTAAACGCACCAACCACCGCTATTTTTTGCTCAACAATTCCAGATTTTGGATTTTATCCACTGTCCTCAAATAATATTATCTTAGAAATTTCACGGGAAAAATTACCCTGTAGACCCTGCGGGATTCATGGCAAAAAATCATGCCCTGAAAGTCACTATAATTGCTCAAAATTTATCACCACAAACCAATTAATCGATTCACTTCACTAATTTTATATTCTTTATTTTTCACACATTATTTTTGCATTTAAGTTTTACCACAAAACAGTCGAAACATACTAAGAACATTTTTTTGAGGTTAAAATGAAAGTACTTATTGTAGACGATGAGTCTGATATTTTAGAAATCTATGAATCAGTTTTATTAAAAGAAAAATGTGAAGTTTTTAAAGCTCAAAGTGGACTTCAAGCGCTAGAAATTCTAAAAAAACATACTTTTGAAATCATTATTTCTGATATCAATATGCCAGAAATGAACGGGTTAGACTTGCTACTAGAAGTTCGAAAAACCAATAAAGATATTAAATTTTTTGTTTGTTCTGGATACAATTCCCCTAGTTATATTTTAAAATCCTGGGAATACGGAGCAACTCGTTTTTATGAAAAACCTATAACAACAAAAGAAATTGCTTCAATTATTCATTTGGCAAAAGATATTATTAAAGAGGAATCTGTTAAATCAAAAAATCTTGTTGAAATTTCTGATGAAGCATTTAAACTTCTAAACACTGATTATGAAATAATTTCAAAAACTAAAAACATTACTAAAAAAGAATTTGCCTCTAAAGTCATTCTGGATTTTTCACAATCATTCCATGGAAAGAAAAATGCCGCATAATCATTGCAAACGATCAATTTTTATAATTGATGATGAAATTGAAATTCGTGAACAAATCGCGGAATCAATCTCAAGGATTTCTATTAATCATTTTAGTATTGATGTTCAAATTTTTTCTGACCCAAAAAGTGCTTTGCTGGGAATACAATTTGCTAAACCTGATGTGATTATCCTAGATCAAAACTTGCCTAACATGTCAGGACTCGAATTTAGTAGAATTTTAAACGAAAAAAAAATTGAAGTACCTATTATCTTTATTACTGGTGATAGTGATCCAACATTATTTGCCAAAACACATTGGGCCAATGCCTACGACTACATTGAAAAACCAATTGATTTAAAAAAGCTAAAATCAATCGTAAAGCATCTTTTGCTAGAAGATCCTAAAAATTTATTAAATCATTTTTTTAAAAAAATAAAACCTGAAAAACAAATCCAAATCACTTTGCCTGAAAATATTTACCAGAAGATGGAAAAACAATCTATAGAATCAGGACTTTCAATCTCAACTATTATTTCAAACTGTCTTGAACTCAAAATAATTGAAAACGAAACTGATGAATTTAAAAATGAACAAAAAAATAAGACTGATAATACTATTTCTCATTTTATAGAAAAAGCACTTGATGGTCTCAATAATGCAATTTACATTAAAGATCAAAATAACAATTTTATTTTCACGAATCAAAAATTTGATCAATTATTTAACCTAAATAAAAAAAATCATTATTTAAAAAATAACATTCAAATACAATCAGAGCTTAAAACTCATCCACTAAAAGAAATCTTTAATGAATTTGCGAGCCAAGGAAAATCATCTCAAAAAAACCAATCAAAAATCCTTCATCAAGTAGATAAAGACTACATCTATCAAATAACCGAAAATAGTTTTTCAACCAGAGAAGAAAAGCACTATATTATTGGAACAATTCATGATGTAACTAAACTTAAAGAACAGGATCAACTATTAAACTCAGTTAAAAAATATTTAGAAAATTCTGATTTTATATTTGGACAATTTGATTTAGATTTTTGTCCAATATATTTTAACAAAACTGGGCATCAACACCTCAAAAACCTTGAAAATGAAAAATCAATATTAGAATATTACAATAAATCATCCATCGAATCCTTCAAAAAAGAAATTGATCGAATTATTTTTTCAAAAAAACCCTGGTCAGGAAATGTCACCCTAAACCTATCTCAAAACAATGAAGAAGTTTTTTTTCAAAAAATATACCCAATCATTAACGTAGAAAACAAAGTTGAAAGTTTTATTACTTTTATTGAACAACTAAGCGATATAAAAAAAGTTGAATTAAAACTTATTGATTCTGCTCGGTTAGCTTCGCTAGGAGAAATGGCTTCTGGAATTGCTCATGAAATTAACAACCCGCTCTCCATTATCGTTGGTTATTCTTTAAATTTAATTGAGACCTTACTTGAGACTAAAATAGAAAATTTAGATATCACCAATATTATAGAAAAATTAAAAAAAATTGAAACAACTTCACATAGAATTTCTAAAATTGTAAAAGGCCTAAGGGCCATGAGCAAAGACCAATCCCATGAACCGCCAAAAGAAATTCTTGGAAAACTTTTAATTGATGAAACTCTTGAACTTTGTAAAAGTAATCTTATTAAACAAAATGTAAACTTAAATTTAGAAATTGATCCAAATCTGATTTTACTTTGCAGATCTAATCAAATCTCACAAGTGTTGTTCAATTTTATTTCTAATTCCATTGATGCCTTAGATGACTTTTCAAAGAAAAACTTAGAAAAAACGATCACAATTAAATTGTATAAAAAAAATAATCGATCGATGTTAAGTGTTTTGGATAATGGGCCTGGAATTCCATTAGAAATACGAGCTAAAATAATGGATCCATTTTTTACAACGAAAGACCCACGCAAAGGTACGGGACTTGGTTTAAGTATCTCTCGTTCAATCATTGAATCTCATGGAGGTAGTATAAAACTCGATGATACATATACTCAGGGTGCCAAATTTGATATTGAACTACCGCTTCCATTGGGTCATTCCTTGGAAATTCCAAAAAAAATTGCCTAAGAAAACCGAAAATTAATCTTTTATTTAAAAATAATATTACCAATAGGACATCCTTTCTTGCAGAGAGATAATACTTCCAATAGAATTAATACCAATTACAGGTTTTAGTCCTGATCTTTCTTTATTTTTCAAAGGGAGACTCTTTGGCAAAAATTCGATCATTTATTTCTATTGAAAATTTGGATCCAGAAATTTGTAACCAACTCGTTGATAAAACATTATTACTTTATAATAATCAACTTCCCTATTCTATAAAAAATCAATTCGTCACAAGTCTCTTTTTTGAGCCAAGCACTAGAACACATCTGTCATTTCAATTAGCGGCAGCTAAACTTGGTATTCATTTATGCTCTCTAGATAAAAATAATTCCAGTATTCAAAAAGGTGAGAGCTACCTCGATACATTTTTAAACTTAAATGCATTAGGTTTTTCCCATGCAATTATTCGTTTAAAAGATGAATTCAAATTAAAGGAAATGCAATCTCAGCTTGAAAATCATCTTGTCCCAATTAAGTTAATTTCTGCTGGTGAAGGAATGATTTCACATCCATCACAAGCACTGCTAGACTTTTGTCTTATTGAAAAATATTTTAAGTCAACTCAACCCGTCACAATTTTATATATTGGTGATTTGGCCCATTCCAGAGTCTATTCCTCTCACTTGCAGTGGCACAAATATTTTCCTCACTTCAAGTGCCTTACACATGATCTATTGTCCGAGAATCCATTAGAGGAGAAATTAAAAATTGCTGATGTTGTTTACTTATTTAGGCCACAAGTTGAAAGACATTCCCAAGAAACCATGTTGTCTCTTGAGACTTACACAAAAAAGTTTTGCATTACGATGGAAAGATTTCAATTACTCAAAAAAACATCTATAGTCATGCACCCTGGGCCCAATTATAAGAATGTTGAATTTGATGATTCTCTACTTTTTAATGAAAAATTTAAAATCATGGAACAGGTTTCTATTGGCGTTTTTGCAAGAATGGCCATTTATCTTTATTGCATGGGAGAATTGTAATGTTTTCATCAGAATCTATCTTATTTAAAAATGCACAAGTCTATGATCGTGAAAGGGGAAAATGCTTAAAAAATGATCTCTTCATTCACAATGGAACTGTAAAACACCTAAACTCTGCAATAAGCCCCAGCGTCATTATTGATTGCTCTAATCTTGAAATTTACCCAGGACTTGTTGATATGCAGGTTCACCTTAGGGAGCCTGGTAATGAAGAAAAGGAAGATATTGCATCTGGAACTTTTGCCGCCGTTAGAGGAGGATTTACCCAAATTGCTTGCATGCCAAATACAAATCCAAGGCTAGACTCAGTTCCTTGGATTAGAACGATTCAACACAAAGTTGAAGTAGGAGAATCAAGTTGTGAAGTTTTTCCAATTGCAGCTATGACGAAGGGGATTAAAGGATTAGAAATTTGTAATTATTTCGATTTTAAAAAAAATAATATTTTTGCAATTACTGATGATGGAAGGGGCGTACAAGATAATAAAATAATGGAACAAATTTTTAAAGAAGCTCAATTGCATGGACTATCTATTATGCAACACTGCGAAGTAGAATCTATTTCTAATCATGCTAGTTTTCATTTAGGAACATTTACAAAATTGCATAACATTGATGGACAGCCCTCTTCTGCTGAATACGAAATGATTCAACGGGATTTAGAATTAGTGAGCAAATATAAAGTTCCCTATCACGTCTTACATCTTTCCACTGAAGAAGGACTTGAATTAGTAAAACAAGCAAAACTTGCCAGGCTACCAGTTACCTGTGAAGTAACACCTCACCATTTGCTACTTTGCGATGAAGACATAGTTGAGCCCTTTTCAAATTTTAAAATGAATCCACCCTTAAGAAGTAAAAATGACCAACTTGCCTTACAAAAAGGTCTTGCACTTGGAGATATAGATATTATTTCAACAGATCACGCTCCACATACTTCTAAAGAAAAAAATATGCATTGGAGAATGGCACCTTTTGGAATTATTGGCCTTGAAACTGCGTTTCCTCTTCTCTACACGGAGCTTTATTTAAAACAAAAAATTTCTTTGCCACGACTTATAGAAGCATTTTCCTATAAAGCACAAAGTATTTTTCCAATTGGAAGAAGAGATCTCTATGATGGAGGAAGGGCAGATTTTTTCATCGTTGATCCCAAACGTGAACTTACTGTGAGTGAATTAGAAATTAAATCTAAGTCTAGCAATTCTCCATTTTGGGGAAATAAATTATTTGGTTGGCCAATTGCAACATTTTATAAAGGAAAATGTGCCTACTATGACGAAAGAGTAAAACTAAAAAGTATTAAATAATTACAAAATAGAAATATGAAAATATTGCCAAATATTTTTAAACTAATGGGGCTGTTGAAAAAGTCTAAAATCAAGGACGCACGACCGATGGCGACTGAGGCTTGCTCTAAGCAAGTCGTAGGGAGACAGAGGGAGGAGGACGCCGAGTTTAGGCTTTTTCAACAGCCCCTAATGAAAAGAAATAATAATGAAAAATTCTGATTACATTAAAGGTTGTTTGCTTCTTGAAGATGGCACAGTTTATGAAGGAAGATATTATAAAAAAAATGCTAACAATAATGAATTTCATTACAAAATAGGTGAAGTTGTCTTTAACACAAGCATGAGTGGCTATCAAGAAATCTTAACTGATCCAAGTTATTGCGAGCAGATTATATTAATGACCTCTCCGCTTATCGGAAATTATGGGATTAATCATTCACACAATGAATCAAATCAATCATTTGCCATTGGGATGTTAGCAAAAGAATTTACCGATGGATTAGACCACCCTCATGCACATCAAACTATTAGGGATTTTTTCGAGGAACAAAATCTCGATTACCTTGACCACATAGATACTCGGAGTTTAACAAATCACATCAGAATAAATGGCACATTAAAAGGAACCATACTACCCTTTGACTATTTTCAGAAAAATAAAAACGAAATTATAAAAAAGTTAAAAAATACTCTTATTATTGGGTCAGTGGATAAAGTAACTACTAAACATGCCTATACACATT
>Ga0247844_1006311_pt1 | contig 14283 bp, 13 predicted proteins | sample LaCtaG_FD_192421 | JGI IMG/M metagenome (GOLD analysis project Ga0247844, IMG submission 192421) | Freshwater microbial communities from meromictic Lake La Cruz, Castile-La Mancha, Spain - LaCruzMarch201714.5m_1 | ecosystem: Environmental > Aquatic > Freshwater > Lake | place: Spain: Castile-La... | reverse complement strand
AACATCGAGACAGTCTTGAAAAGTCGCTTACTGAAAGAGATCACGCACTTGCCATACGAGACCAATTCGTAGCCGAGCGAACTCGGGAATTAGAACAAGCGCAACAACAATACCAATTACAACTACAAGCCATAGTTGAACATCGAGACAGTCTTGAAAGGTCGCTTTCTGAAAAGGAAGGGGAATTGAGAACCATAAAATCATCACTAATATGGCGAATAGCTACAAGATTTAACCGAATAATTCAGCGAATTAACCAACAATGAGTAAAGAACCGCAGAACACAAGAACATCCCAAGATTTGATACTCCTGGTGGGGATGCATCGCAGCGGAACATCACTGTTGGGTTCAATGCTTCCAGACCTTGGAGTTGCACTTCCTGGAGAACTTATTGCTGGCGACCGACACAATCCTGATGGATATAGCGAGCGCTCTGATGTTGTAGCACTTCAAGAGCAGTTACTTATCGAGCTCGGCCGTTGGTGGGCCGGGCCATCAGGCATGCTGGCGTTACCTCCGCAATGGCAAGAAGCTCCATCTACAAAACGAGCCGAGGGGAGACTGCGCGCTCTTCTGGCAAACGAGGCCACGAAGCAAACAAAACCCTGGGCAATTAAAGATCCACGCACAAGTTTACTTTTGCCATTGTGGCGAAAAATATGTTCAGATCTTTCGATAAACATTAAGTTAATTCATGCTGTTCGTGATCCTATTGAAGTAGCACTATCACTATGCCTCAGGAACGAAAAAGATGCAGGTATGACAGCCGAACGCGCGCAGGACCTGTGGTGGCATCATAACAACCAAATCGTAAAAGATAGTATCAATTTACCTCGATTAATAGTTAATTATAGTCGGTGGTTTGAGCCAAGCAAGCACTCTCAGCTAAAAGAAATTGCTGAATTTTGTACCCTAAAAACAGGCTTTGAGCAGGCCGAACAGACTGCTCTCGGACGAATCAACCCTGCATATCGCCGAAACCTTCCAAAAAATGAAGAAACCTTTCAATTGAGTGAAAAAGTCAAGGATATTGCACCTGAATTAGGTATAAAATTAAACAATAATTTAATTTCCGTCCAAACCCCGAAAATGCTATCCATCGTGACAGAAGCTGAGCTTCCAAGCAGGTGCCGACTTGTAGTTGCTGGATACGGAGCTACAAATTGCCATTGGAGCATACATATTTGGTTAAACCGTTGCCGGCTGCCAAAAGATTTTGAGCTAGTAGAAGATTTGACAGCGGATTGCATTGGGCTACATGTACAACCAGTCTGGTTGAGCCAAGAAAGTGGAATACTTGATTCACTACGACTTCTAAATAAAGTTCTTGATCCATGCATTGAGCGTGTACAAACTCTGCGAACATTAGGTATAAAGGCTTTTTGGCTAGATCCACTGGGCAATAGTAGTAGCTGGTTAAATAACTTCTTCCAACCTACGATGGCTAGCGAACTTTTTGGTCTACCAAATCCTGCCGTTCTGCAAAAACATGGCGAATGCCTTTGCCTTGGAAGCGGTGGCGAACACTGGGAAAGAGAAATAAACCCTCCCCATTGGGGACTTCCAGGATTCGACGAAATACATGTACCCGATGCATCAGCGGCTAGGCTTCTGGCTGGCTGGATTAACGAATGTAGTCGTATTGGTCTACAGCTTATCCGCCTTAACCCAACAGACTATGAACGCAATTCGTTAGTTTTTTGCGCCCTTGATCAACCTCAGGTAGCCGGTACCGAGCACTGGGTACCGGCCCTATTACTAGATGCTCCAATCACTTCCTCAGAAATACTATCTGAACTTGAGTGGCAAAGATCAGATCCATTAGTAAGGCATAAATGCCCAACACCACAACCAACCTACAAAACCCTATGGCATAACAAAGCAGAAATGGAAGACAGTAAAGAAACAACGCCCTGGGTTAGTGTGTGCATCAGTTTATACAACTACGGCGAAAGAATTATCAACGCCCTAGAAAGTGTCCTTCACCAAACATACGATAACATCGAGCTTATTATTGTTGATGACGCTTCCATTGACAATGGGGAATCAAGTGCATACAACTGGCTACAACTTAATTACTTACGATTTAAACGTACCCTTCTCTTGCAACACCACCTAAATAGTGGATTGGCAGCAACAAGAAACACAGCACTAGAAGCATCGACATCAGAATGGAGTTTTATCCTTGATGCAGATAATTGCTTAGAGCCTGAAGCGCTAACACTATGTATCGCTATTGCACAGACAAGTTCATATGAAGTTGCAGTAATTCACCCTCTTGTAGAGCTAAGAAGTGAAGCTAGAGTTGCTGGAGAACCAAACCAAACGTTGATAACAAGAAAAAGTTGGCAAAATCAGTCGTTTAAACATGGAAATTATATTGATGCAATGGCGCTTATACGTCGGGAGCATTGGAAACGGGTTAATGGCTATGCGCACATCCCAGGAGGATGGGAAGATTATGACTTTTGGTGTAAACTTATAGAAGCGGGTTGTCAAGGTGTTATGTGCCCTCAAAGGCTCGGTATCTACAATCAACATACAAGTTCGATGCAGGCTAAATTCACTTTACATAATTTAAAAAGGCTAAAACGGTTAATGAAAGCGAGGCATCCATGGATACAACTATGAAACAGCAGAAAACCAGGTCGATGAGCTATCACTGGCATTTAGAAACATTACAGTTACGCGGAAACAACGCCTTCATCAACGGATGGTGCTTTATCCCCGGTAAAGAAATTTTAAAATTGGAGCTTCAGCTAAGAGATGCCTCGAATAGTCTCGTTGGAGCTATTCCACTGCAAGCTTCAACGATAAGACCTGATGTGCAGCAAGAATTCAGGCTAGAGAAGAATGCTCTTCATTCTGGTTTTGTTGGAATTGGTAGCTGGCCTCGTAGACCAGGACTGCGTGACCAACTTGTGATCGCTGGGCTAATGGGAGATAAGGAACAGCTCGAAATCAAAATACCTCATTCGAGCCTAGAGAAATTTTTGACGCCGAATCGCTGGCATAAGCGTAAGTTGGCTTTTCTCCTCTGGATACGCTACATAGGAAAGGCGATACATCTACTAACAAACGGTCAACTGGGTGTTCTGAACGATAAGTTAAAGCGACAGTTGAATGCTGCGCCTCAAAAGAAGATGCCAGAAATCATCAGCTGGAATATGATCAAAAGTATAGGCGGAAACCCTGAGGCAGGGGTTCATCTAGTAGTCGATCATCGATTGGGAGGTGGTGCCAACCAATACCGCGAACGGCTCATCACACCCTGGCTTGAGGCTGGGGCAACAGTCTTTATACTATGTAACTATATAGCGAAATTGCAAATTATGCTAATAGTAAGAACTAATCAACATGAATTAAGGCTTAGCTTAGAAAATGAAAGCGATTTGCTCATCGCGCTTCAACAGATATCTGTCTCAACCATTACATATAATACAGCAGTTTCCTTCTTGCAAGCGGAGCTATTACCTGAACTGCTATTAAACCTACGACGCACACATCGCTCTCATCTAACAGTTTTAATACACGACTTTTTCATTGTCTGCCCATCCCACTTCCTAATTCATGCTGATGGTTATTTCTGCAATATTCCCGAACTAAACACTTGCAAAGACTGCCTACATCGTAATCCACATGGATTTACTAGTTTATTCCAGGCTGATGTAACTAAATGGCGCAATGCATGGGGGCCATTACTCAAAGAAGCCGATGAAATTATTGCATTTTCAGAAAGCAGCATTTTCTTACTGCGTCAAGCCTATGAGACATGGCAAGATGGATCCAACTGGCTTCAAGGCCGTAAAATAACACTTAAGCCACATGCTGCAGTGAATTTTAAAAATAAAAATATAGTCATAAATCAGATAGAAAATATGGTAATTGGTATCGTTGGTCAAATCGACTTTCATAAAGGAGCTCAAATCGTTCGCAATCTCACACAGGAAATACTAAGGCAAAAAACAAGTGAGAGAATCGTTATTATTGGCGACCTCGAAGGACAAATCGATGAGCCAATTATTTCACAAACAGGTCGATATAATAATAGCGAACTCCCAAGCATTATCGAAAAATGCGGAGTAAATATTATACTCTTCCCATCGATATGGCCTGAAACTTTCTCCTATGTTACGCAAGAAATAATTCAATGCGGGCTGCCAATTGCATGCTTTGACCTTGGAGCGCCAGCGGAGCGTATTAAAAAATACGAAAAAGGAGTTGTTTTAGACTCACAAGCAGCTTGTAGTATTCTTAAGGGGCTCCGAAATCATTTTCAGACGATTTATCCGAAATGACAGCAAATTCAGACCTAAGCACTCAGGTACATGTATTTACAAGCGCAGCAATTAACTATCTCCCTAAAGTTAGGATGCTTTTCAATTCCCTGCGAAAGCATCATCCAGACTGGATTCTGCACCTTGCTTTAGCAGACATCCTGCCTAGTAATTTAGATATTGGCAAAGAACCTATTGATCATATTACTACAATTGAAAGTCTTAATATTTACCAATGGCGAGGATGGGCTTTTTGTCACACAATCACTGAACTAGCCACTGCTATTAAGCCATGGATGCTTGAGCGGCTCCTAGAGCAAAGCGGCGATGGAGGGAAAGTGATCTACCTAGATCCTGATATTGTTGTCTTTTCTCCCCTTACTGACATTATTGCAGCATTAGATGAATCTTCGATAGTATTAACACCACACCAAACTCAGCCTGAAAGCACTTTGGCTGCGGTTATCGATAACGAGATTTGCAGCCTAAAACACGGAATCTACAACCTTGGCTTTTTAGCTGTAAGTAACACACCCATTGGCAGAGCATTTGCTCGATGGTGGGCAGAACGAACATACTATTTTTGTCGCGATGAAATTCCCAATGGTCTTTTTACTGATCAACGCTGGATAGACCTGGTCCCAGCCTTCTTTCCTGAAGTTGCAATAATGAGAACAACCAGGCACAACGTTGCGACCTGGAATATAACAACTCGGAACATGAGTTTTGATCAAGATGGAAATTATTTAGTTGACAATCAACCACTTGGCTTTTACCATTTTACTGGATTTGATAGCGGTGCTCATCTCATCATGGCTGCCAAGAATGGTTCAGGTAATAACGCTATCAATCGACTTGTATCTTGGTACACAGATCAAATTAAGCCACTTGCAAATGATCCGCTAACCAACAAATCCTGGGCATTCAGTACCTTTGAATCTGGTGATTTAATAACAAAATATCAACGCATCGTGTACCGCTCAAGGCGCGATCTCCAACTTACTTTTCCAAATCCATTTGATATTGATGGATTTGAAACCTGGTGGCACATTCGCGCAAAAAGTGAGTATCCTGATCTTTTTAGAAATGAGTCAAAGGATTCTGCGCTGCAAAAAATCGTCACCCCAATTACCCCGGGTTTCCTTGGGTCGAGTGCATCTTTATCTGGAGGCTTAAATAAAGCTGCACAACTCTTAATTAGAGCTTTAACAGATCAGGAGACAGGGTACCAAATCAGTAAACGCTCTTGGGAAGTACTTAAACAAGAAGGAATCAATGGAATAATCTCTCGCTTAAGTTAGTACACTGAACCTTCACCAAAGCCTAATGCCCCACTTAAGAAAATACCTCCCAGCACTGACAATATTGACAACCATTAGGCTAATATTATTATAACTACCTCGACCCCAGCCATGAGTAACTGAAGCTAAAGGCAGATGCACGCATTTACCTTTTGTAGACAAACAACGAGTAATATCGGCGTCTTCAAAATAGAGAAAAAATCTCTCATCAAAGCCACCAATTGCAAGAAAATTGTCGCTACGCATAACCATGCAACAACCACTTAAATAAGAAACTTCGAATACTTTCATGTAGTCTTTATCGCACATTGTATACCAGCAATCATATCGTTTAAGCCAGCTTGGCTTAAACCTCTCAAAAAAGAATCGACGGCTTATTAAAGCCAGAATAGAGGGATTTTGTTTGCAAAGTTTCTGGTGCTCACCTCTCTCATTAAGGATTTGTGGAACCACTAAAGTTACATCAGGATGCAGTTCCAGCCATTCAACAATCACTTCAAAACAGCCGGCCAGCCAAGAGAGGTCAGTATTAAGAACACCCACATATTTGGGCATATCCCGAATGCAGCTTATAAGCTTATTTGCAGCACAACCATATCCAAGATTCTTCTTGTTCACGAGGAAATAATCAGCCTTAGGTTTCAATCGCTCAACAGGCTCTCCTATTTTATAATCATTTACAAATACCGCATAGCCAATCTCAACAGGCAAGTTGCCCAGGCATTCTTCCAAACGATTAACCTCTAAAGAAGATGAGTGATAAGCAATAAAGACAAGTAACAACTGGCGGCGCTGTTTTTGCATCAGCATTTCAATCCTGAGTAGTAGCAGTAGGAAGCGAGAGCATTAGTTCCTCTAAATGTAAGCAATCTTTACGACTTTTAAAGCTAAGAAGAAATAATCTCATTGAAAAAATATCGAGCTTCAGCGCCTCTAGTTGTTCTCTAAGCAATCCCAATTCGCTCGCCGCCATAACCAGCTTGTTCTCGAAGATTTCGACACCAAGCCAAATTTTCAAGATACCAACGCACTGTGACTTCAAGAGCTTGTTCGAAGCTATGGCAGGGCTGCCAGCCCAATTCGTTGGTTATGCGAGCTGGATCGATCGCGTAGCGCCGGTCGTGGCCCGGGCGATCGCTGACTCGGGTGATCAAGCGAGCATGGGGAGCGCCCTGGGGCCGCAACTGATCCATTAGCGCGCAGATCGCCACCACCACTTGCTTATTGCTGCGTTCCCCATGGCCGCCCACGCAGTAACCGCCACCAATTTCGCCGCGGGATGCCACCAGCAACAGGGCATCCACATGGTCATCTACATAAAGCCAATCGCGCACATTGGCGCCATCGCCATAAAGCGGAATCGCCTCCCCTAACAGTGCTTTTAAAATCACCACTGGAATCAGCTTCTCCGGAAATTGCCAGGGGCCATAGTTATTGCTGCAATTAGTAAGCAGCACCGGCAAGCCATAGGTGTGATGCCAGGCCATCACCAAATGATCACTAGCAGCTTTGCTCGCTGAATAGGGGCTACGGGGATCATATGGGGTGGTTTCAGAAAATCTGCCGGTGGCGCCAAGGGAGCCAAATACTTCATCGGTGCTGATGTGTTGAAAACTAAAAACTTGCTGCCGTTCTTTTGCAAGCTTTTCATGGTGACTACGAGCTGCCTGCAGCAAATTAAAAGTGCCCAGCACATTGCTTTCAATAAATGCTCCAGGCCCGTCTATCGAACGATCCACATGGCTTTCTGCTGCTAGATGCAATATCAAATCGGGATCCGCCTGTTGCAGCGCAGCCGCTGTGGCATCAGCATTCACTAAATCCACCTGCAACAAATGGTGCCGCGGGTGTTTACCAATGCTGGTTAGATCACTTGCATAACCGCATTTATCTAAATTAAATACTTGAACATTGCTATCGCGCAACAACTTGCGTATCAATGCTCCACCGATGAAACCTGCGCCACCGGTTACCAATACACGCTTAATACTTGAAGGCAACAAAGAATCCATTTAATAAATAAAAGCTAATTAAATAATGAGTCTTAAACCATAGACGCAAGCACCTGCTTCAAACCCTGGCGCCAATGGATTGGCTCAAGCTCCAAAATCTTACGGCTTGCGCTGCAATCCATCAATGAATAAGCAGGCCGTTTTGCTGGGGTTGGATATTCAAGCGTGCTGATTGGGTTCACCTTGGCTGCTGTGGCCAAAATTCCCAAGGCCTGCGCTTCTTCTCCTATTGCCACTGCAAAGTCGTACCAGCTGGCAACTCCAGCATCGCTCCATTGCTGCATGCCGCCGATATCCTTTGCCAACACTTGCCAGCAAGCAGCAGCTAAGCCAGCGGTGTAGGTAGGGCAACCCACCTGATCTGCCACCACATTTAGTGCTTCTCCTGCAGCCGCTTTTATGGCGTGGAGCTTCAACATCGTGAGGCAAAAGTTCTTTCCCACTGGCCCATATAGCCAACTAGTTCGCAGCACGCAGGCACGCTCAGGGCCAAGTAATGCCAACACCGCCGCTTCTGCTCGGGCCTTTGAGGCGCCATAAACCCCTAGGGGAGCCACTGGATCCTGCGGACCATATGGATGACCCTGCATACCACTAAAAACAAAATCCGTGCTGATCTGCAATAGGCGCCCATGCCCCTGCTTTAAAAGCGCTTCTGCAAAAGTTTGCGGTGCAGCAGCATTTACCGCTTCTGCAAGTTCAGGCTGGTGCTCCGCCATGTCCACCGCCGTATAAGCTCCAGCGCTAATTACCCAGTCGGGCTTATGTGCCTGCACCGCTGCCCGGCAGGCAGCCGTATTGCTGAGATCCAACTGAGCTAGATCCGTTGCTATTAGTTCCACCCCAGGGGGGCAACTGCTGTGCAACGCTGTTCCCAGCTGCCCTCCAGCACCGGTAAGCAGCACTCGCATGAAGATCTCCCCTAAACGGTTCTTATTGGAATAAACGAAATGATTTTTGCACTGGTTGCCAGCCTCTGGGGCAGATTTGGTTCACACCCAGGGCTGGCCAATGCATACAAGCAAGATCAGAAGCTAAAGAATGCCTCACAACCCGCACCATTTTCAAACCATTAAAAATTGGTAGTAACAATAAAAACCAAATAATCAATGGCCAAATCAGATTTCTAGCCCCATAACTTATTTTATCTAATAACAGAACAAGCAATACAGGTATCAACAGCACACTCACCACCCCATAACGCTGATGGCCGAAAGGCTGCATTGCAATTAAATGAGCACCTCCTAAAGAAAGCAGCAACGCAAGACCCTGCCAAGCCAGCCACTGGGGCGCAAACCAATAATCAAGCTCTAAATAACAACAAGTCCGCTGTAAAACCCAAGCAGATAAACACAAAACCGGGAGAGCCAGAAGCAAAGACCAATCAAGCAAAATTGGTGATGCAAATATTGGATGCAAAAAAGAGCGCGCAAATATGGCAGATGGAAGAGCTGCAATATCAAGCCATTGAATTGACCGGCTATCAACAAGACTATCGCCAGCTAAACCTCCATTCCCAAACCAGAAGAATAAAAACTGCACTAATCCACCGATCGCCAAGCCACCAAATTGAATCCAAGAACGCCGCAATAATGCCAATGGCATAAATAACAAAGCAGGAAAACTCACAGCTGGCAAAAGGGATAAAATAAATAAACTGCTAGCACTTGGCGGCCTCGCAAGTAATAACAAATAAGCTGCAGCTAATACAGACCAACTATTGATACTATTTAACAAACCCTCCCAACCACTTGGATTTAAACCCCAAACCAAGCCAACAACAAAGCATGCTGATAAGGGAGTTGCCTTAAGTAAACGAGCTGCTGCTACAACCAAACAGGCGTAGGGAAATAAAGAAATTAATACGAACCAAAAACCAGGCTTACCCCATCCCTGGGCAGCAAAACTTGCTGCAATATTTGGCAGAAGATCTAGATGTTGTTTATGGGCGTAGCTGAGCCCCCCCCAGGGGCGGTGAGCAACGGCATAGGCAAGAAAATCTAGCCCTTCTTCTGCCCAAATCCGACCATGCAAAAGTACTGCAGGTGCAGCACATAACCAACCAAGCAATAATCCCAAGCAAAGAAATACAACTCTTTGCTTAAACAAATAACGGAGCGAGCTCATCCTTTTCTGAAAGCAAAGGTAAAGCACCATTTAACTTTTGCAATGGCCAATCGATAGCCAGAGTGGGATCATCCCAACGAAGTGATCTTTCACTATCTTTATCCCAATAATTATTAGTTTTATACAACACATCAGCTTCTTCACTAAGAGTTAAAAAACCATGGGCAAAGCCCTCTGGTATCAAAAACTGCTGCTGATTCTCAGCGCTAAGAGTAACGCCAACCCACATTCCATAACTACTTGATTGAGGGCGTAGATCAACTGCAACATCAAATATTTCACCCACTACACAACGAACTAATTTGGCTTGGGGGAAAGGTGCAACCTGCATATGCAAACCCCTCAATACTCCGCGGCAAGAACGTGAATGATTGTCTTGCACAAAATTAGGTGCTTGCTGGCCATTGGCTTGCAATGCAGCTTGAAAAGCATTTGCATTCCAACTTTCTTGAAAAAAGCCACGCTCATCAGCAAATATCTGTGGTGTAATTAATAACAGACCGCTAATGGTGTATTTTTCAAACTTTAAAGCACTCATAGTCCAGACTCGTTTTCTGATAACAGGTTCAATAAATATTCTCCATAACCACTTTTACGCAATGGTTGCGCTAGTTGTTCCAGTTGAGCAGCACTAATCCAACCCATGCGATAAGCAACCTCCTCCGGACTACCAACCTTCATGCCTTGACGATGTTCAAGGGTGCGGATATAAGCAGAAGCTTCATGTAATGAATCGGGAGTGCCGGTATCAAGCCAGGCCATACCTCTGCCCATTAATTCAACACGCAATAAACCATCATGCAGGTAGCTGCGATTTAAATCTGTTATTTCCAATTCACCACGAGCAGAAGGTTGCACCTGGCGAGCCCGTTCCACTACAGATGCATCATAAAAATACAAACCGGTAACGGCAAAACGGCTACGTGGATTTATTGGTTTTTCCGCCAAACTTAATACTTTGCCATCGCTATCGAATTCCACTACCCCATAGCGCTCTGGATCACGAACCGGATAGGCAAAAACAGTTGCCCCCGCCTGATCACAATTAGCAGCCTGGAGTTGCAAGCTGAGATCATTGCCATGAAATAAATTATCACCCAGCACTAAGGCGGCAGGGGCATTGGCTAAGAAATCAGCACCAATCAAAAAAGCTTGCGCCAAGCCATCGGGACTTGGTTGCACCGCATAGGTGATTTCCATACCCCATGCACTGCCATCGCCAAGCAAACGCTCAAAGGATGGTTTATCTAGAGGTGTGGTGATCATCAAAACTTCACGGATCCCCGCCAACATCAAAGTGGTAAGGGGGTAATAAACCATCGGTTTGTCGTATACCGGCATCAACTGCTTACTCACTGCCGTTGTCATTGGTGCCAAACGGGTGCCGGCACCGCCCGCGAGCACAATTCCCCGGTGGTTCATAGGCCTCCAGGCAGTTACCAAACGCCGTAGGAGCTTATGGCATTGTTCATCGCCGCTTCGCTCGAATCACCGCTGGTGATCTGGCTCAATTGAGTTGTGGTGAGATTTGTGCCTGTGTATATGGCTTCTAAAAAGCCATTGGCATAAATTCCAATGCCACTAAGCCCATGGGCACTTGCATTGGCCTTAAAGCTAAGGAACTCAGTTGCCACACCAACAATCCTTAGTTTATCTGAACTATCTAGTCCCTCAATCACGTCGCATTTTTCGCCAGATGGGTTGTTGCCTGTTTTGCCATACAACCAGTTAACCAAAAACTGATCAGATTTAACAACGATTAGATCAGAGGAATTATCTATTTCAGACCTAAATGTATTCCAACCAAAATCACCCCACAACTCATCTGCTCCTGCATCGCCGCTAATAATATCCCGTCCGTTACCAGCTCGAATTAAATCGTTGCCATCGCCGCCATCAAGAACATCCCAACCTGCATATCCCTTAATAAAATCAACACCCTTACCACCATTGATAATTGACCCTGCCATCTGCGCGGCATTAAAATCTATCTGTTTAGCAAAAATCTCGTCTCCAGCATCGCTAGCTTGAACTACTTTATTAATAACAATCGTATCTGCGCGACCAGAGCTCTGAACATTTAAGTAAGTTGAGGTAGAGATATCTTGTGCTTGGGTAGAAAGCTGGGCAAGCGGATACCAATTCAATACCAAATCGGCAGCTTTTGATGCCGTGTTAAATATAAAAGTGCGATTTGGATTCCCATCTGCCGCGGAGGCTTCCACACCCCAAATCTTTTGCAGAGCAAGAAGATCATTACTGCTATACCAAGTGGGCCAGCTTCCGCTCAAAGGTGAGCGGTAAGACATTACAGAATCCTCTGGATAGGCACTAGCACCTGAATTAGTGCTGCCGTAATAATCTCCATCGCCATTGTCAAATGGGTGCTCAAGACCCATGGCATGGCCGAATTCATGGATCGTGGCATAACGCAAATAGTTGGGCTGGCTTTGCAGCTGCGGCCCATTTAATGCGAGCTCCCACCAATTGCGACTACTAGATGAGTTGCTTAGAGCAATGCCTAAGGTAGTGCCTGAACCACCAACTTCAATATCACTGTCAACATAAAAATCAAGGTCTGAATTAGTTTTAGTTGTAATAAATCTAAAGTCTAAATCTATTAATGGATCAAGGCGGATAAAGGTATCTTTTATAAATTGCTGCAGATCAGCAGCCATCGCCAGGGCATTAATATCTTGAGCGCCAAAGCTACCGCCACCAACCTTAATAGTACCCGATGTAGTTTGCAAATATATATCCATCACGTTATCATTTTTTACCACCCTTTTTGCAAAGTTAGCCAACTGATCAGAGATCAAACTGTCTGTTGGCAGAGTAGCTAATGCAGTATTAGTTTCTAATCCAGCCTGATCTATATCCAGCAATGAATTTGATGTACCTGCCATTTGGCAGAACCAGCACGAGCAATTCATCACTAGACCCCTGCTAAAGACCTCATCAAGCTACCCATTTCTATAGCTTGCAGCGCATAGCTCCAACCAAGATTGCTCTTAATACCTGCCCGCTCTAAGGCCTGCTGCAAATTATCGGTGGTAAGCACCCCAAAAATCACAGGCACCCCGGTGTCACGTGCCACGGCGGCCACACCTTTACCCACTTCCGCTACTACCACATCAAAATGTGGGGTGTCGCCGCGGATAACAGCGCCAAGGGTAATAACAACGTTGTAGGCGCCGCTGCGCGCTAAGCGTTGAGCCACCAAAGGGATTTCAAAACTACCCGGCACCCAGGCCACATCAACTTGCTTGCTGCTTGGTTCCACATCCAAACCGTGGCGGCCGAGGCAATCAAGGCAACCACTCAATAATTTTCCCGTTACTAAATCATTAAACCGGCCCACTACCACTGCAATCTTTAGGTTGGCGGCATCAGTAAACCTGCCTTCAAAAACGGTCATGGCCGTTGGTTTACAAAAATTAGTTATTCAATCTTAGGCTCACACAACAAAAACACTTACACCCCAGTTAACCAATACCAAAGCAACCCATGCCAATCCACCAATAAGAATAAGGCGATTGCCGCGGCCGCTGTCGTCGTTGCTGGCATAAAGCACTGGTACAGCAACTATCAACACAAAAGACATCACCACCAGTGCCAAAACAGTGAGGGTATTGAGAATTTGCATGGTGAACCTGAAACCATGGGCCTGGCTTGTTTAATCATCTCATGGCAGTTGGGGCTTGCTGGCTAAAACCTGCGTGGAACTTCACAGGTTGTGGGAACTTGCCGTGCTGCGCAATTTGATGCCATAACGGCGGCAACTGCCTCAATAAAAGCGCAATTGGTAACGCAGATATTCCTGAAGCCCTACTTGGGTAGCTTCTTTAAATACAGCTGGGCGTTGCTCGGATCTGCAGCAAAGCGCCGCTGCCAATAGCTCTGGGCGTGAGTGTTCATCTCATCATTCTGGAGCAGATTACGATCAAAAAAAGCGATCTCTTGCGTGGCTAGCAGTGAACCTGCAATTCAAGGCAGCCTGTTCGCCGCAGAAGAAGCTCCCAAAGAAGATCTAAAACAAGATTTTGATGCTGTTAAACCGCGGCGGCGCAGCCATCCGGGCAGTAAGCCACTAGCCAACAAAGAACATATTGCAGCCGCAGATTCAAGTAATGAGCTGCCTCCTTGGCATCATCACAGCCTGGTAGATCCAGCAGCTTTGCCGCCAATGCTGCGCCACTACGTGGAGCTAAAAGCCGCCCATCCAGAACGGATTTTGCTTTACCGGCTGGGCGACTTTTTTGAATGTTTTTTTGAAGATGCTCTCCTGGCAAACCAGCTGCTAGAGCTCACTCTCACTGGCAAAGAAGGGGGTAAAGCCCATGGCCGGGTGCCGATGGCTGGGATTCCTCACCATGCAGCAGAGCGCTATTGCAGTGAGCTGGTTCGGCGCGGTTATTCGGTAGCCCTATGCGATCAAGTGGAAACCACCGCTGCAAAAGGTGCCCTGCTGCGGCGTGAAATCACCCGAGTTCTCACCCCTGGCACCCTTTTGGAGGAAGGTTTGCTAGCGGCGCGGCGCAACAACTGGTTGGCTGCAGTGGTGC
>Ga0247844_1006307_pt1 | contig 14295 bp, 18 predicted proteins | sample LaCtaG_FD_192421 | JGI IMG/M metagenome (GOLD analysis project Ga0247844, IMG submission 192421) | Freshwater microbial communities from meromictic Lake La Cruz, Castile-La Mancha, Spain - LaCruzMarch201714.5m_1 | ecosystem: Environmental > Aquatic > Freshwater > Lake | place: Spain: Castile-La... | reverse complement strand
CCACCGCACATCTGCCTTTAAAAAACACGTGATGGGCAAAACAAGGATGGGTAGCAGAATCCATTTTCGGAACTGTGGTTTCAATCCCAACACAAAATGGGCCCCTAGCGTTACAGTGAGGAATAGAATGGGAACAAAGGGCATCATGTAATAATCGTGGCCTTTGCCGATGGCGTGCATCTCGAAGAGGTAGTAGGCCACAACCAATGGGGTGGTGAGCAACACAGGCCAAAGTGCACTTCGGGTCCACATTTTGCGCTTAATAAACTGCCAAATTCCTAAGACAAAAAACGGAACGGACGCGTAGTTCAACAGCATTTCGGGCAGCATCATAGTCCATACCGATTTCAGTATATCGAATGAATTGCGGGGATTGTCCCAGCCGCCATTTAGCACCATGTTGCCCTCCCAAGTAGGAATTACCCACGCATACCACAGCAATGTGGGCAGAAATAAAACGAGGCCAATGATGGCGCTTGCTATTGCTTTTTTGGGAGCGGAAATGCACCATGAAACCCAGGCAGGTATGAGCGCAGCGCCAAAAACTATAAACGGAAGTTTGCAAGCGGCAGCCAAGGATAGCAGCAATGCGGCCACTGCAAATCGTTGCCACGAAACAACGCAGCTCGAAATAGCGGCAAGCCCCAATAGCGCAAACATAAGTGCCATGTTGTCGGGCAATGGATTGATGGAATAGTAGTAGAACAGCGGGCTAAAGGCAAAGCAATAGCTGGCAACTGCGGCCAATAATTTGCTTTGCGACAGCTGCATCACCAATTGATAAAAGGCCAGTAACGAAACGATGCTCATTAGAAATGTGAGCAGGCGGGAAATAGCGGGATGGTCGCCCAGCAAGCGATAGGGCCACGAAAAAAGCCACTGCATCAGCGGAAATTCCATGCGCTGCACGGTGCTGCCGTTGTGGAACGTATTGATTTGTGGGTTTAGAATATTCCCATCCTCATAGGCAAAGTTGAGCACAGTGGTCTGGGTTTGGGTTTGCCGCCAACTGTGGTATCCCGTAAACTCTTGGGCAATGTGCTGCCCACGCATTGCCAAACAGAGCAAGGCTAGAACCACTACTGCCCATCGACTATAAATGAATTTGGGAATGCTCATCAGATATAACACGCTAAGGGCGCTGCAAGTGTAGGGAAATAGCGTGCTTTGGAATACGCTATCATATACCTTTAATGGTTGCTCACCTTCATTTACTTCAAGTTCTAGCCCTCATTAACATTTGTTCTATTTACTTTTGGTGATAAGAATTACGAAACCATGACAACTCTAGACCTCAGAACTGAACTGAAACATCTCATAGATGCAGAACAGAATCCTTCTGTATTAGAAGCGTTGCGCACACTGCTTACGCGTCCTCAAGAGGATTGGTGGGATAGTATAAGCGCAGAGGAGCGAGCAGAAATAGAACAAGGCATTGCAGAGGCGGATAGAGGTGAGTTCATTTCGCACGAAGAGGTAATGAAAAATCCGAAAAGGTGGCTTTAGAGGTCGATTGGACTCCGCAAGCTGCCCGCGGTTATGCCCGTATAATTGTCTATTTGGAAGAAAATTGGACGCTGAAGGAAGTGAAAGCGTTTGAATATCGCGTGGCAGGTTTTCTTAAGCGGTTGAGCGAACATCCTGAGCTGCTGAAGTCATCAACAAAAAAGGACATTAGGAGAGGACCGATTGACAGACACACTATGCTGACCTATCGCGTCACACCAGACCGTATTGAACTGCTCAACATGCGGGGAACGCGGCAGAAGCCGTTGAAGTGAGGCTCAAACGCACACAATCTCTTTCACCAACACTATATTGGGCGCGCTTTAGAGGCGTTTCTGCATTCTTCTCAGTAGGGTATTAATCTCCGAAAATGAAGACCTCCATTCCCTGAAATGATGACTCGCGAAGCTTTTTCATGCCGTTTTTCAACGCCACATTCATAGAAAGAATATTCTCTCGGTGAATGATGGAAATGAACTTGTCCGAAACGCCATTCTCCAAACCGAAGCGTTTCATGTGCATAGCCAGTTCGGTGGCGTACCCTTTTCCCCAATACGCGGGAAGCATGGAATACGAAATCTCGAAGGCGGGTTGGTTGTCCAATTCGCGGGTCAAAATTCCTCCTAGCCCTACAAAGTTGCCTGTGGCTTTTTCTATGGCGGCTAATTGCCCAAACTGGTTAGTGTTGTAGCGTTCAAATTGCCTATCCAACCAGATGGTGGCAAGTTCATGGTTGTCCTTTTTTAGGTCGAGCCCTATGAACCTAGCGTTGGGATTGTCAACAAAAAACTCGGCCCAAACGGGGATGTCCGCTTCGGTGAGCTTTCGGAGAATGAGTCGTTCTGTTTCCTGCGAGAAGTAGTTCACCCTACAAATTAAACCACCACATTCACTATCCGTTTCACCACCACAATCACCTTTTTGGGCGTGGCGCCTTCGAGGCGTGCAATCACTTCGGGATTCGCCAAAACAATGGCTTCTACCTCGGCAGCCGAGAGGGAAGTGCTCAACTCTAGGTTCATTTTGGTTTTGCCATTGAAACTGATGGGATAGCTGAAGCTGTCCTCCACCAAGTGCGCGGCCTCAAACTTCGGATAGGTGGCATAGGAGATACTGCTGGTATTGCCAAGCTGTTCCCAAAGCTCTTCGGCTATATGCGGTGCGAAACTGGATAGCACGATGGTCAGTGGTTCTAGAATTGCGCGCTTGTTGCACTTGAGCTCTGTAAGCTCGTTCACGCAAATCATAAACTGACTGATGGACGTGTTGAGGGATAGCTTTTCGATGTCGTCCTCAATTTTTCTAATGGTAGCGTGCAGCGCTTTTAGTTCGGGTTTTGATGGTGCTTCGCTTGAAACGCTGAACTGTCCATCCACCAAAAACAGATTCCAAAACTTGCGTAAGAAACGGTATGTGCCCTCAATGCCGTTGGTGTTCCACGGTTTGGCATCCTCCAGTGGCCCAAGGAACATCTCGTAGAGGCGCAGGGTGTCAGCTCCGTAGCGGGAAATGATGTCATCGGGGTTCACCACGTTCCACTTGGACTTGGACATTTTTTCGACTTCCCAGCCGCAGATATATTTGTTGTCTTCGAGGATGAACTCGGCATCCTTGTACTCTTCTCTCCAGTTCCTGAATTTTTCAATGTTAAGCACATCATTTTCTACAATGTTGACATCGACATGAAGTGGAAAGGACTTTCCCATCGAAGCCAACTCGCCAACTCTGCCAGACGGATTTTCCTTCAATTTGGTTGAAATCTCACGAAGTCTATCTTTAATAGTCTCATCTTCCTTCCAACTTTCGAGAGGATTTTCGAGTCTTTCACTTATTGATTTTGAGATAAAAACTGAAGGGGCTAAGTTGTGGTCTATGAGCTTTTGTTCTTCATCAGAGTTGTGCCAATGACTGATATTAGTCCAAAGTCGATAAACCAGATTGCTCCTCCCCTGAATCATCCCCTGATTCACAAGCTTCTTCGCAGGCTCATCAAAGGGCAAATAGCCAAGGTCTTTGAGGAATTTGGTCCAGAAGCGCACATAGAGCAAGTGGCCCGTGGCGTGCTCCGATCCGCCCACATAGAGGTCTATGTTTTGCCAGTAGTTCACCGCATCTTTAGTGGCAAAGGCATCAGTGTCTTTGGGGTCCATGTAGCGCAAAAAATACCAGCTGCTTCCTGCCCAGCCTGGCATGGTGCTCAGTTCTATGCCCAATCCAGAACCATCGTTTACAGCCCCACGCACAGGGTCGTATCCCCAACCTTTAGCTCTTCCCAAGGGCGGTTCGCCTGTTTCGGTGGGTAGGTATTCGTTTATTTCAGGAAGAACAACGGGCAGATGTTCTTCTTTGATGGGGTAGGGAATGCCGTCTTTGTAGTAAATCGGGATGGGTTCGCCCCAGTAGCGTTGCCTTCCAAACACGGCATCGCGCAAGCGGTAGTTAATGTTGCCTTTGCCAAAGCCTTGCTCCACCACTTTTTGAATGGCAAGTTTTATAGCGTCTTTCACCTTGAGGCCGTTGAGGAAATCGGAGTTTTCCAACACACCATCTTTGCTTTCGTTTGCGCCTTGTGTCAAATCTGAACCTGCAATAACTGACGGAATGGGCAATCCGAAATGTGTGGCGAAGTTCCAATCGCGTTGGTCGCCACTGGGCACTGCCATCACCGCGCCTGTGCCATAGCCGGCCAACACATAATCGCCAATCCAAATTGGAATAGGAGCGCCTGTAAATGGATGTTCGGCATAGGCGCCAGTAAATGCGCCACTCACGGTTTTCACATCGGCCATGCGGTCGCGGTCCGAGCGCGATTTGGCTTTGATGATATAGGCCGAAATCGTTTCCTGTTGTTCAGCCGTGGTTATTTGCGAAACCAGCTCGTGCTCGGGTGCTAGTGTTAGAAAGGAAACTCCGAAGATGGTGTCGGGGCGGGTGGTGAATACTTCCACTTGTGCGCTATGGCTTTTTACTTGAAATTTCAGCAAAGCTCCCTCACTTCGTCCTATCCAATTTCGTTGCTGTTCTTTTAGGCTTTCGCTCCAATCCAAATCGTCCAAACCATCCAACAAGCGTTGAGCATATGCAGTAATGCGCATGCTCCATTGCTTCATCAGTTTGCGCTCTACTGGATGGCCTCCGCGTTCGCTAAAACCGTCTTTCACCTCATCGTTGGCCAGCACAGTGCCCAATGCCGGACACCAATTCACATAGGCATCACTCAAATAAGCAATGCGATAGTTGAGCAAAGTGGTTTGCTGCGTTGCCTCGTTCCAACCGTTCCATTCTTCGGCAGTAAAAACAGGAGTTTCATCGCAATGCGCATTCACATTTGCGTTGCCGTGCGTTTTGAATTCTTCAACCAAACGTGCGATTGGCCTCGCCTCATCTGCATTTTTGCAATACCACGCGTCATAAAGCTTTAGGAATATCCACTGCGTCCATTTGTAATACGATGGGTCGGAAGTGCGCACCTCGCGGTCCCAATCGAAGCTGAAACCAATGCTGTCCATCTGCCTGCGGTAGGTGGCGATATTCTCTTCAGTGGTCTTGGCCGGATGCTGTCCTGTTTGGATGGCATACTGCTCTGCTGGCAGCCCGAAGCTGTCGTAGCCCATCGGGTGCAGCACATTGAACCCCTTCAAGCGCTTGTACCGCGATACGATATCAGAGGCGATATACCCCAGCGGATGGCCCACATGCAACCCAGCCCCAGACGGATAGGGAAACATGTCGAGTACATAATATTTTGGTTTCGAGCTGTTGTCTTTAGCCGCAAAAGGCTTGTCTTTAGCCCATTTTGCTTGCCATTTCTTGTCAATTTCCTTCGGGTCGTACTGCATGATGGGTCTATTTTGGAAGGCCGCGAAGGTAATGAACCTCAATGCCAGTTTTCAGGTTTTTTGGCAGTTCTTAGCCCTCTAAATATCTTACTTTAGCGCCCTCGAAACCATGGCTACAGCAGAAGAAAAAGCACATCGCAGAAAAATTTGGAGCAGCAACGTAACAGCCGTTGTCAGCATTTCGCTGGTGCTGTTTATGCTAGGCTTGCTGGGCTTGGTAATGTTGTATGCCGATGCACTTTCTACCCACGTGAAGGAAAACATTGGGTTTACTATCTACTTAAAAGACGATGCCAAGGAGGCCGACATCCTTCAGTTTCAGAAGTTTTTAGATGCTTCAGACTTTGTGAAGAGCACAAAGTTTGTGAGCAAAGAGGAAGCTGCCGAATATTTAAAAGAAGCGCTCGGAGAAGATTTCATGGGCTTTATGGGCTACAATCCACTCAAACGCTCTATTGATGTTCGAGTGAAAAGCGAGTTTGCCGATGCTGATGGCATGATTAACATCCAATCGGAGTTGCTGAAAAACGAGTTCATTCATGAAATTGATTACCCCGTTGATTTGATTCGAGTGATAAACAAGCATGTGCGCAAAGCGGGCATTATTATCGGAGTATTTTGTTTGTTGCTTTCGCTTATTGCGGTGTCGCTAATCAACAACAACATCCGATTGGCGGTTTATTCTAAGCGGTTTCTTATCAATAGCATGAAACTAGTGGGCGCTACGCAAGCATTTATTCGCAAGCCTTTTGTCGTTGAAGGTGTGATTCGCGGAGTGGCTGGCGCAATGGTGGCCAATGTGTTGTTGGCCGTTGTTATCTTCACTGCCAATAGCCAAGTGCCCGAGCTTTTTGGCTTGGAGAATATCAAAATTGTAAGCATCCTTTTTGCGGCAGTGCTGTTTTTAGGATTGTTCATTTCCTTCCTGTCCACTTCGTTTGCAGTGCGCAAATACTTGCGACTAAGTGTAGATGAGCTGTATTACTAATCATTAAAACCAAAACCTACCGATATCATGGCACTCGATAAATCCACCACTTCTGCTCCAACATTCACCTTCGGAAAAGAGAACTATATCTTGATGATTATAGGATTGGCAGTGCTTGCCATTGGCTATGTGCTCATTTCGGGTGGAGGTTCGCAAGACCCAAATGTGTTTAGCGAGGAGATTTTTGACACTCGTAGGCTGGTTGTAGCTCCGTTGGTTATTCTTTTCGGTTTTGCCATTGAGGTAGCGGCCATTCTCTACAAGACCAAGAGTAAATAAGGCATGAATTGGATTGATGCGCTTATCCTCGCTATTGTAGAGGGGATTACCGAGTTTTTACCTGTTTCTTCCACAGGCCACATGATTATCGCTTCGGCCCTTTTGGGGATAAACGAAGAGTCTTTTGTGAAGATTTTCGAGGTCAATATTCAGTTTGGAGCCATCTTATCGGTGGTTGTTCTATACTGGAAACGCTTTTTCCAATCGCTCGATTTTTACTTCAAACTGGGTGTGGCGTTTATTCCAGCTGCTGTGCTAGGGTTTTTGCTCAACGATTATATAGATGCCATGCTCGAAAGCGTTACTGTGGTGGCTGTTTCACTATTGATCGGGGGCATTTTTCTGCTTTTTGTAGATAAGATTTTCAACCAAGGTGAACCCAAGGAGATAACCTACAAGAATGGTTTCCTCATTGGTTTGTTTCAATGTTTGGCCATGATTCCTGGGGTTTCGCGCTCTGCGGCAAGCATTATTGGCGGTATGGCGTTGAAATACGACCGCAAGACAGCTGCCGAGTTTTCGTTCTTTCTGGCAGTGCCTACCATGTTTGCCGCGGCATCCTACAAACTGCTGAAAGGCTACAAAGAAATTTCCATGGATGATGTGGGCATCCTCGTTTTTGGAAATGTGGTAGCGTTTTTAGTGGCATTGGCGGCCATCAAGTTCTTCATTAGTTTCCTTACCAAGTATGGATTTAAGGTATTTGGTTGGTATCGCATAGTGCTCGGTGCAGGTATTTTGATTTTGCTGGCAATGGGCTACGACCTCCGCGTGTGGTAACCGTATTTTATATCACGATGTCCTCATCTCCATTCAATTTTCAAGAAGGCGAAACATTACTTTTGGATAAGCCTATAGGTTGGACATCATTCCAAATGGTGAACCGTGTGCGGGGAATGATTCGCAGAAACATCAATCAGCACAAAATAAAAGTGGGTCATGCAGGCACGCTTGACCCGCTGGCTACAGGGCTTTTGGTGTTATGTACTGGAAAGTTGACGCGCACAATAGAAGCCATTCAAGCAGCCGAGAAGCAATACACTGGGACTATTTTTCTTGGAGCCACACGACCTAGCTACGATATGGAAACACCTGTGGAAGCAACGTTTAGCACCGAGGGCATTACCGAATCAGCAATTGTTGCAGCAGCAAAAACGTTTGAAGGAGCGATAGACCAAATACCACCTGTTTTTTCTGCCAAAATGGTGGAAGGCGAACGCAGCTACGACCTTGCCCGCAAAGGCGAGGCCAAGGAATTGAAAGCCAATCGCATTACGATTGGGGCTTTTTTGGTTACCGAAGTTCGCAATGTGGAAGGAGGCTTGGAAGTGGATTTCGATGTCACCTGCTCCAAAGGCACCTACATCCGCTCACTGGCCCACGACCTCGGGCAGAAACTGGGTTGTGGCGGCTATTTGCAAAGCCTGCGCAGAACGCGCATTGGCAAACACAAGGTGGAAGATGCCCTTACTGCCGAGCAATTTCACTTCATCCTCTTTGGCGAAGGCCCAAACAGGGAATTTGACGGAAGGATAAGCGGGAGGGAGTAAAAAGGAAACCCTCCATTCATAGTACTGTTTGCGTTGCCTATTTTTTGGAGGCGAGAATCGCTGTCACTTCCTGTTTTAGCAATGGCAAGTGGTTTACCACGATGCCCCATATCAGGGCATCATCAATGGCATCATAGGCATGGGCAACGCGGTTTCGCGTACTGATAATTTTGCGCCTTTGTGTAATTGGAATTTCGGGCCAGAGTGATGTGCATCGGTTTATAGCCTCTCCAATTACTTCTATCTTACGTTCAACTGCGGCCTTCAACATCTTGTCGGCCAAATAGACCTTGAAATCGCGACCCTGACCGATAAACTCGTCTATGTCGGCAATGCATTGCAGCACATCGTGCAGCGCAGACCTCGTCTCACTGTTCATAAACGGGTGTTTTAGACGCGTTGACCGCAGCAATGAAATAGGGGTTCTGTAGTTGAGGCTCGGTGATGATATCCACGTGACGATGAAAAAGGTTTTCCAAAGAATCCTCTAACGACCACATATTTTCAACATAGCCATTGAACGACCCTTCGGTATCGAAGGCAACCAAAAGGTCGATATCGCTGGCATCGGTAAAACGGTCGGTACAAACCGACCCGAATGCATAAGCACGTTTGACCCTGTGGTTGCGCAATATGCGCTTCAGTTCAGTGAGACGTTCAGTGAGAATGGGTTGCATGCCTCTTTATTTTTTACCAAAGGTAAATGAAAGTTGATTTTGAGGAAAATAAAACCCCGCGCACCTTGGGAGGTGGCGTGTTATTGGAATGTGCTTTATGGTAGCGTGGACGCTACCGAATAATCGACACTAAGGAAAGACCTTAGCGCCAGCTTCGGACAGCCTCGCTCGGGCGGGTGAACAAAACTTATCTATTCGATTAGGCAGCAATGCCGTCTAACTTGCCTAAAAGATAAAGTGTATCGGGACTTAGGTCTTGCTCGTTGGGCCATGCTACTCCATCAAATTTCACGGCTACTTGATTGAAATAATCCTCGTTTGCCAACGCTTTGAAGATGCCTTTACCCAAATAGGGTGTCACATCAAAATAGCGGACTTCCATGGTATCGAACACCACTTGCAGCTTGTATTGTGGCAATGGATATACTTCTATTACTTTTCTCATGGCATTATTTCAATGGTTCTATTCTAAAAAGAGATTCGCCATTTACGGCTAGCTCCCAGTTGGCCATTAGGTCATCGCGGTGAATTTCCATCCAAGCCAGTATTAGCCTCAATTTATTGGTGGGCAAGTTGCCTTGCAACACATCAAGCAATCCGATGGCGATTACTGCTGTAAACTCCGCATATTTTACATGAATATGAGGAAGATTGTGCCTATCGGTATCAAAGAAATACATCATTACGATGATGCCGTAGAACATAGAAATAACGGGCATACTGCTTGGCTTTGTGCAAAAATAACCTATTCCAGCATAAGGCAAACCAAAACCAAAGCCCCGCCTTGATTGGCAGGGTTAGTTCAGGAATTTGAGAACCGGATAGAAAAACTAGGGCTTAAAAATCAGAATGTCCTGCTCTGGGCTATCTACTTTTCTAAATTCGATATCCGCTGTTAGTAGGGGAATGCTGCATGTTTGCGCAGAGGCGAGAATAATACTATCCGCCAATTTGAGGCGAAAGTCTTGATTGTTTTGAATTGCTTTTTCTTTAATGGCCTGATTCATTTCAATGATTCGACACTCGGCTAAAAGGGCTTTTATGCTTGCCAGTTCGGTGGTGGTTATGTTTGGTTTCATCAAAACTTCCATCTCACTTATAAATGAAATATGCCAAATACTATCTTCTACCAACTCGCGAACACCTTGATGGCCTTGCAATATGTAGATAAGTATGTTGGTGTCGAGCAGAAGGTTATTCATCGCGTAAGTTGCGCTGATAATCTACTGGACTGCCCTCGAAGGTCACTTTACCGAAGAAAAGATCCCATCGTGTTTTCTTGTTCTTCACTTTGTGATCTAGCAATTCTTGCATTTGCTGACGAAGACCTTTCCCTTTTTTTGCGGTGATTACCAGTACCATGAGTTCTATATTAAAACGCTTCAAATATACGCAACGGCCGCAGGATGTATAAAAAACCAAAGCCCCGCCTTGGTGGGGTGGGGCTTTGGAGAAGTGAACCGTTATTATGCCCAGTTACAAACTGTGCGTGTTATGTTCCGCACGAGTGATCCTTCGGAACACTCGCGCGAGCTTGGGCGGGGCTGGCTTTTTAGTGAGCTAGAGTCCACCAAACAAGACGAACGAGTGAAAGACGCTCGGGCGGGCGGATATAATTCCGACTACCAGTAGTACGTAAAATAAACTTTATAGGTGATGTCACCTGCGGAAATTGTTCTCATTGCTGGAAAGTCTGAACCACTTTCATAAGGATTGAAATAGATTCCTCCCATCGCTTCAGGTCCTGAAATATCATCATCGTATAGGCAAATGACTATAGGTGAGGTTGGGCTAGATATGTTTATCGGTGCTGAAGGAACAAAATCGTAGTTGGGTCCAGGATAGGCATCTTGATAGAATCCAGAGGTATAAAGCAACGACCCTCCCGAACAACTAGACCCAGTCCTTAGAGTAACGTATATATCAGGACTGGAAGCGGGGAAAGTGTCCCAGCCATCATTTAGAAATTCTGTAACGACAATCTTAGTAATCCTCATACTAGATGGGGTTACCTCACTGCCACAATTGGGCCCTGTGTACCCATCATCACAGTTACATGAACCATTGACACATGTACCGCCATTCAAACAGCTTACGCCTTCACAAGGGTCGTTTTCAGATTGAATCAATACTGATTGATTAGCCAGAGCAGAACCGTACAGATTGGTAGCGGTCAACGTGACAGTATAGCTTCCACCATTTTGATACTCATGTGTTGGGCTGGCTTCGGTGGAGTTACTCCCATCTCCAAAATTCCAGGAATAGGATGTAGCATCGGTTGAATTGTTGCTAAACAATATGGAACATGAGGCCATACACCCGTTGCCAGTGATAGTGAAATTGGCAACTGGTAGAGTATAACATTCGCCACCTTGACATACTTGACCAGCATCACAAGTTACCTGAGTGCAAGGGTCAACGGCTGTTTCGCAATTTGTACCAGAAAAGCCTAGCGCACAAAGACAATCCCCATCATCGCAAGTGGCACCATTTAGGCAAACTGCATCATCGCAAGGGTCGGAACATCCTGCGATGCCTATAAATGCTATGGTAAAAAACATTAGGATTCTTGATTTCATTGGAATTGGTTTTAGTTGTTTCTTAAAGATGCCTACTCTCTCTTGGCTTTTCGGCAATCGCCATTTTTTCAATTCAAGGCTTCGGAGGTGTTGGTCCGCCACCAATGCTTACCAGTGCATTCACAATGTCAGAGAAGAGGCCCACCTCCTTGTCGTTTTTCTGATAGCGAAGCTTGTAAAAACGCCATTCGGCTCCTTGCATGCGGTTGGAACGGGTGTCCTCGTACGGGCTTTTGTTGTCCTTGTCTATCAGTTGGAAATTGGTGCCATCGTAGCTGCCATATACCGCCACTCCGTCCATGCGGCCACGTACCCAATCGAGAATCACCATGTCGGGGTGTACCTCTACCCCAGTAATTTTTGGTTTCACGTTGGCAAGGTCTACGGGTGTATGCTCAATATATACCCCCAAAGCGCGGCCCATTTCGTAGGTCCAATTGGCTTGGCGTGTCCATATCTGAATCTGATTCAAGGTGGTGTCCTTGGCCGATTTGATGGCGGTCTTCTTGGCTGCCACCACGCCTTTGGCAGCGTTTTCGGCTGCTTCGGCATCTATAATTCTGGTGGGTATGTCGGTAACATAGCCACCAAGTTGCGCCACGGTGGCGGGGTCAACGTTGAGGGCGGTGGCCAATGCGCCTCCGTTCTCGGTAAGTCGTGTCACTATATTGCTGGTGTAGGGGGCTATATCGCCTTCCTTGTCGGGGTAAAAAATTGCGTTTGCCATGATTTTAAAGGTTAAAAGTTTGTAGTTCGTAGTTCGAGGTTGATAATGAACGGCTGCCGTTGAGCAGCGCGGTAGGATGAGGTGGTGATGGGCGGATGCAGATTCCGGACGCACCGCTACGGAGTGCGGATGCACCGCTCCGTTTTCCCAGCGCAACAGTAGGAACTGCTAACGCACGGCTATAAGGTAGAAATGCACGGCTTGGCGGAAAAACGGCTTTTTGCGCATCAGAAATGGTGCGTTGCGCAGTAGAAATGCTACGTTTCGAGGTAGAAATGGTGGGTTTCGCGGAAAAACGGCAAAACGCGTGGTAGAAATGGTGCCCTTCGCGGAAAACCCGTTTGCGCGGAAGTAGAAATGGTGTATTCTGACGTGGAAACCGTTCTGAAAAATCAGCGTTGCTCAATGCACATGCTGTGCGGCTGTGCGGCTGTGCGGCTGTGCGGCTGTGCGGCTGTGCGGCTGAATAAAGATACGTTGCGACCGCCTTCATGTCACAATATTAGCATAAAGTTTTGAACAAAATACGGTCGGCAGAAAATAAATTGTCGCTATAAATTGTATCGAACCGCCTAAGCGTTCAAAATCCCCGTCTGTTTGTTGATGCTTTCTTGGTGAATGGCGTGGAAGAGTTGGATGATGAATTCTTCGCTCAGGCCAGTAGCCCCTGCTTTTTCTAAATGACGCGCCATCAGTTCGTTCCATCGTCCTTCTTGGAAAATGGTCATGTTGTACTGTTTCTTGAAATTGGCAATATCGTCCACCACCTTCATCCTATAGCTGAGCATTTCGAGCAATTGGTCGTCTATTTCGTTGATGGCCGCGCGAAAATCTTCCACGCTTTTTAGCTCCACGCCTTCGGGCACTTCATGGCGCACCACGAGCTTGCGAATAATGTCGGCAAGCTGAAGTGGAGTCACTTGTTGTTTGCTATCGCTCCAAGCCGCATCTGGAGTGATATGCGTTTCAATCATCAGCCCATCAAATTTCAAATCCATAGCCATCTGTGCTACCGATGCTACCAAGTCGCGATTGCCAGCAATGTGGCTTGGGTCGTTGATGAAGAGCAACTGCGGCATGTGCTTGCGAAACTCTATGGCCATTTGCCACTCAGGGCGATTGCGATAAATGCTGTGGCCGTATTGCGATACTCCACGATGCACAGCACCAAGGCGCGAAATGCCGCTAGCCGCCACACGTTCCACAGCTCCTATCCACAGCGCTACATCTGGATTCACTGGGTTTTTAACGAGTACTGGAATATCAACACCAACCAATGCATCGGCAATTTCTTGCACTGCAAAAGGATTGGCAGTTGTGCGGGCACCTATCCAAAGAATATCGATACCAGCTTTCAGCGCTTCGTCCACATGGCGGGCGTTGGCAACTTCTATGGTTACGGGAAGGCCTGTTTCGCGCTGCACGCGGTTGAGCCATTGTAGGCCAATGCTGCCAATACCTTCGAATGTGCCAGGACGAGTGCGGGGTTTCCAAATACCAGAACGAAACACATCGGCACCCATCGTTTTGAGTTGATGCGCGGTTTGCATCACTTGGTCTTCGGTTTCGGCACTGCACGGACCAGCTATAAGAAAAGGACGCTTTTGCGCTGCTGTGGGCCAAGCTTCGTACTTATCCATTATTCCTTGCAGTTCCACCACGTTTGTGAGTTCCATTTTCCTTCAGCTTGCAAACTTACGCCTGTGGTAGGTAACAATGGAGGGGAAGAAGGGTTCGGATTAATCTTGCACTATCCGCAAGTGCCTAGCTGGGCGAATCACTTTTGCCACGGGAAGCCAAGCAGCTAAGAGCCCAATGGCGAAAACTGTAAGCATCACATACAGCACATCCAAAGGCTGTACTTCTACTGGATAGGCCTGTATGATGTAGTTGCCCGATGAACTGAGCGGCACAAACCCGAAGGTTATTTGTGCCCAGCACACCACTAACCCCAATACCATTCCTGCCAAAGCGCCCGACATGGAGATGAATAAGCCTTCGAGAATAAATATTTTCCGAATCAATGGCTCACTTGCGCCCATGCTGCGCAATATGTTGATGTCCTTTTTCTTGTCGAGAATAAGCATGGTGAGCGAACCGATAACATTGAAAATGGAAATCATCATGATGAACGCTAGAATGAGAAACAC
>Ga0247844_1006305_pt1 | contig 14298 bp, 16 predicted proteins | sample LaCtaG_FD_192421 | JGI IMG/M metagenome (GOLD analysis project Ga0247844, IMG submission 192421) | Freshwater microbial communities from meromictic Lake La Cruz, Castile-La Mancha, Spain - LaCruzMarch201714.5m_1 | ecosystem: Environmental > Aquatic > Freshwater > Lake | place: Spain: Castile-La... | reverse complement strand
ATTGATATATTTATCTTGGGCTACTCTTTTCTGTATCCGTTCAATTATTCGCAAAGTAGTTTCAACCCCCACATCAGACGTTATGAGTACCTCTTCCAAGTTATCAAGCACATCGTCATCAACCTTAGATTTTCCTGCTACGGCTCTTGATAATTTAGAGAACACACTCTCTTTGGTTTTGGACAAACCATTATCTAAAGCCTCTTTTTTGTCTTTACTGAAAAAATTAAATATGCCCATACTCTACAATTTACAATTGATAAATGACAATTAACGTTTTTTTTGTGAAATTCCCTTCAGCATCTTTTTTGATAAGATTACAAGATTACAAAATTAAGTTTTTTTTTTGAGCTTATGGCAAAAAAAATCCCCTCATTTCAAAAATGAGGGGATACTTTATATCTTATTTAACGATTTCTTACTTAGTGAAATAATTTTTCACTAAATCATTGTGTACAATTTCTTCTTGAAAAATGTAAGCACCACTTTTAGGTGACTTTACCATTTTAATTACTTTAGCGAATGCACGTCCTTCTCCTTTTTGAAGAGACGCTACTACTTTCTTTGCCATAGTTCAGTTCTTATTTAATTTCTTTGTGAACAGTTACTTTTTTCAATATTGGGTTGTATTTTTTCAACTCCATACGTCCCGGAGTATTTTTTCTGTTTTTCACAGTGATATAACGAGATGTTCCGGGCATTCCGCTTTCTTTGTGCTCAGTGCATTCCAAGATTACTTGGATTCTTGCTTCTTTTGATTTTTTTGCCATGGTTTAGTTTCCTCCTAAAATTATGCGTATAAATACCCTTTTTCTGACGCTTTTTTAATGGCTGCATCTAATCCAACTTTGCTGATAGTACGTAGACCATTAGCTGAAACTTTAAGGCTTATCCAAGTATCTTGTTCCGCCCAATACAATTTTTTAGTGAACAAGTTCACCTCAAAAGTCCTTTTTGTACGACGTTTTGAATGCGATACATTGTTGCCTACCATAGCTTTTTTTCCGGTAATCTGACAAATCTTTGACATTTCTATATCTTTTTATTGTGTTTACATTTTTTCTCAAAAACAGTGTGCAAAAGTACACTTTCTTTTTTACACCTGCAAGCATTTATTGCTTAAAATTAAAATTTAATACATATTACAAGATTTAACCTCATCTACATATTAAATATCAGCAAATTACACTACAAATATGCATTTAACATCAACAATGCTGATTGTGTAAATCGTGCAATATTCTGATTGCGCATTGTCCCAAATCGGAACTCTTTGCTAACCAAAAAACCATCTCCACTTACGGCAATCCACACAGTTCCCACAGGTTTTTCGTCAGTACCTCCACCCGGACCAGCAATCCCTGATGTTGCTATTGCATAATCGGTATCCATTAACTGTCGGACACCTACTGCCATTTGCTCCACAACTTGCTGACTCACGGCGCCATATTCTAATAAATCATTTTCAGAAACGACAAGCACTTTTGTCTTGATCTCATTGGAATATGCTACTACCGATCCTTTAAAAAATTCGGAGCTTCCTGCTACAGATGTAAAAAGGTGTGCAATATTGCCACCTGTACAACTCTCGGCGGTAGAAACTGTTTTGCTTTTCTGAACCAACATTTCACCTACAAATTCCTCTACGGGTACATCTTGATGAGAAACAATTGAGTCGCCCAACAAATGCTCCAAAGCCACAAAACGTTCCTTCATCTCATTTTCAAGTCCATTGGCATCAGCATCAATACCACTCAGGCGTAATTTTACAATACCTGAATTTGGTAGATAAGCCAATTTAATATTTGACGGCAATGAATTTTCCCAATCTGCAATTTTGATAGCCAATGCAGATTCGCCCCAACCATACACTTGCACCGTTTTATGAATAATCGTAGGCGTTTTAAATTTCTTGTTCAAAAGCGGCAGAATATCGTTGGTCATGGCAGTCATCATTTCATGCGGTACACCAGGCATCGAAACTACAACCTTGCCATTTACATCAAACCAGGTAATAGGCGCAGTACCCGCATTATTTTGAATTACTGTACAATTATTGGGAACCAGAGCCTGGTTTCTTGTCAATTCATTCATTACATAACCCCTGCTTTCAAATAGTTTTTCGATGTGCTTAAACACATTTTCATCAAAAGTCAAATCGGAGTTAAAAAATTTGCACAAAGTCTGTTTGGTAATATCGTCCTTTGTAGGACCAATACCTCCAGTAAGTAAAACAATATCAGCACGTTCAAGTGCAAAACTAAGCGATTCCAAAATATGTTCTGCTGTATCGTGTACAGATGAAATTTGAGCAATTTCAAAGCCAAACTTATTCAATTCAGTAGCCATCCATGCAGAATTGGTATCTACAATCTGACCAATTAAAATCTCATCACCAATTGTAATAATTTCTACATTTGTTGCCATACTCAATTAACTATTATAAATTTTCAAAAAAAAACATAAATGAATGGACGTCTAAAAGAATTTTACACATTGCGCTTTTTTAATTCTGCATCAACCACTTCCAACTGTTCAAACCACTCATCGCCAAAGGCTCTCACAAGCGGCTCTTTTAAAAACTTATAAACTGGAATATCTAATTTTCCACCCAATTTACGAGCGCAACTGCACACGCTCCATTTATGAATATTTACAGCAATATACGATTCATATTTTTGTAAACGCACAGGATACAAATGACAAGAAATAGGTTTATAAAAATCGGTTTTACCCTCGCGATAGGCTTTTTCAATGGCGCATTTACAAATACCATTTTCATCAAAATATGTAAAAACACACTCCTTACCATCAACTATTGAAGTAACAGGTTCATTGTCACTATCAATATAATATACACCTTGTTTTTCAATTAATGCCTTTGATTTATCTGTTAAATCATCCCACACCAATGGTAAAAGATCTTCAATGATGGAAACTTCAACATCTTCTAGCGGTGCACCGTCATCGCCCTCTACGCAACAAATTCCTTTGCAAGTGTTCAAGTCACAAACAAAACGTTGTTCCAACAAATCCAAACTAATTACAGTATCATCTATTTGAATCATATTTTTTTCTACTAATTGAGATAAATAAAAACAGTACTTATTAAAGTGAGTTACAAATCCGAAGTTTCGTCTTCATCACCTTTTAAAACGGGCAAACTCACTTGCAACTTAACAGCCAAAATCCGAGCAAAAACTACTGATGTAGCTGAACAAACCTGTACAATAAAGGATGACATATCAAAATAAGAGCATAAGTAGAAAATCAACCCTCCGAACAAACATGCCAAAGCATAAATATCTTTTCGGAACAACAAAGGCTCTTCATTAATAAGTACATCACGTATAACACCACCAGCAGAGCCAGTAATTACGCCCATAATCAAAGCAACCCAAAAAGGAAAGCCAGACTCTAAAGTTTTGTCAATACCTACTACTACAAATAAACCCAAACCTACTGCATCAAATATAAAAAATGTATTATTTAAGGTGATTAACCTTTTGCCAAGTATAAGTACAAAAACTAGGGCTACACCAGTTACAATTAAATAAGAGGGCTGAATCATCCAAAACGGTGTAAGATTGAGCAATAAATCTCTAATTGTTCCTCCGCCAATGGCAGTAACTAAACCCACTACATAAGCACCAAACCAGTCGAACCGCTTTGCCGAAGCCAAACGAATGCCACTAATTGCAAATGCAAAAGTACCTGTATAATCAATTAAATGAATAAAATTCATATCTCAAAATGCGTTTCGAGTGAATAGTACATAACATAAAAAAGCGTATCAAAACATATTGATACGCTTTAATTTATTAAATACTTAAATATTATTTTGCAGGAGCAGCTGGAGTTACTGGAGCACCACCAAAATTTTGAGTTGGAGCGGGAGCTTGTTGCTTTTGAGCCTCTTGAGCTTGTTTGTATTGCTCTTTAATTTCAGACTCACTGCCCGAATTTTCAATTTTATTTGATTGGAAACCTACTGTAGCGATAGAAGCCACTACAACAAAAATAACCAAAGCCCATGTTGCTTTCTCTAAAAAATCGGTGGTTTTGCGCACACCCATTATCTGATTTGACGATGAGAATCCAGCAGAAAGACCACCACCTTTTGAATTTTGTACCAACACCAACAAGGTAAGTAACAACGATGCAATAACTATTAGGACGGTAAGTGTAATGTACATATATATCTATTTTTTTGAGTTTGCAATGACTTTTTCTAAAAATCGAATTTGGTCTGCAAAGTAAGCACTTTTTTTTGGATTATTCAAATTTAATTTCCTTAATATTTCAACTGCCTCTAAGTATTTACGTTCTTTTATTAATTTTTTAGCCTCTTCCTCCGATATTACTTGTAAAGAAGCTAGTTCGAGAACTGGGATTGGCAGTATTTCCGTTGACTTGTTATCACTATCTACCGTTATTACAACTTCAACATTAGGCGTGGGATTTTCAATAGTATCCTTCACAAAAACTTTCTCCGGCAAAAGTTCATACGATGGGTTTTGAACAAAATTACGTGCTGCCTTCAGCTTTTCGGCCAATTTCTTTAATGTTCCCTTGGAATCACTTTCACCTCGTTCAATATCATCAATCATCTCGAAATAATCGCCCGATGATTTTTTACTACTGCCCCTGCGATATTTTTCATTAGAAAGCATTCTTTCAGGATACAAAAAGTAATAAAACCACGATTTATTAACCGCATGTAATGCCACCAGCTTTAAATTCGATGAAAAATTCACATCTTCCGCCTGTAGTAAAGACTTAGAATACAGAAACTGAGCTGTGGAAAAATATGGGTACAAAGCACACATATCCTTTAAATCGGAGCAATGACTCGATTCAAGAGTTACAGGGGCTTTCAACAGAGATATAAATTCGGGCTGAGTCATTTACAATTCAAAATAGGATTAAGACTAAATAAAAGCGAATAAGTAAATCAATTAACCACAATATCTGTCATTTAATTGAACACCTACATAATTCTGTGTTTAGAAAAGTTTTCTATTTCTTACCACTTTGCTACAGTATCATTATAAATATTATCTGCTATTTCTCGCACCATTACTTTCATTAATTCATCCTGCACATCTGTTAACATCCTACTACTATTAAAAATCTGATAAGCAGTATATTTTTTCTCAAAATTATCTTCTGGATTTTTCGCATTCACAAATCTAACAGCAACTGTAACTGTTAGTTTGTTTTCGGAGGAGTAAGTATCAGCACTTATCGCCATTGGAGTAAGTCTATATTCAGTAATTTCACCTTCCAATTGCAAATCACCACTCTTCTTCAAAAGTCGCAACCGAGTTTGAGTTCCATAGGTATCTCGCAAAGTTTCCGTAAAATAAAGTGCTAAAGGTGGATAAACCAGTTCAGCATTGTTAGGAAAATCAGGTATGGAGATCGTTTTTGTTTTAGAATAATCAACAGATGCACCATTAAACTTATAAGAAATAGTACATGAACTAGCTAAAAGTAATGCAACTACACACATAGTACCCACCCTCAATTTACTAAAACACACGCTAAAAACACCTTGCCATTTACTCAATACCATATTCCTTAATTTTTCTATATAAAGTTCGTTCAGATATTTCTAATTCATCTGCTGCTAATTTGCGCTTACCTTTGTACTTATCCAAAGCACGTTTTATCATCTGACGCTCCATTTCCTCCAGACTAGTTGCCTTGGTAGTAGTCCCCTCCACCTCGTGGTAAACCTCAGCATCTTGAAATGGCTCAATATCTGCCGCAGTAGTAAAATGCGACATATCCCTTTTGGGAACGTCAATCAAATAATCATGATCAGGCACTGAGCTCGATATCAATGTTTCTGCTCTATTGAGCAAAGTAGAAAAATGGCTATCAGAGTGTTTCACATCGGTCTGCTGCGTATTCATAATCTCGTGCACCAATTTTTTCAAGTCATTCATATCTTTTTTCATATCAAAAAGTACTTGATACAAAATTTCCCTTTCGCTATTAAACGACTTTTGATCTACACCCGTATTACCCCCATTAAATAACGCTGGTAATCTTTCCAATTCGTCCTTGGGCAAATAATTTCTGAGAATTTGAGAATTTATATCTCTTTGTTGTTCAATAACTGAAATTTGTTCAGTGATATTTTTCAGCTGCCGTACATTACCATTCCAATAATAATTTGACAAAAGCACCTTGGCATCGTCGGTAAGTTTAATGGGCGGCATCCTATATTTATCCGCAAAATTAGATGCAAATTTTCGGAATAACAAAACAATATCCTCTTTCCTCTCTCTCAAAGGTGGAACAGCAATGGGAACTGTATTCAAACGATAATACAAATCCTCTCTAAAACGTCCATCACGGGTAGCCTGAATCATATTCAGATTAGTTGCAGCTACCACCCTAACATTGGTTTTTTGCGTTTTGGACGAACCCACTTTAATAAACTCACCCACTTCGAGCACACGCAACAACCTAACCTGAGTTGTAAGTGGCAACTCACCCACCTCATCCAAAAAGATAGTACCACCATCTGCAACTTCAAAATATCCTTTCCTATCGGCAGTAGCGCCCGTAAATGAACCTTTCTCGTGACCAAAAAGTTCTGAATCAATAGTACCTTCGGGTATCGCCCCGCAGTTAACAGCAATATAAGGTCCGTGTTTACGGTGACTGTAGTTATGTATAATTTGAGGAAAATTCTCCTTACCCACACCGCTTTCACCTGTAATCAAAACAGAAAGATCAGTAGGAGCTACTTGAATGGCAATATCAATTGCCCTATTTAGCAACTCCGAAACACCAATTATACCAAAACGCTGTTTAACAGACTGTAGCTCTGAATGATGCATAAACAATAAAAATATCTTGAATTAAAAAGAACAAAATGCAAAATTACAAATAAAAAAAGAACAAGAAGAGTTAAACCAAAAAAAGAAGTAGAATAAAATTCCACTTCTTTTTTTAAGATCAATGAACACCCACAAAACAAAGGAAATTCACAAATTATTTTTTTCCTTTAGGATTATCAATACCCGCCATGGCCTTTTTTGCTATACCATTATTTGGATCAATTGCTAAAATTTTAGTCCAATATACTTTAGACTGTGTAAAATCGGACTTCATATAATAATAAAAGCCCAAATAACGTGAACATTCAATAATTACAGGATTATATTTTATGTCGGCTTTAGATTCTGCCAATGCCAATGTTTTCTCATAATATGTTTTAGCAACAGCTGTTGTATTCTGAGGATCTAATGCGAAATTAACACGCGCTCTCCAAAAATCGGCTCTATAAGCAGTAGGTTCAAGTCTTGACAACTGAGCAAAAGCTGTATCTGCCTTAATCAACAATTGTTTTTTCAAATCTTTCATCATCACAAACTCACCTTTAGCATTCACACTATCATTCATTGAAGTTGCGTATCCATAATAGATTTTACCCATACCAAAAAGCACCTCACCTGTACGTTTATCGGGTGTTAGCAAACTAATGTATTTTTCTTGAAAAGCAATACCTTTTAAAGAGTCTCTCTTCTCATAGTTCATTGTTGCAATTTCCTTTAATAGATCTATTTTTGAAGAATCAACCTTATAAGCTTTTTCGTATTGAGCAATTGCCAAATCAAATTGTTTTGTTTCACGCAAAGCTTGTCCATAATAAGTATAATCAAAATAGTTAATATCAGCTTTCTCGGATTTATTGAAAAGCAAATCAGCATATTTCAAACCATCATCGTAGGATTTTAGTGCAACATTATTGTACATAGCCAAACGATTGAAAGCTGGATTACGAGGTGCTTTTTCCAAACCTAATTTTGCCACTTCCAATGATTTTGTATAATCACGTTTCAAAAACAAGGTCATTGCATATTTAGTTTTGTCTTTTGTACTAGAATTACCAGACTGCAAATAAATTTCATAATGCTTTACAGCCTCATCAAATTTATTCATAGTATAATAAATATCAGCCAATTCTTTGTCTACCAACAAAAAGCTAGGATCTTTCTCTTTCAAAGCACCTAATTTGTCAATCGAAAGTTGCGGATTAACACCGTTGTAGGCACGAGCATATTTAATATAAGCCTCTCTACACATGGCATCAAAAAGTATAGCTTGCTCGTAATTACTACATGCAGCACCTACATCTTTTTTTGCCAATAAAATATCGCCTAATAAAACATATACACCAGCATATTTTCCTTTTAGTTTCTTTGCTGCTTCTTGATAAGTAGTAGCTTCATCAAAAAGTCCGTTTGAAAGATAAGCATAAGCAATGGCAATTTGAATATCAACATTCTTTTTATTGCCTTTCATTTTCAATACAGTAGTAATATCTTGGTTGGCTTCGGTAATGTTCGATTTCATTTTCAACATTGCCAATCCAACAGCATTCAAGGAATTTAAAGGATATACAGAAAGTCCTTTTTTGTAGAAAAAGGCTGCTGAATCGGCCATATTTTCGCCAAAATAGATATTTCCAAGATGATAACACGATTCAGCAATAGTAGCCGAATCTGCATTTAATTCTTTCAATAACAAAGGCTTAGCAACCTGAGGAAATCCAGCTTTCAAATAAAAAGCACCCTGATAACTATTGGCTTGTGTAACCGCAGTGCTCAATAAAAACAAAGCAGCAAACAAAAAACGGATAATAAGTGTATTACGTTTCATTTCGTTAAAATAATGTATTATAATGATGATTAATTATTGTTCTTATATAAAGTCCATGGTCTATAGACTATGGACAATAGACTTTTGTCTATTTGCCTATCTTTGATCTTTTACATTCACAACTCTTACAGGTTGCGTTGCGGGAACCAATCCCGACTTTAATATTATGCGTTGTCCTCTATCGGAAGTCATGAATGTGGCTAGACCCGACGGAAGAGCACTTCTTGGATCGTTGAGGATAATATACACACTCCTGGCGAGTGGATAATTTCCATAAAAAAGGTAGGCTTGATAAGGTTTGTAACTGTTGTAAGGCGTTGCAGGGTCATTATTACTAACAGACATAACGCGTACATTGTTCTTAAACGTCAGATTGGTGGTGTCTTTTTTATTCCCAAGCCAATTGACACCAATAATTCCGATGGCATTGGGAGTATGTGATACAAAGTTAATTACTTCAAGATTCGTTTTCTGAGCGTTTAGTTCTTTTGAAAGGGTTGTTCCTTTACATATAGAATCTATGGCATAACGAATTGAACTGGAATTTGGGTTGTCAAAAACAACGGTAAATTTTCCAAGACTTGATTTTGGAAAAATATCTTTCCAATTCTTGGCTTCACCCGAGAAAATTTTTCGTAAACTTTCGACACTAATGATAGTGTCTTTATTGCTAGGGTGAAGTATCAAAGCAATACCATCAACTGCCAGTTTAATTTCGCGAGGAAACAATTTGCGACTGTTCATGGATTTTTTTTCATTATCAGACAGTGTGCGAGTGGCAATAGCAAATCGCACACTGTCTTTTAATAATCTATTTATAGCATCTACCTCATCGGTAAACACAGGTACAATTCCAGATTTTGTGTATATGGATTCAAAAACATCTAATTCCTCCTGTATAATTGGCCTAAAATTTTCATCTACGGCAATAGAAATAACACCGGTGGTATACGTGTCGGTAAACCTAGGTTTGCCTTTCTCTTTACAAGAAAAGAAAACCAACGAAATACAACAAATTAAAACTGGAATTATACGCATTGTACTATTGTAATCTAAAACTTACTGGTAACACAAAATAAACAGGTACATTTACCCCATTTTGTTTACCCGGAATAAAGGTTGGTAACAAACCTACCACTCTAATTGCCTCTTTATCACACGAAGGATCCAATGAACGTAATACTACGATATCAGAAATCTTTCCTGTTTTAGAAACTTGAAAACGAAGAATAACCTTACCTTGAATACCATTTTCTTGAGCAATTACAGGGTATTTGATATTTTTAGCAAGGAAAGAATTTAACTCGCCATCACCACCTGGGAATGCAGGCATTTGTTCTACAACAGTATAAGGTTTTTCCTCTTCTACTGTTTGTGTTACTGCCACTTTAACATCCTCAATAATTTCACCTTCTTTTTCGTTATTACCTTTTACATCGGCAATAGAAATGGTGGTGTTATTTTTAAGCAGGTCGTCTTGCGATTTAATCTCCTCATCTTCTCTCACCTCTTCGTCTTTTTTAATAACAGGAGCTGTAAATTTGATGGTAGATTTTAATTCCGGTGGCGGTTCCAATGCTTTAGGCTTTGGTGGTTCATTTTTGACTTCTGCTTTGTCTAGTTTCGACAATTGAGTAACGTCTGTCATAATTTCTTTCTCTTCTGGTATCGCCATTTTAATAAGCGTTGGCAAACTGAAACCGACAGCAGCAACAAGAGTAACAATTAACATTGCTCTATTGTGTCGCTTAGCTGAGTCAGCACGCATTTGGTATGCGCCATAATTCTTATTTTTACCAACAAATACCAGATCACGCCATTCTAATGATGTTAAATCTATTTTAGCCATTTTACTATCTTATTTTAGGGCGTTTAACTATTTAGAAACAGCTTGAGATAAATCAGCACTTCCAGATTCGCGCAGTTTTAACCATGCTTTTTCTCTGTCAGTAATTTTATCTATCACATATTTCCCAATATTACATATTTGCATTTCGTCCAAAGCATCTATCAAGTTCATATAAGTTGCTTCGTCCGTAGCTTTAATAATCACTACAGGAGTGTTTTTACCATTTTTGAGCTCCGAAACTTGTTTAGTAAAATCTTCTTGACTAATTAATTTGTCAAGTTTCTTTTTCTTTAACTCGTTAATTTTTATAACAGCCTCACGATTCTTATTAATAAGCAATTTGCGAATTCCATCAGCATCATAAGTTATCTGTGTAAGACCTTTGGGATCTTCAAATTTTGGTAATCCTGCATAATAATATGCTTTGTCTTTACTTGAAAGTATTAAAGTAACAGCCTGTGACTCTTTCACTTTGGATTGCTCCTCTTGTGGAACATCCTTATTACTTGGCATACTAATTTCCATCGTTTGAGGTTTGCTCAACGAGGTACAGAGCATAAAGAAGGTTATAAGTAACATATTCATATCCACCATGGGTGTAAAATCCACGTGAACACTTATCTTTTTTTGTTTACTGCCACCTTTTTTCTTCTTTCCTCCGCCTTCATTACTTGCTATTTCAGCCATAGTTGTATTTTATTTTGAAGATTCAACTTTCATTGCCGTAAGTAGATTATACCTATTTTCATGTAAGTCTTGTAAAGAATTCATGACATTTTTTATCACTTTATAAGGTGTGTTTTTATCAGCTTTAATAGCAATTTTTAAATCAGCATTGGCGGCACGTGCGCCTTTTACCCACACTTTAAATTGGTTATTAAGACTATCAGTAGGAACACCTAAGTTCTTCAGTTCATCGTCTTGTTCATCAGAACTCAACGCCAGAAACTGTTTCATTGTTGCAATAGGTACTCCGAATGTTTTCTGCACCTTGAACTTCTGAACTTCTTCAGGAGTAAAGGTTACATTGTATTCTTTTCCCACACTGTTCAAGGTATTTTCCATATCGGCTTGTTTGTCTAAGCTCAAAAACACCTTCCCCGTAGGGTCAATTAATATTTGAAGAATATTAGTTTCAGGTATTTTGATTTCAGACACAGAGGCTGGTGTAGTTACTTGTATCGGCTCCTTTTTCACGAACGTAGACGTTAACATGAAGAAAGTAAGCAGAAGTACAGTAACATCACTCATCGCTGTCATGTCGATGCGGGTACTTTTCCTTGCTACTTTTATTTTTGACATAATAGCATTAAGATTATTGGTAAATTATTTGTGAGATGCAGCAAACGATTGTACGATAGAAAAACCAACTTCGTCGATACAATAAGTAATAGAGTCAATTTTGCTAGTAAAATAGTTATAAGAAACAACTGCCAACGCACCAGTAGCAATACCAAATGCAGTATTAATCAAGGCCTCAGAGATACCTGCAGAAAGAGCGATAGAATCTACAGCACCACCAGTAGCAAGTGCAGCAAACGAACGAATCATACCGATTACTGTACCCAAAAGACCAAGAAGTGTACCCAATGTAGTGATGGTAGCAATAATTGGCAAGTTTTGGCTCAACATAGGTAATTCCAATGCAGTAGCTTCTTCCACTTCTTTTTGGATAGCCAAAATTTGTTGCTCTTTTGACAAAGTTTTATCTTCTTCTACTTCAGCATATTTAATAAGGGTAGAACTAACCACATTTCCAACAGAACCTTGTTGTTTGTCACAAATAGCAGCTGCTGCTTTTAAGTCATTATTTTTCAAAGCTACTTTAATTTCTTTTACAAAAGAAACCAATTTACCTTTACCTTGAGCTGTTTTGATAGCAAAAAAACGTTCTACACTTAATGCAATTACTGTTAACAATAAACATTGAATCATTGGTACAATAATACCCCCTTTGTAAATTGTAGCCATCAAATTACCTGGAAGTGGTTCACCCTCTGGATTGTTATCCATAAAGTTGGCTGGATTACCCAAAATGAAGTGATAAATTAAAACTGCTAATCCTAAACAAGCTAGAATTACTAATCCTGATGATTTAATACCAGTGAAACCTTTTGATTTTTGTTCTTTTGAATTCTTTTCCATAACGGTTTTTTTACTTAGATTTTGTTTTGATTGATTTATATTAATAACGATAATTTATACAAGATATTACTATTTATTTGGGATTTATTTGGGATTTTTTTGGTGCATTAAAAAAAATGTATAAAAAGCACCTGATGTTACAAAACGATGACAAAAATCACAGCACATACACAGACTTAGACGTTTTGAAATTTTGTTATAACAACAAAACTAAAAAAGAATCAAAACAAGTATATTCAAAATAAAGACGTTTAAAACAGAAAATTCCACATTCAAACTCACAAAAAAACTTGTAAGGAATACATATTGTTTAACAAATAGCCATTATTTTGATTGCTTATGAATGCAATAAAATCTTTTGTTACTTACGAAATGCAAAAATAGCAACAAAAACGAGACGCGCAAAACTTTTAACTGTTTTATTTTTGCTAAACAAGCCATTACAGTCTCATTTAATAGTATTCTGTGAACAAAACAGCTTTGGCAGAAACAGTATTGTAGCATTCTGTCAATATTTTGGAGTACTTCGACTATTGTAATCAATAACGCAATATTTTCTCGAACGCAAAAAAACGCAAATAACACAAATTTTCGCAAATCTGCATTTTTTGAAATATAAAAATATGCGCAATGCCGAGACTTATAAACATTTTTGCTCCAGTTCGTTGATGAATCGGGCAACAAAATCAACGGAAACGATTAGCAACTACATAAAAATGCAGATTTTCAATTTGCAAAATTGAAGTGTAAATTGCTTATTAACAGGAACAGTTATTGGAAGGCTGATTCAAAAACACAAAGTAAACTAATCTATAAAAATTTCTAGTATTCTACAGACCTTCATTTACTATCAACAGCTCTTCTTTCCATTCTATAATATTACGCTCCGTCCGCGAGAAATTGATTCCAATCAAAGTGATAGGCTTTTGAACATTTAGGTAGGGATGTGCATAACCGTTTTCCTTGATTTGTGCCAATGCCAAATCTGCCGACTGCTCTATTTTAAATTCAAAGATATAAATATGATCTTTATTTACAATCACAGAATCAATGCGCCCTTTATTTAGATGAACTTCGTTATGAACATCAGCACCCATGAGACGGAAAATGGAATAGATAACATTTTGGTAATTCTCCTCCATATTGGAACGATGGGCATAAGGAATAGCGGCAATGTGATTATAAAGAAGTCGGTGCAATTCTTTTGTATTGTTGGAGTAGAGCGCTGTTTGGAGCTGCCCTATTTCGGAGGAGATATTCTGCAAATTTCGTTGTGTAAGCAGTCCCAAAAGATGATGCTCGAAAGCTATTTCAATTTCCAAGTTGGGAAAATTGAGCTTGTACATCATTTTATTAAACATGAACTGAGCACTCTCTATGGTCAAATAGCCCGTTTGCAACAGAAGTGGTGCAGCTTGCATATTGGAAACATCAAAAGAATCCAACAAAAAATCGGGAATGCGCTCGCTAATGGAATTAAAAAAATCAAACTGTTGTTGCTTTATTACATCAAAAATAAAGGATGGGCTGCCCGTGGACAACCAATAACTGGTAAATCGACCTCCTTTATTAATAAATTGCCCTACCGATACGGGGTTGTACACAGTAGATGCATCTTCGTG
>Ga0247844_1006302_pt1 | contig 14299 bp, 13 predicted proteins | sample LaCtaG_FD_192421 | JGI IMG/M metagenome (GOLD analysis project Ga0247844, IMG submission 192421) | Freshwater microbial communities from meromictic Lake La Cruz, Castile-La Mancha, Spain - LaCruzMarch201714.5m_1 | ecosystem: Environmental > Aquatic > Freshwater > Lake | place: Spain: Castile-La... | reverse complement strand
CCCAGGCTGCCAGATACGCCATGCGACCATTACCGCCGGTCTTGGGGTTGACCACAATGACCTGCACGCCGGGCTTGACCAGGTCGTCCCAGTCCTTGATGCCCTTGGGGTTGCCATTGCGGGTCAGGAACAGCATGGTCGAACTGGTGGGCGCAGCGTTGTTGGGAAACCGGGTCGCCCAGTCTTTGGCAACGATGCCAGTGCCCGCCAGAAAATTGACATCGGTGGTGGTGTTCATGGTCACCACATCGGCGTCAAGCCCGTCGTTCACAGCCCGCGCCTGTGCGCTGGAGCCGCCGTGGCTCTGGTCGATCTTGATGTCTTTTGCTGTGGTCTTCTTGTAGCTGGCGATGAAGGCGGCGTTGACGTCCTTGTAAAACTCGCGGGACACGTCGTATGACGCGTTCAGCAGCGCCACCTGAGCTGCTACCAAATTGCTAGCTGTTAGCGCAATGACGGCGAGGGCCATGCGTGTTTTTAGTTGAAATTTCATGTGGTTTCCAGTACAGAGTCTTTGAGGGGTGTTGCGTGGGGAGAGGGTTGAACCCAGCCCTCGCCCACCAGGGATTGCAGCAGCGCCAGGCCCAATGGCCAGGCACCAAAGCCGGATTCGATGTTGACGTGCCCAGCGTTCTGCAGGCGCACGAATTCACTGCCCCAGGCGCGGGCATAGGCGCCTGCTGTGCGTACGGGGCAATAGGGGTCATTGCTGCTGGCCACCACGATGCTGCGGTAGGGCAGCGCCTGGTACGGCACCGGTGCAAAGTCAGCCAGCACGCCACGCCGCTCGGGGTCGGCCGGGGCCACCAGCAGCGCGCCCAGGACGCGCTGTGCGACGTCAGTGGGAAGGTGTGATGCCGCAATGCAGCCCAGGCTGTGCGCGGCAATCACCACCGGGCCGGTTTGTTCCAGGATGGTTTGTGCAATCGACGTCACCCAAGCCCGGCGGCTGGGCGCAATCCAGTCGTCCTGCTGGACCCTCACGGCACCCGGGAGCTGCTCAGCCCACAGGCTTTGCCAGTGGCCGGGGCCGGAGTCGCGCCAGCCGGGAATGATGATGATGGTGGGTGAATCGCTTGACATGGGTGCGTGCTGCATCGAATGAAGCGCCATTGTCAGCAGGCATCGTTAAATCACAAACTATTGTTTATTGGTTTGCTTATGCGCAATTTGCTATATGGAGGACTGCGGGTAGACCTACCTCTTCAAATAGATCTGGTCAAAGCTGCGGCCATCGGCAAAGTGGTCCTTGGCGGCTTTGGCCCAGCCGCCAAATGCCTCGTCAATGGTGAACAGCTTGATCTTGGGTAACTGCTTGACGTACTTGGCCTGGAACTTCTCGGAGATAGGGCGGTAGAAGTTCTTGCCCGCAATGTCCTGGCCCTCGTCGGTGTACAGGTATTCCAGATAGGCCGTCGCAACAGCACGGGTGCCCTTCTTGTCCACGTTCTTGTCCACCACGGTGACCGCAGGTTCAGCCAGGATGCTCAGCGAGGGGTAGACCACGTCCACCTTGCTGCCAAATTCCTTCTCCAGCAGATAGGCTTCGTTTTCCCACGAGATAAACACGTCACCCTGGCCGCGCTGGGCAAAGGTGATGGAGGAGCCGCGTGCGCCCGTGTCCAGCACCGGTACGTTGGCATACAGCTTGCCAATGAAGTCCTTGGCCTGCGCATCACTGCCGAACTTGCGCTTGGCAAATTCCCAGGCCGCCAGGTAGTTCCAGCGTGCGCCGCCCGAAGTCTTGGGGTTGGGTGTGATGACGCTCACTCCCGGCTTGATCAGGTCATCCCAGTCCTTGATGCCCTTGGGATTGCCTTGGCGCACCACCAGCACGATGGTGGAGGTGTAGGGCGACGAGTTGTGCGGCAGGCGCTTTTGCCAGTTTTTGGGAATCCAGCCACCGTTGGCATGCAAAGCGTCGGTATCACCTGCCAGGGCCAGCGTGGCCACATCGGCCTCCAGGCCATCAATGATGCCGCGGGCCTGTTTGCCAGAACCTCCATGGGACTGCTTGATGGTCACGTCCTGGCCGGTCTTGGCTTTCCAGTGTCTGATGAAGGCGGCGTTGAATTCAACGTACAACTCCCGGGTAGGGTCGTAGGAGACGTTGAGCAATTCGACGGGCTTGGGTTGGGCGGCAACGCCAAATGAAGCACCAGCCAGAAAGGCGTTCAGTGCCAGCGTGGTGACGGCCCGGCGTGAAGAAAGCGAATTTGACATCTTGAACTCCAGAATATTGCAACGCAACAATGCGATGCAGTGGATTCTGGAATCCAACCGTTAAAACAGGAACTACTGAATTGTTGGTTCTAAATTACCGAAATATCTATAGCGTTGCTTTTGCGGCGGCTGTTTAGGGTGCGCCAAAACCCCTGCATCCATAAAATATCATCTCAACCACTGGGGGTACAAGGTGAATCGTCTTGTTTGTTGGCTGGGCTTGCTGCTAGTACCTCTGGGCGCTTTTGCGCAGGTATTTGGCACCGTAGATGCGGTCACTGGCCCGGTAACGGTTGTTAGTGCGGACGGAGCGACCGTCACGCCGGTGGTTGGGCAAAAGCTGCTGGTTGGTCAGACGGTGCAAACCCAGGCTGCGGGCGAGCTGCACGCCGTCACCGAAGATGGCGGGCTGCTGGCGCTGCGGCCCAACACCACGTTCAAAATGCTGCGATACCAGGCAACGCAGGACGACAAATCGGTAATTGACATGTCGCTTGTGCGCGGCGCCTTGCGTTCGATCACCGGGTGGATAGGCAAGCTCAACCCGTCTGGCTACCGTGTGAACACCGCCACCGCGACCATTGGTATCCGTGGCACTGACCATGAGGTCACGTTTGTGGGGGCCGGCACCGGCCGTGACCATGCAGGCACCTACGACTCTGTGCTGGAGGGTGCAACGTTTGTGCGCACTGCTCAGGGTGAGCTGCACCTGCAGGCGGGTCAGCACGGATTCGCAGCCAGAGATGCCCAGGGCGCACCGGGTTTGCTGGCGGAGCGGCCCGAGTTTCTGGGGCAGCGCGCGCTACGGCTGGAAGAGCGCATTGCCGAGCGCAAAGAGAAGCTGGGTCAACGCGTGCGCCAGGTGATCGATGCCAATCCTGACGTGCCCAAACCAGTGCGTGAAAAACTCGACAGCATGACCGATGAGCAACGCGAGGCCGCGCGCAAAAAGCTGCTGCGCAGGGCCCAGCGGCGCAACGCAGACTGACCCCCCCTTTTCAGCACAGACAAGGATCATCCACATGACTTGCATACTCCGTAGATCGGCGCCCTTGCTGGCAGTTGCCGGGCTCGCGCTTAACCTTTGCGCGGGCGCAGCGCAAGCGCAGAACCAGGGTGGTTTGGCAGGGGACTTTTCCTACACCCATGGCAGCGGCAGTGGCGGCTACGGCTCGCACAGCGTGGCGGTCAACATCGAACCCAATGGGCGGCCACTCTCACTGGGCTTCAGTGCCACCCAGAGCCTGGTTGACAGTGCCGAAGTGTCCACGCAGGTCGGTGCCAGCGTGGGCTGGCGCGTGTCGCCAGTATGGTCGGTAGACGCAAATCTATCGACCACGAATGACGACCTTGTCAATGTCAGCGCGCGGGGTCTCTCGGTCACCTGGAATTTGCACAAGCTCTGGCAAGGTAAACGGACAACCCGCCTGGAATTGGGACGCAATGTTTCCGACTACAGCTTGCAAAGAGACTCCCAAAATCTGAACAACCGGATTCCCCAACAGAGGCGCTCGCGGTTGGACCTTCGCCAGGGCTTGAGCGATGCATTTGATGTGTATGTGGGTCTGGAAACCTACGACTACAGCCAGGACCCTATCGATCTGGCGCGTGCGCTGTTAAACCGCAAGGTGCGCCGGGTTGCCGCTGCTGGCATGCTGGGCGATTTGTCAGACCGTAGCCAGACTGTGGGAGTGAACTGGAGTGTGACCGAAGCCTGGAGTCTGGATATGTCCACCGGCCAGAGCAATACCGTTATTGGGCAGAACCAGCGACAAAAGACCCTTGTCTTGAACTACATGTTTCACCCACGTGCCTCGGTCTCGTTAACCTGGTCCGATAGCAGCTCCGATGCAGTGTCAGCGCCCAATGGCGTGGCGGTGTCACCCGCGCAATCCGACTCATCTGTGGAGTTGGGGTTGCGCTGGCTGTTTTAGCCAGCATCACCCGAACAACTGCCCCCGTGCCGCACTGGTAATCGCCACCACGCAGGGGTGCGTGATGCGCCGCTCCACCGACACGGCGTAAAACTCGTCCACCAGTTCGTCAGTGCGGCCAATTACCTCCACGCCAAACTGCGCCACGGTGTCTTGCTCCATGACGGTGGGCGCCATGAAAGCGCCGCGCCCTTCGCGGCCAAAGGCGTTCATGAGCGCCCCGTCGTCAAACTCACCAATGATGCGCGGATGGATTTGATGGCGGGCCAGCCAGCCCTCCAACTGCTGGCGCACCGATGCCTGGGCGCCCGGTATCAGCAGCGGAAAGTCGTTCAGGCACTGTGGGAAGCCGCCTTTGAGCTTCTTTCGGAGTTCTGGCGCACAGAAAAAACTCATGGCCGTGCGTCCCAGCGGGTGGTTGAAAGCCTTGACGCTGATGCGCTTGGACATGGGCTCGTCCGCAATCACCAGGTCCAGGCGGTTCAGCGCCAACTGGGCCAGCAGGTCGGGGAACTTGCCCTCGCTGCACACCAGGCGTACTGGCTCGGCCACCGACAACGCGGGCTCCAGCAGGCGATATGCAATGGACTTGGTCACCGCGTCGGCCACGCCCACCTTGAAGTCCAGCACACGCTGGCCACCGTGGGCCTGGCGCACTGCGGTTTCCAGCTCGGTGCCCAACGCAAAGATCTGATCGGCAAAGCCCAGCGCCAGGTGGCCGTCTTCCGTCAATTCCAGGTTGCGCCCATTCTTGCGAAACAATTTTCTGCCCAGCCAGTCTTCCAGTAGTTTGATCTGGCCAGACAGGGTTTGTGGCGTGGTGTGGAGCTGCTCGCCCGCGCGCATGATGCCGCCGGCCTTGGCGGTGACCCAGAAATAGTGCAAGTGTTTAAAGTTCATGATTGGCTTTTACTTCGCATAAAACGAAGTAAAACAGTAAAAAATACGAATTTACACGAAGCATTATCACAACTATATTCACTCTCAACCAGCCATCTTTGTGCTGTTAGGAGTAATTTCATGCGATTGAGTACACGCGGTCGTTTTGCCATAACCGCCATGATCGACCTGGCCCTGCGCCAGTCTGGCACGCCGGTGCCCCTGCAGGATCTGGCCCAGCGTCACCGAATTTCCATGTCGTATCTGGAGCAGATGTTTGCCAAGCTGCGTCAACATGGCTTGGTGGACAGCACGCGCGGCCCCGGCGGCGGCTACAGGCTGGCGCGCACTGCCAGTGCTGTCTCGGTGGCTGACATCATTGCTGCCATCGAAGATGAAACGGGCGAACATGCCAGAGAGCTACAGCGCGAGACTTCACCCACTGCGCAGGCCATGACTCAGGATTTGTGGGATGCACTGCAGACAACGGTGGCGAACTATCTGAAAACCGTGACCTTGCAGAGTCTGGCGGACGAGCAAAAGGCCAAGGGCTTTCAGGTGCAAGAACGCAAGGCGGTGCAAAAGGGTGTGTTTCAGAAGCCCAAGCAACCGGTTGCGCGGCCCGGCACGCCCAACTCGGTGTTTGCGCTGGCGCAGGCTTTTGCTCCATTGCGCAAGGCGTAGCGCAGCTTTCTTCTGCATCCGAGCGACGCGCATAATTGCAGTCGCATGAAAGCATTTGAGTGGAGCAGCCTGTTTGAGACTGGTTTGTCCGATGTTGACGCTCAGCATCGGCAACTGGTCGACCTGCTCAACGCGTTGTCGGATCAGCTGGCACTGGACGACCCCGGGCGCATCGACCAACTGCTGGGCGAACTGGCCCGGTACACGGTCTACCACTTTCAGTGTGAAGAGTCACTGATGGACTCAGCTGGGCTGGACCCGGCCCATGTGGTTCATCACCGCGCGACGCATCAGAAATTCATCTCACAGGTTCAGGATTGGTTGCACACGCGCGACGTGGCCGGTCAAATCAGCACGCAGCAACTGTTGGACTACCTGGCCAACTGGTTGATCTTCCATATATTGGGCGAGGACCGGTCCATGGGTCGCCAGGTACTGGCGATTCGTTCCGGCATTGCCGCGCACGCGGCCCTGGCATCGGACCCGCCGTCCAATGACCCACGCACCGAGGTCTTGCTAGGTGCTTTGCACCGCATGTATGCAGACCTGGCAGACCGCAACGAGCAACTGGTTCTGAGCCAGGGTCGGCTGAATGCCTTGAATGCATCTCTGGAGCAGCGGGTGACAGACCGTACGTCCGAGCTGGAGGCCGCCAATGCGCTCTTGCAGGAGGAGCGGCAATGGGCCATTGAAACCGAAAAAATGGCATCGCTGGGCCGCATGGTGGCCGGGTTTGCCCACGAGGTGAACACGCCCATTGGCATTGCGGTGGGTGCCGTGTCGCAGGTGTCTGATTTGGCGCGGCACTTCGGGCGGATGCTGCAACAGGATGAAATTCCCGAAGAGCTGGTTCACGAAAATCTTGCCCTTCTAGAAGAGTCCAGTGGCCTGGCCATGGCCAACCTGAGACGAGCGGCCAAGCTGGTGCAGAGCTTCAAGCGCACGGCGGTGGACCAATCGTCCGATGCAGCGCGGGACTACTGCCTCGCCGAAGTGATTGAAGACGTTGTCCACAGTTTGCAGCCGCTCTTCAAGCGCACCGCCATTGTGTTTTTGATCGACTGTCCCGCAGACCTGCGGTTGCACGGAATACCGGGCGCCGTGACCCAGGTGCTTACCAACCTGTGCACCAATGCGCACAGCCATGCCTTTGAAGATGGCAGCCGCGCGGGGGAGATTGCCGTCAGGGTGGTGTGCCACGCCGGGGAAGTGGAATTGCGATTTATTGACAATGGCGTAGGCATGAGTGCTGCCAGCCAGTCCAAAGTGTTTGAGCCATTTTTTACCACCCGCCGCAACCGTGGCGGAAGTGGACTGGGTCTCTACATTGCATACAACCTGGTGACCCAATCGCTGGGCGGCCGGATTGAGTGCTTCAGCCAGCCCGGGGCGGGCACGGAATTTCGCATCCGTTTCCCCCTGGTAGCGCCCTCGGACGACCCGGAATAACGCCAGGTCAACTTGCCATCAGCACCGGCACCGTCATGTGCTTCAGGATGTGGCGCGTACCCGCACCGCGACTTTCGAACGGAAAGCCGATGGAGCCTTGCGCACCCATCACCAGCAGGTCGGCACTGCGGTCGCTGGTGCGGTTCAGCAGCACGTCCATGATTCCAAAGTCCTGCACCAGCACCACTTCGGTTTTGGCCGGTATGCCGTGTGTGGCCAAGTGACGCTCCACCTCGGCACATGAGGCCTCGCCATCTTCCAGCCGGGCACTGGCCGACACCACGTAGGCTTGCTTGCAGCCTGTCATCAGCGCCAGCGCATCATTGAGTGCGCGGGCCGCTTCGGGCGCGTTGTTCCAGGCGATGAGCGGCGTTTTGCCAACCTCAACAAAGTTGCCGATGTACGGCAATATCAGCACCGGGCGGCCGCATCCGGTGACGACTTCAGCCACCAGTTCTTCGGGCACAAAGTGGTGGCCGTGTTCGTGTTGGCCGACGATCACCAAATCGGCGTGGCGGGACATGTCGACAAAATGGCGCGTCACTTCGGCTTCGCCGCCACGGTTGATGTAACGCCACTGCGCATCTGGCAAACTGGTCGTAGCGGCCTCAAATGACGCCTTGCTGGCGTCGCAGGCCTGTGTGAATTCTTCGCTGGGCCAGGTGCTGACTACACCCACTTTGGTTGCATGTGCGCGCTGCGCGAATATGCCAATCAGCTTTGCACCATGCTCGCGCGCCAGAGACACAGCCAGAGCCAGTCGCGCTGTGGTGCGCTCGCTCTGGTCCAGGTGGACGATCAAATCTTTCAACGCCATGGCAGTCGACTCCTTACCGAAAAATTGAAAACTTCTGTTGATTTTCAGTATAGGTTCAAAGCCGCGCCACTGGAGTCGCTATTGCGGCAGGCCCCAGACATACGACTCCATGGACAACACGCCGTGCGTAATGCCGCCATCCAGCACTTGCACCGTGTCATCTTCTTGCTGCGCACCCAGTGCCACCAGCAGCGGCAGGAAGTGCTCCTGCGTGGGGTGCGCGCGCACGGCGTGCGGCGCCTCGGCGCGGTAGTTGATCAGGGGCTGGGCCGCATGCGCCATCACAGCGGTGCGCACCCAGGCCACAAACTCCTGGGCATAGGTTTCTGGTTTCGCATCGGGCTGGAGAATCTCATACAGGTTGTGCGTCATGCTGCCCGAGCCAACGATCACCACGCCCTGCGCGCGCAGTGGTGCCAAGGCGCGGCCCATGTCCACCGCCTGCGCGGTGGTGAGGCTGGCCGGCATGGACACCTGGAACACGGGCACCTCGGCCTTGGGCAGCATGTGGTACAGCGGAACCCAGGCGCCATGGTCCAGGCCGCGTTGTGCGTCCAGGCCTGTGGCAAAGCCCGCGTCCGTCAGCAATTGGGCGGCAGCGTTGGCCAGCGCGGGCTGGCCCGGTGCAGGGTATTGCAGCGTGTACAGCTCGGCAGGGAAGCCGCCAAAGTCGTGCACAGTCTCGGGCTTCTGGGTCGTTGTGACTTTTACATCCCGGGTTTGCCAATGCGGCGACACCACCAGCACCGCTTTGACATCAGCCAACCGGGCACCAAGCTTTTGCAGTTGCGGTCCCAGCAGGCCGGGCTCCAGCGCAAAAGTGGGGGCGCCGTGGGAGATGAAGAAGACGGGGGCATGGTTCATGGTGTCATTCCGTTGGTTGTGCTCGGGCCTGCGCTCAGGCCGCTTTCACCGCGCTGGCGTCGTTCGCCGCGGGCAATGCTACTGCACGAATCTCCACTGCTGCCGAGGCCAGAGCCTGCGCCTTGGCAGCGTCGCCCATGGCCACGCCTTCAGCGCGCACAAAGCGCACGTCGGTAATGCCAAAGAAGCCGAATACGGTTTGCAGGTAGCTCTCCTGGTGCTCCATGGCGCGGCCACCTTCGCTGGTGGAATACACGCCGCCACGGGTGGAGGCCACGATCACTGTCTTGCCACCAGCCAGACCCATGGGGCCTTTGTCCGTGTACTTGAAGGTGCGGCCCACTTGCGCCACGCGGTCAATCCAGGCTTTGAGCTGGCTGGGGATGGAGAAGTTGTACAGTGGTGCGCCGACCACGATCACATCCGCCACCAGGAACTGGCTGACCAGGGCTTCGGAAATGGCGTTTTCGCGCTTTTGTACGTCGCTCTGTTCGGCCGCGCCGGCAGGCATGCGAAAGCCCAGGGAATCCACCGAAAGGTGGCTGGGTGCAGCAGTGGCCAGATCCAGATAGTCCACGGTGGTGCCGGGGTGACTGGCTTGCCATTGGGCGACGATCTGTCCTGTCAACTGGCGGGAAACGGAGTTGGCGGCGAGGATGCTGGAGTCAATATGGAGCAGTTTCATGGTCATACCTTTGAATGGAAGCTGCGGATTGCAGCCTTGGATGAAGTATGCGGATGAATCGAATCTTTGATAAGTTGGCAAAAATGCGTTAGATTGTCCTATTGATAGAACAATGGAGCGCGCATGCAGGACTTGAATGACCTGGTCTACTTTGCCGAGGTGGTGGATCGGGGTGGCTTTGCCGCCGCCGGGCGCGCGCTGGGCCTGCCCAAATCACGCCTGTCGCGCCGCGTGGCCGAGCTGGAAGCGCGTCTGGGCGTGCGCCTGTTGCAGCGCACCACCCGCAAACTGTCCATGACGGCGGTGGGCGAGCAATACCACCGCCACTGCGTCGCCATGCGCGAGGATGCACAGGCAGCGGCCGATGCCGTGGCCCAGGCGCAAACTGAGCCGCGCGGCACCATCCGCGTGGCCTGCCCGGTCACGCTGGCACAGACGACGCTGGGGCCAATCCTGCCGCAGTTTCTGGCGCTGTACCCGCAGGTGCGCATTGACATGCGGGTCAGCAACCGCGTAGTGGACCTGGTGGAAGAGGGTTTTGACGTGGCCTTTCGGGTCCGCCCCACACTGGACGACAGCGGCAGTCTGGTCGTCAAGAACTTTGGCACCAGCCGCACCCTGCTGGTGGCCAGTCCGGCGCAACTGGCACGCCAAGGCCGCCCGTCATCCGTGGCGGAGCTGGAGCGGCTCGACACCGTCAACATGTCCACCGTGGGCGACACCGCCACCTGGCAACTGGTGGGGCCGGATGGCGCCACCCACGCCTTCCAGCACCGCCCGCGCTATGTGGCCGACGATTTGCTGACCTTGAAGTTCGCCGTGCTGGGTGGCACCGGCATCTGCGCCCTGCCCGACTACCTCTGCAGCGAAGAACTGCGCGACGGCCGCCTGGTCAACGTGCTGCCCGGCTGGGCGCCCAAGCCCGGAGTCTTCCACGCGGTGTTCCCGTCGCGCCGGGGCCTGGTGCCAGCCGTGCGACGGTTTCTCGACTTTTTGGCTGAGGCGATTGAGCGCGAAGGGCAGGCGCAGCTGCCTGCGGGCTAGAAAATACCCAAAACGGGGTGAAATATACCTTGTCGGGGTTGGCTTCGGATATTTAGGAAGAAAATATGCCTCAAGCCCTCGTGGAATAAGATTTCCTAGCTATCAATATAATAGTAGTTATGTTGTGGGTACTGGGCACAAAACCCTGGGCGACAATTCAGCTCCCCGCTACCCAAGCCTGAAGGACACAGCATGACAACGCGCAAAGCGCTGGATGGACAAGCCATCACCCTGATGCTGGTCCTGTGCTGTGTGTGGGGCCTGCAGCAGGTCGCGCTCAAAGCCATGGCCTCCGAAATCTCGCCGGTTTTCCAGATCGGCTTGCGCTCGGGTGTGGCCGCCGTGCTCGTGGTGCTGATGATGGCCGCGCGCGGGGAGCGCATGCGTGTGAGCGACGGCACCTGGCGGCCCGGCCTGGTGGTGGGCCTGCTTTTCGGAGTGGAGTTTTTGCTGGTGGCCGAAGGGCTGCGCCACACCAGCGCATCGCACATGGTGGTGTTTTTGTACACCGCACCGATTTTTGCCGCACTGGGTTTGCACTGGAAACTGCCCGCAGAGCGACTGGGCGTGGTGCAGTGGTCCGGCATAGCGCTGGCATTCGCAGGTTTGAGCCTGGCGTTTTTCGGGCGGAGTCAAGGCGCCAGCCCTGCACCGGGCAACGTGCTGTGGGGTGACTTTCTGGGTCTGATGGGAGGCGTGGCCTGGGGTGCCACCACCGTGGTGGTCCGCACGACACGGCTCGCCAGCGCACCGGCCACGCAGACGCTGCTGTACCAGCTGGTGGCTGCCTTTGTCATGCTGGTGGCTGCCGCATTCCTGACTGGCCAGGCCCGCTTCAACCCCACGCCGCAGGTGTGGGTCAGCTTGGCGTTCCACTCGGTGGTAGTGTCGTTTGCGAGTTTTCTGGTGTGGTTCTGGTTGCTGCGCCACTACCTGGCCTCGCGCCTGGGGGTGTTCTCGTTCCTGACGCCGCTGTTCGGCATCCTGCTGGGCGCCTGGCTGCTGTCAGAGCCGATTGAGGCCAGCTTTTTGATCGGCGCAGTGCCGGTTTTGATTGGCATCGTGCTGGTCAGCGGCGGAGCGTGGGTTACGCAGGCAATCAGGGGATTGGCGAAGTAGGCAAGCGGCGTTGTGTGTTGCGGCCTAAACTGGGGTTAACCCTGAGGCTCGTCCTTCTGGCTGGCCGGACCCCGTGCCGGCGCTGGCGGCCCCTAATGCAGCATGCAAAACCAGACGCAACACCCATCGGGCAACCGGTCACCGTTTCCCGTTCAGCGCATGCCCGCAGGGTTGCAGATCCGCGTCGGGTTCGAGATGGAATACGAATGCCCGGCCCCCACGCCGATGATTCTGGCGCTGAACATCCACTATTCACGATCGGGCGACCTGGTCTACCCGGACCACCTCTTCACCCAACCCTCGGTGCCGGTTGCGGCTTATCGTGACCTGTTTGGCAACTGGTGCAGCCGCCTGGTTGCACCGCAAGGCAAGTTTGTGATGCGCACCGATGCCGTGATCCACGATAGCGGCTTGCCCGATGTGGTGGCTTATGACTCCCTGCAAGTGCCAGTGGAGTATCTGCCGGAGTCTGCTCTGGTCTATCTGCTGGGCAGCCGCTACGTGGAAACCGATCAGCTGGCCGACATTGCCTGGTCGCATTTTGGTGGCGGCCCCACCGGCTGGGCACGGGTGCAGGCCATTTGCGACTTTGTGCACCAGCACATCGAGTTTGGCTACCAGCACGCGCGGCGCACCCGCACCGCATGGGACGCCTACCGGGAGCGCCGGGGCGTGTGCCGTGACTATGCCCACCTGGCCATTGCGTTTTGCCGCTGTATGAACATACCGGCGCGGTATTGCACCGGCTACCTGGGCGACATCCGCATTCCGCCGATACCTGCGCCCATGGACTTTGCCGGCTGGTTTGAGGCCTATCTGGGTGACCGCTGGTACACGTTTGACGCCCGCAACAACACGCCGCGCATTGGCAGGGTGCTGATGGCCCGGGGGCGTGACGCCTGCGATGTGGCGCTGGTCAGCACCTTTGGCCCCAACATCCTGCAGCGCTTTGAAGTGTGGGCGGATGAGGTTCACCCGGGCTGAGCGACCGCACACCGTGGCATCATCGGACCCATCAGGACAAACTCCGATGTAACCGATGGAAATATTGCAACAAGCGTTGCTGGTCGTGGTGCTGGCCGCGGGCACCCTGATAGCAGTGATGCTGGTGATCATCACCCAGCGTCTGGCGCGCCTGCGCTGGCAGCGTTCGACCTGCCACTCGGTGGCCCGCAAAGATCTGCCTGCCGAGTGCAGCGCCATTCTTGACCTGCCCGCCCCCGAGTTGACCGGGCTGGGCTTTGCCTACCGTTACAGCGGTCAAGTCCGCAAGGCCGTGGTTACGCCCAAGGACGAGCCGACCTACTTCGACATGTACCAGCATGCCGACGGCCACACCCACGCCATGGTGTCCCCCACGCCCGTACCCGACGTGCGCCAGCCGTGCATGATCCAGCTGATCGCCTGCCAAACGGATGGCAGCAACTGGGCCACACAAAACCGCTCGCGCCATTTCTCACCCGTGAAAATGCCCCGGTGGGAGGTGTTTGACGACTACCTGCCGCAGTGGGGCCAGGCGTGGCAGCGGCATTTGCAGCGGGTGCAAAAGCAGGACCCATCCACCCTGTGCACCGATGGCATTGAAGTCAAACGCCGTCTGGACCTGGCAATTGATGCCCTGGTACCCCACATGCGCAAGCAGGGCCAGCTGGTGCCTGAAGCCAATGGCAAGCACTACCGGTTGGCGTGGCTTGCTGCACTGCGCTTTGCCGTCATTGTGCTGGGCGGCCAGTGGCGTGCGGCGTGGGCCGCGCGTGGGCAGCCAATACCTTGCGCGCCAGCGGGAACTGACCCAGCCCAGGGCACTCTGGCCGAGCTGCGCGCATTTGAAGACCAACTGGCACTGCGCCGCTCGGCCACGACCACCGGCAAAAGCAAGCTGGTGGTATTTGCCGCCACAGCGGTCTTGTTCCTGATCGTGGGCGGCTGGTGGTTATCCTGGAGTTTTGTGCCGGTGCTGCTGGCTGTGGTGGCGCTGCACGAGTGCGGTCACTACCTGGCCATGCGGCTGACTGGCTACCGCAACGTGTCGGTGTTTTTCCTGCCCGGCCTGGGTGGGCTGGCCACGGGTGAAAAGGCCGATGCCACGCCCATGGAAAAACTCTTTGTCTACCTGGCCGGCCCGGTGCCGGGCATTCTTTTGGCAGGCGCCGGTTTCTGGGCCGACGCAGCCGGGTGGTGGCAGGCTCCGGGTTGGCTCAATGAATTCTTGGTCGCGTCCCTGGCCATCAATTACCTCAATCTGCTGCCCGTCTCTCCCCTGGATGGCGGGCGCGTGCTGGAGACTTTTGCGTTTGCCCACCACCCGCGCCTGCGCTTTGGTTTTGCCATGGTGTGCTGCTGCCTGTTGCTGGCTGGTGGCATTGCGCTGGACGATATGGTGTTGAAAGTAGTGGCGGTCCTGGTGGCCATCGGCTTGTCGCACCAGTGGCGGGTTATGCGGCTGGACTTGGCCGTGCCGCGTGACGACGGCACCGTGCTGGACGAGCCGCACGCACTTCAGCGCATCTTCGCCACGCTGCAGGGCGTGCCCTTCAGGGCCTGGTCCTCTGCCAATCGCACAGCCGTTGCCACCACACTATTGCCAGAATTGATGGGGCG
>Ga0247844_1006287_pt1 | contig 14323 bp, 14 predicted proteins | sample LaCtaG_FD_192421 | JGI IMG/M metagenome (GOLD analysis project Ga0247844, IMG submission 192421) | Freshwater microbial communities from meromictic Lake La Cruz, Castile-La Mancha, Spain - LaCruzMarch201714.5m_1 | ecosystem: Environmental > Aquatic > Freshwater > Lake | place: Spain: Castile-La... | reverse complement strand
CGCGTCAGTGCTGCCAGAGCCTTTTTAAAGCCGGCACGAGCGCGCGCGCAAACTCGGCTAGAGGTTCGCACACACGCGCAGGTCACTCGAATTTTGTTTGAAGGTAAGCGTGCCGTGGGCGTGCAGTATCAAGCCGCGCCTAATGCGCCGGTACAGACTGTGCGGGCAACGCGCGAGGTGATCCTCAGTGCTGGCGCGGCGAATACGCCCAAGCTCTTGCAGTTGTCAGGCATTGGCCCTGAGGCGGTGTTGGGCGAGCTTGGCATCCCAGTGTTTCATGCGCTTGAAGGGGTGGGTGAAAATTTTCATGATCACTTCATGGTGCGTTCGGTGGTGCGTGTACAAGGTGTGCAGACGATCAACAGCACCGCGCGTGGTGTGAGGCTCATTGGTGAAATTATCAAGTGGGCGCTTGGCAGACCCAGCGTCTTAGCCATCAGTCCCTCGGTCGCCTTTGGCTTTGCTGGGTCGCGTCCCGAGCTAACCGAGCCTGATTTACAGTTACATTTTTCACCCGGTAGCTACGCGGCCGGTATTGCAGGCCAGCTTGATCAGTTTGCGGGGATGACGCTTGGTTTTTACCAGCAGCGACCCTACAGCTTAGGTCATGTGCGCGCGCGCTCAAGCAACCCGTTCGAGTTACCGCGTATCCAACCAAACTACCTAACCGATCCACGCGATCAGCAGACGGCGATTGATGGGTTGCGGTTAGCCCGCGCAATCTTGCACAGCCCGCCGCTTGCAAAATATGGTCAGGCCGATGATTTTCCGCCGGCGTCTGCACAAACCGATGCCGAACTATTAGCCTGTGCGCGCGAGCGCGGCGGTACTGCGTGGCATTTTATGGGCACGTGCAAGATGGGGCAGGCGAGCGACCCGACTGCGGTAGTCGATTCAGAGTTACGGGTGTTAGGTTTAGACGGCTTGCGGGTGGTCGATGCCTCAGTGATGCCATCGATGACCTCAGGCAACACTGGTGCGCCCACCATGATGATTGCCGAAAAAGCCGCCGACTTTATCAGGGGAAACCCGCAACTACCTGCGGAGCGGCGCTAAACGGCTGTTGAAACGGTATGATGACTTACATGAGTCTGGATATGAAGATAAGAGAGAACGTTCTCTTGTGATTGACACTCTTTTGCGGCTATCAAAAAACTAAAACCGGAGATTTAGCATGAAATTATTCAAACGTATCGCCGTCGCGCTTGCGCTCGGTTCGGCGCTGACAATGGGCGCCACACAAGCGCAAGACATTAAAATTGGCTACAACGCTGACATGTCAGGTACAGCAGTGGCCGAGCTCGGGCTTGCTGGCCGTTGGGGCTTTGAGGCCGCTATTGAAGACATTAATAAAAAGGGTGGATTATTAGGCCGCAAGGTCGTCGCAGTGATTCGTGACGATTTAGGAACACCGCCAAAATCCATTCAGAACATGACTGAGTTGATCGATAACGAGAAAGTCGTGGGTGTGGTTGGTCCGGCAAACTCAGGCAATGCGTTGGCCTGGTTGCATCTGCCGCAAGCGGCAAAAATCCCAGTCGTTGGCGCGATCGGCACCGCAACCGAGATCACGACTCGCTATGCCAAAGAGCCGCAAAACTATATGTTCCGTGTATCAATGGTTGATCGCGAACAGGTAGCTCTGCTGGCCGCCTATGCTGTCAAAGCCTCAAAAAACAAAAAAATTGCCATCATTGCTGATTCAACGGGCTACGGCCAAGCCGGGATTAAGGATGCCGTCGAGGTGCTTGACTTGCATGGTATCAAGCCCGTTTTAGTCGAAAAATTTGGTCCTAAAGACACAGACATTACGTCTCAGTTGACCAAAATAAAGAATGCGGGCGCAGATGCTGTGATTATTTATGCGATTGCTGACGGTGCTGCAAACGTCGTAAAAAGCATGGAAAAAATTAATTACAACCCCATTACCTTAGGCACTTGGGGCAACCTCAGCACGCTATATTTTCGGATGACTGGCCCGAAATTGGCGCCTAACCTGATCATTGCGGCCTCGACGACAGAAGATACTAACGAGCGTACTAAAGCACTGGGCGAGCGCGTTCGTAAGAATTTTCCGACCATGACTACCTTTGTGTGCGCGGCTCAAGCCTACGACGCAGTGACCTTGTTAGCTGCTGCAATCACAAAAGCTGGTACGACCGATGGCGCAAAAGTTGCCGCCGCACTTGAAGACTTGTCGAATGTGCAGGGCATTATTAAGACCTACAACAAGCCCTTCACAAAAACAAAGCATGAAGGCTTGGGTGTCGATGACTTTTATCTGGCTAAGTGGACAGAAGCGGGCAATATCGTTCGCTTTCAAGACGATATCTTCAAGTCAATTACTGCTGCCGACTTAAAAAGATAAGCAGTAAACGATTGACGCAGCCTTTCGCACGTTGTCTCGTGTGAAAGGCTGTTTGCTTAGTAGACCCAAGGAAGGTAGCGATGGTTGCAATTCTGCAAGCTGTGTTCAGCGGCTTGGCGTTAGGTGGTATTTACGCGTTGGTTGCTCTCGGTTTTAGCATCACGCACACCACAACAAAGACGTTTAATTTTGGCCAGGGCGAATTTTTGGCCGTGGGCACGCTCATTGGTGTGTCGGCCGTGTTACTACTTGCGGGTAAAGACATTACCGAGGCGTTGCAGGTGAGTGACGTGACACCCTTTCGTTATGCAATGGGTTTGATTGCTAGCGTGGTGGTGCTGGGCTTGCTTGGGGTGCTGCTGTATTACACGGCAGTGCGCCCCTTTGTTAGGTTTGTGGGTATGGCATGGGTCATGAGCACCATTGGGTTTGGCATCATTATTCAAAATACTGCGCTTGCAATTTGGGGCCCCACGCCGATTGTGTTGCCTTCGCCTTTGGGCGATGAGGTCATCCGAATTGGTGGCGCCGGAATTGTGCCTCAAGAGATTCTGGTACTCGTTGCCAGTATTCTGATGATGTTTTGTATGGATTACGTCTTGCGCAAAACACGTTTTGGTAAGGCAGTGCGAGCGGTGGCGCACAGCCGCAACGCGGCAACGCTGATGGGCATTAATGTCTCGGCTATTGTGGTCTTAGCTTTCGTGGTGAGTTCAAGCTTAGCTGGCCTGGCCGGCATGCTTGTGGCTCCGATCACCACGGCATCGGTTTTTATGGGCTTAACAATTGCGCTCAAAGCGTTTTCTGCGGCAATCGTTGGTGGTCTGAATAATCCACGCGGTTGCATGTTGGGTGGATTTTTGTTGGGTCTGCTTGAGGCGCTCGTGGGGTTGTGGCAAGCCGAACTGCGTGAGATCAGCATTTTTCTGCTAATTATCGTGGTGCTAGCACTTAAGCCTGAGGGCTTGTTAGGCCAACGTCAGGTGGAGAAAGTCTGATGCCTGGTCAATCCAACAAAGCACACTTGCTTGGTTTAGCGTTGATTGCAGCGGTGATTATATTGCTGCCGCTTTCGACGACTAATGGATTTTACTTAAAGGTGATGTTCTTAATTGGCGTCAATTATTTGGCGGCATCAGGTCTGAATGTTCTAGTCGGCGTCACTGGACAAAAGTCGCTGGGGCACGCTGGTTTGTTCGCCGTTGGCGCCTATGCAGTAGCTTTGTTGACCACTCGCGCAGGTTGGAATCCCTGGGTCGCTTTTGCAGCCAGTGGTGTCATCTCAGGTGTGTTTGGCGCCATCATTGCCATACCCGCTTTGCGTGTTAAAGGCCCGGCCTTGGCGATGGTCACCATTGCGTTTGGCATCGTGATCGAAAAAATTGTGTCAGAGTGGCAAGACGTCTTTGGTGGCCAAGCCGGTATTTACGGAGTGGTACCCCCTAGTTTGTTTGGCGGTGTGCGCTTAGGCCCCAAAGAGTGGGTCTGGTTTGTCGGATTTTTAGCCATTCTTGCGCATTTGGCGATACGAGCCTTAGTCAACGGCAAGTATGGCCGTGCGTTTAGAGCTGTTAATACGGCTGAGGTGGCTGCCGAAAGTGTTGGCGTGAGTGTTTACCGTTTTAAAGTCTTGGCGTTTGTGGTGAGTGCTGTGACCTGTGGCTTGGCCGGCGCCTTGATTGCACAGCAAAACCAATATATCAGTTCAGATTTCATTACCTTTGGCCTGTCAATTTTCTTTCTGTTGATTGTGCTTTTTGGTGGCAGCTCGATCTATGGCCCTTTGCTCGGGGCGTTAGTGCTCACATTGTTGGATGCGTTTCTCGCACGCTGGCCGCACCTTCAACACTTTACGTATGGGGCGTTATTACTCTTTGCGCTTTATGTCATGCCAGACGGTCTGTCAGGCATGGTGCGCAATACTTCACGCAAGCTTTTTCCGGCTTGGTTTGCGCCCGCGGCATTAGCCCGAGAAACGAGTGCGTGGCGCCTCAGAGCTGACGAGGTTGCAGCAGCTGATCTGCCTTTGTTAAAAACCGAAAATTTATATAAAGCCTATGGTGGCGTGATTCCGACGAATCACGTGAGTATCAGCATTAAGTCGGGGCATATTCATTCGTTGATCGGTCCGAATGGTGCGGGTAAAACTACCTTGCTGAACATTCTGTCAGGCGTGACAGAACCCGATAGCGGTACTGTCGAGTTTAATGGTCGTTCAATTGCGGGCTTGCCGGCAAACAAAATTTGTAGTCTCGGTTTAGCCCGTACCTTTCAAAACCTTAAGCTGTTTAGCAACATGACAGTCTTAGAAAACGTTCAGGTTGGATTGCATTCGCGCTTGAAGGCAGGCATGCTTAGTTATCTATTGAGCATGCCACGTGCGCGTCACGAAGAGGTCTCAACCTATCGCGAGTCGTTACAGATTCTTGAACTACTCGGCTTGAAAGATAAAGCGCATGAACTAGCCGGCAGCTTGCCGTATGGCCTGCAGCGTCGTCTTGAAATTGCCCGCGCCTTAGCCACCCACCCACGCCTGCTGCTACTTGATGAGCCTGCTGCAGGGTTGAACCCTCAAGAAACGCAAGAGCTGATCCAGGTGATTTCTCAAATCCGTGACCTCGGCATCACCATTTTGTTGATCGAGCACCACATGGATTTGGTTATGGCGATTTCGGATCATGTCATCGTGCTCGACTATGGCGAAAAGATTGCAGAGGGCACCCCGAGCGAAGTGCAAAACAATCCGCGTGTGATCGCAGCGTATCTCGGGGTCGATGACGATTTGGACGATCTTGAAAATTCCGCACCTGAGTCACTGCACGACAAGCCTGCTGGAGGTAGCCATGTTCAATGAGCTTGTGCATCAAAGCCAGATTGCGGCAACCATGTTAAGTGAGCGCCTGCATGTCAAATGTGCTGGAGATCATCATGTCCAATAAGTCGGTGCTCGAGGTGGATCAGCTTGAAGTGCGTTACGGTGCGATCGAGGCGATCAAGGGGATTTCATTACACGTCAATGCGGGCGAGATCGTGACAATTATTGGCGGCAACGGCGCCGGCAAAAGCACCTTGATGAAAACAATCTCAGGGCTCGAACCAGCGGCGGCGGGTCGCGTGTTATTTGCTGGGCAGGATGTCACGCAAATGCCCGGCCACCTTCGCGTCTCCATGGGGATTGCGCAGTCGCCCGAAGGGCGGCAGGTGTTTCCGGATCAAACCGTTTTGGACAATCTTTTGTTGGGTGCTTTTCATCGTAAAGACCCGCCAGCTGTGATTGAGGCAGACGTGCAAGAGCAGTTCAGAGTTTTTCCGCGGCTCAAAGAGCGACAAGAACAAATGGCCGGTACGCTGTCGGGTGGCGAGCAGCAAATGCTTGCCATTGGGCGCGCCTTGATGTCGCGGCCAACTTTGCTGTTGATGGATGAGCCCTCATTGGGTTTGGCACCGTTGATTGTCAAAGAAATCTTCGCCATCATTCGCGCCTTGAGAGAACGAGGCGTGACAATTTTGTTGGTCGAACAAATGGCGAATCAAGCGTTAGCCGTGGCCGATCGCGCCTATGTACTCGAAACGGGTCGAATCACACTAGAAGGCAAAGGTTCAGAGTTACGGCGCGATCCTAAAGTGCGCGCTGCTTATCTTGGAGCGCATTGATGACAAGGTGCGCAGCTCCGCCGCCGGGCAGTTTTATTGGAGCATAGTGATGACAATGCTATTAGCCCTGCCGCTGAGCAGTTTTGTTGGAGCATTGTGATGACAATGCTATCAGTTCTAATATTGGGCAGTTTTGTTGGAGCACAGCGATGAACACGCCATCGGCCTTGCAACAGGGCAACTTTGATTACATCATCATCGGCAGCGGCGCAGCAGGTTCGATCTTGGCCAATCGCTTATCCGAAGATCCTTCCGTATCAGTGTGTGTGCTCGAAGCGGGGCCCTCTGATTGGGATCCTATGCTGCACATGCCCGCGGGCTACATCAAAAAAGTCTTTGATCCGAAGGTCACGTTTCCTTTCTCGACAGAACCAACCGAGCACACCGGTGGTCGACGTGTGCCCGTGCCCCAGGGCAGAACCTTGGGCGGCTCGACGGCGATTAACGGCTTGGTGTACAACCGCGGCCAAGCTGAAGATTTTGACGACTGGGCCGCAGCGGGTAACCCTGGCTGGAGCTACGCCGACGTCTTACCTTTTTTTAAAAAGACCGAGTCACGAATTGGTGAGGGTGATGACAAGTACCGCGGTCGTTCGGGCTTGATGCCGATTACCAACATTGATTGGATTCACCCGATCAGTGAAGCGTTTATTTCGGGTGCTCAAGAGCTTGGCATCCCTCGCAACCCAGATTACAACGGTGCAACCCAAGCGGGTGTGGGATATTTTCAGCGCAATATCCATCGTGGCTATCGGATGAGCACGGCTCGTATCTTTTTACGTCCGGCACGTAAGCGTTCGAATCTCACCGTACTGACGCAGGCGCATGCTGCAAAAATTATCTTTGACGGTACGCGTGCCACTGGCGTTGAGTATGTGCGCGGGGGCAAAGGTGGTGCGCGTCATTCAGTGACTGCGGGACGTGAAGTCTTGCTTTGCGCTGGGGCGTTGAACACGCCCAAGTTATTACAATTATCCGGAGTGGGTCCAGCCAGTGTCCTAGCCAGTTTAGGCGTACCCGTGTTGCGCGATATGCCTGGGGTCGGTCACCATTTAAAGGATCACTTTTCGATTCGTGTGGTCGCCAAAGTACAAGGGATCGCCACCATCAACGAGTTAGCGCGGGCGCCACGGCTATGGGGTCAAATTGCACGATGGTTATTTAAACAGCCAAGTATCCTGGCGTTAAGCCCATCGCTAGTTCACTTTTTTTGGCAATCTCGCCAAGGGCTAACTCGCCCAGATCTGCAAGGGGTATTCTCACCAGCGAGTTACCGCGAAGGGTATGTTGGTTTGCTAGACAAATATCCGGGCATGACTTGTGGGGTCTGGCAACATCGCCCAGAAAGCATGGGCTACGTACATGCAACATCGACTGACCCCTTCGAGGCGCCGATCATTCAGCCTAATTATCTCGAGCATGAAAATGATCGACGCGTATTACTGGATGGTATGCGGCTTGCACGTGAACTTTTAAAGACACAAGCGTTGGCGCAATACTCGGTCGGTGAGTCGATGCCCGGTGTACAGGTTGAACGCGATGACGAATTGCTGGATTACATACGACGTTATGGCGTGTCGTCATATCACTTGAATGGTACTGCGCGGATGGGACCTAGTTCAGAGCGAGGCAACGTAGTCGATGCTCAATTACGTGTTCACGGCCTTCAAGGCTTACGTGTCGTAGATGCCTCAATCATGCCAAATATCGTGTCAGCCAACACTTGCGCCTCGACGATGATGATTGCTGAGAAAGCTGCTGAGATGATTTTGACATCCTCCCCGCCCTAAAGAACGGGGATTCCTTCGGCGTAAACCTCGATATGAGGTTGATCGCTTCGGTGGGTTCCTGTTGCTGACGGCATTATTGCACCGTTCACTTGGCAGGCGAGCCGGGCATGTCCTGCCCTTAGAATGTTGATGGCGGCAGTGAGGTCTGCGTTTTCTGCAAAGCCGCACTCGACGCACTCAAATTTGGCCTGTGTTCTTCGGTTTTCGGCCGCTATGTGCCTGCAGACCAGGCACATACGGCTGGTGTTGCGCGGATCGATGCCAAGTACCTCACCACCGCGCCACGCTTGTTTGTATTCTAACTGGCGGCGAAACTCGCCCCAGCCCTGATCAAGTATCGACTTGTTCAGGCCCGACTTGGCTTTGACGCACCGCCCTGGCGCCTCGATTGAGCCTTTGGCCGATTTGCTCATATTCTTGACCTTCAAGTCTTCGAGCACAATCATCGCGTGGTTTTTGCTGATGGTGGTAGAAGTCTTGTGAAGAAAGTCATGGCGGATCTGGGCAACCCGGTGATGCAAGCGTGAGATTCGTTGTTTCTGTTTTTTCCAGTTACGACTAAATTTGGTTTTGCGGCTCAAGCAACGCTGAGACTTCGCGAGTGTTTCGGAGTATTTACGCATGGCGTTGACGGGCTCAAACACCGTACCATCCGAAAGTGTGGCAAATCGCGTCACGCCTAGGTCGATACCAACAATAGACGTAGAAGAGTGCACAGGTTGCGCCACCTCGCGCTCAGTTTGAATGCTGGCGTACCACTTGCCAGCAACACACGACACGTTGATGTTTTTGATTGTGCCTTCAACGGCACGATTCTTACGATAGCGAAGCCAGCCTAACTTTGGAAACCTGATGCGGCGATTGCCAGTATCGAGTTCGCAGCCCTGAGGAAAGCAAAAGCTGATGCCTGCACCTTTCTTTTTGAAGGTTGGGAAAGAGGCACGTTTGTCGAAAAAGTTTTTATACGCACGCACCAGATCTTTAAGAACCACTTGATAGAGCTGCGACGGCGTCTCTTTGAGCCATAAGGTCTCAGGTTCTTTCTTCCAGACAGGTAGCCATTTGCACATATCAAAATGATTGACGAACTTTTGGCCTTGATGGTGATTGGCGATTTGCAGCGCGAGTGCCCGATTCCAGACAAAGCGGCAGGTGCCGGCGATGCGACGCATGGCGCGCTGTTGTTCACCCGTTGGTTCAATCCGAAATTTATAGGCCTGTAAGCGTTTCATACCCTCAATTATATTTAAGTCACCACGCCAGATCACCAAATTACCTGTGTAAAAGTTGTATTTGTAAAATGCAAATTCAGTGAATCTTTGCAACAAAAACTGGTTCTTTGTAACAAAATATTGTCAAGGCGTAAGCACCTAAAAAGATGGGCAATAGACTAAAGCGGCATAGCGATTACCATTGCTTGCCAAGATATTTAATAGAAGTAAACTTCAAAGTAAAAAACAACAGTGACACTTGGGGTTTCCGCGCTATTCATCCTCCCCCTGAACGGGGAGGATTTCCGCGCACTTGGTTAAAAGACTGACCTGACTCGGTCTGCGAAATGTTGGCGTTTCGGACTAGAGTCAATGTATTGGATGAATGGACATCGCCCAAACAAAAATAAATCTGTGGAGATAAATAATGAATATCGAACTACCCGAATTTAAAGTACTTGCAACCGATATGGGCTTTCCAGAAGGCCCGTTGGCCTTGCCGGATGGCTCGGTCTTAGTCACTGAAATTCGCAATCAACGCATTCAGCGCATCTACCCTGATGGTCGGGTGGACATGATTGCCTGCCCAGGTGGCCCAAATGGCTTGGCACGCGGGCCCGACGGGGCTATCTACATTTGCAACAACGGAGGCAGTTGGTATTTGCCTAACCACTTTGCCTCAATGGGCCCAGCGGCCGATTATGAAGGCGGCTCGATTGACCGGCTCGACCTGGCAACAGGCGTGATCAAAAAGTTATATACCCACTGTGGAGAACACAAACTTTCTGCGCCTAACGATCTTGTGTTTGACACGCTAGGCGGCTTTTACTTTACCGACTTTGGCAAAAAATACGATCGCACGCGTGCGCATGGCGGTATTTACTATGCATCGATTGATGGCAAGTCGATCACTGAGATGGTGTATCCGATTAGTGCGCCTAATGGGATTGGAATGTCGCCCGATGGCAAGTTGATTTATATCGCCGAAACAGAAACCGCACGGATTTGGGCCTTTGATATCGTTGCCCCCGGCAAGGTTGCCAAGCAGCCTGCACCGTCGCCCCACGGTGGGCGCTTAGTGTACGAATTTACCCACTACGATCGTCTGGATAGCATGGGGATTGATGGTGAAGGCAATATCTGCGTGGGCACCTTAGTCACCGGCACGATTACGGTGGTGACACCGGCCGGTCAGTTTGTACGTGCTGTGCCAATACCTGATGGCTATGTGACGAACATATGCTTTGGTGGTGCAGACTTGATGACCGCCTATATTACGGTATCGTCAACCGGTAAACTGGTTTCAATGAAGTGGGATCGGCCCGGCTTGAAATTGAATTTTTCTGCCTAGTGAACCGAGCATAGGGTCTTGGCGTGCCAAGGCCTAGTTAGAAAATATTCAGAAGTTTGGCAAAGATGCCGATGATCGCAATAAACGTGGTGGATTGCATACCAATTAACCACGTAAATTTGCGATCAACGTCAGTGAATTTGCGATCGACTTCAGTAAACTTGCGATCGACTTCAGTAAACCTGCAATTCATCTCTGAGCGCAGATCGGCAATCGAGCGGTCAAGCCGATCAAGCGACTTTTGATTTTGGTCGGCTAAAACTTCTAAAATTGTGATGCGTTTTTCCATGTGTGCACTCAAAAGAAACGCGCCAACTTAGCCATAAAGCCAATCATCGCAAGTAGGCTGCCTACTTGAACCCCGATTATCCAATTGAATTTTCGATCAACATCCGTACGTAGATCGGCAATCGAGCGATCAAGACGCTCGAGCGAGCGATCAAGGCGGTCGATCGATTTTTGGTTTTGCTCGGTTAAGACTTCTAAGATTGTGAGGCGTTTTTCCATGGGCAAATGATAGAGAGTTCAGCCACGCAGGGCAACACGCAAAACTACGTATTTAGGCCCTTTCATCCAACTTTTTTGTAACTAAAGTTGTTACAACTTTCAGTTAGACGCGTCGCGCGCCGGTTGCGCTCGCAAAAACTACTGTCCAGACCGCCAGTTTATCGACTATAAATAGTCCACCAATAATCATAATATTTACAGGGGACTATCATGACTCGTTTTTTTCAATTTTTGACTTGTTTTGTATTGGCTTGTTCGAGTGCTTTTGCACAGCAGTCCACTGAGGCGGATGTGGCCAAAGCGATGGATGCGTTGAACGCAGCCATTCTTTCAGCCGATGCGCAAAAACTTAATGCAATCACCGGTGCGCAGTTAAGTTACGGTCATTCGAACGGGCGGCTTGAGACTAAAGCTGAATTTGTTTCGTCTTTGGTTGAGCGTCGTTCTGTGTTCGTCAAAATTGAAATTTCAAATCAAAAAATCGCGATGATGGGCGACACTGCGATTGTGCGCAATCATTTGTCGGGCGATACGAATTCGGGCGGTAAGCCCGGACACGTTGAACTAGACATCATGTACGTGTTTCGTCTTGAAGGCGGTGAGTGGAAGCTGATCGGACGTCAGGCGTATAAATTGTAATAACGCCAACCTGACAGCGCGTATTGTTCTAACTCTTCAACCCCTCGGCGTGACGCAATGACGATTCAATTACACACCTTTGATACCCCTAACGGCCGCAAGATCTCGGTTGCCCTCGAAGAGATGGGGCTGCCTTACACCGTGCACACCGTTGACATTACAAAAGACGAACAATTCAAGCCTGATTTTTTAACACTTAGCCCCAACAACAAAATCCCGGCGATCTTGGATACCGAGGGTCCAGGAGCTCGACCAGTTAGTGTGTTTGAGTCAGGGGCAATCCTGATCTACTTGGCTGAAAAAACCGGTAAGTTTTTACCGACCGAACCGCGTGCGCGTATTGCAGTGTTTGAGTGGTTGATGTTTCAGATGGCAGGCTTTGGGCCAATGCCAGGGCAAGTCCATCACTTTTTAGGCTTGTCGAACGAAGACGATAAACGTTATGGCTTAGCCCGCTACATGAAAGAAACTCGCCGCCTGTATGGCGTGATGGATCAGCGCTTAGCGAGCCAACCATTTTTTGCTGGCGAAATTTCGATCGCCGACTTTGCAATCTTGGGTTGGGCTTGGCGCCATCAACGCCACCAAGTTGATTTAAACGACTTTCCGAACGTCAAACGCTGGTACGACACGATGATGGCGCGCCCAGCGGTGCAACGCGGTTTTGCGGTGCCGTTGAAATAGTACGGATCGACATCTCGGCTTGTTCAAAAATATGTTTCAGATAATACTAGCTGCAGTTTTTTGAATGAAGTCGGTAAAGATTTTGAACGATATGGAGAACTCTGTGTTGCTTAAAAGTAAAGTTGCCGTGATTACGGGTGCCGCTTCGCTCAGAGGAATCGGTAAAGCCACGGCGCGTGTGTTTGCCGAGCAAGGTGCTTCGATTGTGATTTTGGATCTTGATTTGGCGGCAGCGCAAGCTGCGGCGGCGGACATTGGGGTGCAGCATCTAGGCTTGAAATGCGATGTGACTAAGAAATCTGAGTGTGATGCTGCGGCGCAACAGGCGCTTGCTGCCTTTGGTCAGATTGATATCTTGGTGAATAACGCTGGCATTACTCAACCCTTAAAGATTATGGACATCAAGCCCGAGAACTACGAGGCGGTCACCGATGTTTCGTTGCGTGGCACTCTTTACATGAGCCAGGCAGTGATCCCCCACATGCGTCAACGTCGCTCGGGGTCGATTGTTTGCTTGTCGTCGGTATCGGCGCAGCGTGGTGGTGGCATTTTTGGCGGGCCTCATTACTCGGCAGCGAAAGGCGGGGTACTCGGTCTGGCCAAAGCAATGGCGCGTGAACTCGGCCCAGACAATATTCGTGTCAATTGCATCACGCCTGGTTTGATTGAGACCGATATCACGGGCGGAATGATGACCGATGCGCTGCGTGTTGAAATTTTGAAAGGTATCCCGTTAAATCGTCTGGGCCAAGCGAGCGACGTCGCCAATGCCGCTCTGTATTTAGCGTCGGATTTGTCGAGCTACCTCACGGGGATTGCATTAGATGTCAATGGTGGTATGTTGATTCACGGGTAAGAGGTCATAACGGCCAAGAGGTAATCGCGGCTAAGAGGTATACATGGTGAAGAGGCAAAAGTGATGAGTGCAGATTTAAATCAGTTAAAAGAACACGCCTACCGTATTCGCCGGTTGGCGCTACGGATGGGAGAAGTGCAGGGGCAAGGGTATATTGGCCAGGCCTTAGGTATCGCCGATATGTTGGCTGTTGCCTATGGCCACGCGCTGAAATTCAAAATTGGTGAGCCTGAATGGGAGCAGCGTGATCGCTTCTTGCTCTCGCATGGTCACTATGCGATTGCGTTCTATTCTGCATTGATCAACGCAGGCATTTTGAGTGAAGACGAACTCGAAACCTACGGCTGTGACGAAAGCCGTCTTCCAATGTCGGGTATGGCAAGCTACACGCCCGGTATGGAGATCTCTGGTGGTTCGCTTGGGCAGGGCTTGCCGATAGGTGTGGGCATGGCGCTTGCCCTACGTCACAAACGTAATCCCGCCTTTGTTTACAACTCAATGTCAGATGGTGAGCTTGATGAAGGCTCGACTTGGGAGGCGGCTCTCGCTGCGTCGTCACACAAACTCGCGAATTTAATCTGCTTGGTTGATATTAATAATCAACAGGCAGACGGTCACTCGAGTCAGGTGATGCCCTTTGAACCTCTGTCGGATAAGTGGGCCGCCTTCGGCTGGCACGTGCAGCGTGTCAATGGTAACGATCTGCCCGCTGTTTTAGCTGCGTTTGATACGGCTCGCTCTTTAGCTGCACCACAGCCCCGCGTCATTTTGCTTGATACCAAGATGGGTAAAGGCGTGTCATTTTTAGAAGCACGTGAAAAAAATCACTTCATTCGCGTTGAAGCGAACGAATGGGCCCAAGCAATCGCCGAACTCGATGCGAGCTATCAAGGAGGTGCTCAATGACTGCGCCCACAAATACTGCTATGACTAAGCCTAAGCTGACAACCTCGGCCATGATTGCCTCGATCGCAGCTGAAGGCCAGCGCGTTCGTGCAGCGCCCTTTGGCAAGGCGCTTGTCGAGCTCGCCGAAAGTCGCCCAGAGATTGTGGGCCTGACGGCAGATTTAGCTAAATACACCGACTTACATATTTTTGCGCAGGCCTACCCAGAGCGGTTTTTTCAAATGGGAATGGCCGAGCAGCTTTTAATGGGCGCCGCTGGGGGAATGGCCAAAGAAGGTTTGATTCCTTTTGCCACAACCTATGCGGTCTTTGCAACGCGGCGCGCCTACGACTTTATTCATCAAGTCATTGCAGAAG
>Ga0247844_1006277_pt1 | contig 14331 bp, 18 predicted proteins | sample LaCtaG_FD_192421 | JGI IMG/M metagenome (GOLD analysis project Ga0247844, IMG submission 192421) | Freshwater microbial communities from meromictic Lake La Cruz, Castile-La Mancha, Spain - LaCruzMarch201714.5m_1 | ecosystem: Environmental > Aquatic > Freshwater > Lake | place: Spain: Castile-La... | reverse complement strand
TGGAATTCGATCTTGGGGAAGCCCGTAGAGGGCTTGAAGGTGGGGAAAGAACACATGCCATCCGCAGGCTTGCAGCTCTTCGAACCCTCGCTGGTGGTTTTTACCTTTGAGGAGGAATTTTTGGAATTCTTCTCCCACCCGTTCTTTGGGGAGGTGGTGATATTCTCCTTGGTCGGCCATGTGCCGGCAGAGCGCCCTGGTTTCCGGGTCGACGGAGAAGTTCAGACGGGCGGAGAATTGGAAGAGCCGGAGTGCGCGGAGCGGGTCTTCGGTGAATTGGGGGGATGTGTGACGGAGGCGTTGTTCGGCGAGGTCGTTGAGTCCGCCGAAAAAATCGAGGGTTTCCCCGTTTTTTGGGTTCCAGGCGAGGGCGTTGATGGTCAGGTCACGGCGGGCCGCAGCTTCTTTGTGGGTGAGGTGGGGATTGGGCTGCGTGGTGAAATCTTTGTGTCCCGTTCCGGTTTTCGAGTCTGTTCTGGGAAGTGAGAAGTCGTAGGTCTCTTCGTCCGGTGTGGTGAGTTTGACGATGCCGAAAGCTTTGCCGACCGCATCGGTTTTTCCGTGGGGGGAGAGTGCGGCCTCCAGTTGTTCCCAGTCGGAGTGGTAGACTTCGATGTCGAAGTCTTTTGGAGTTTCTCCGAGGAGCCAGTCCCGGACGGAGCCTCCGACGACGAGGCATTCGGGGATCTCCTTGATGATGTTTTGTAGGGAGGGGGGTAGTTTCCTGTGGTTCGCCCTCCCGCGGTTTGTGCGGTCAGGTCTTTGAGAGTGTTTTGAGTTGCCCCAGCCATCTTCGCAACTTTTTTAGTGCGCGGGACTCGATTTGTCGGATTCTTTCCCGTGTGACTCGGAGTTCGCAGCCAATCTCCTCCAGTGTGGAGGGTTCGTTGGTATCGAATCCGAATCTCCGTTTGATGATTTTCCGCTCCCGTTCGGTGAGCACATCCATGAGTGAATTGGTCCAGACTGCGTCGGATTTTTGGAGGAGTTCGTGAAAGGGGTTTTTTGCGGATTCGTCCTCAAGGAGTTGTTCCAGGGGGGTTTCGCAGGCGTCGTCTGTGTAGTTGAGCGACAGCGGCTTGTTGTCCCACTGGAGTATCTCTTCAAGTTTTTCGGTTGGGATGTAGGTTTCTTCGGATATCTCTTGGAGGGTGGGGGGCCTTTCGAGCTCTTTGGTGAGGCCGGCGATGATCGTGCGGACGCGGCGGATTTTTTCGATCGCGTGGGCCGGCATCCGGATGGTTTTGGATTGGTTTGAGATGGCCTGGTGGATGTGCTGGTGGATCCACCAGCAGGCGTAGGTGGAAAGTTTACATCCTAGGCTTGGGTCGAATTTTTCGATTGCTTTGATGAGCCCGATATTTCCTTCGGAGATGAGGTCTTCCATGTCCATCCCGAATTGTTGGTGTTCCTTGGCGATGGAGACAACCAGTTTGAGGTTGGCCTCGATCATGACATGCTTGGCGGTTTCGCTTTCGGGACCTCCCTCTTGGATGATGCGAGCCAACTCGTGTTCTTCCTCCTTGTCCAGCTGCGGTTTCCCTCCAATATTTTGGAGATAGCTGGAAAGGCAGGAAGTGTCCATGGCAGGCTTGTCTAGCTTTTCTGTTTGGCGATGAGTGCCCGGAGAGCCCGTGCAAATTTTTGGTGTTTCTCTTTCTGCCTGTCGATCTGTCGCTTTTTTTGTTCCAGTTCTTTCTGGGGCAGGTTGGTAGGAAGGATGGGGTTTGCGAGTTGTTCTGCCATGGCTTGGTGCCAGTCGGCGACTACCCGGAGGGTTTTGGTGCTGGTCGTTGTGGGCATAATTGAAGTGTGACAGGATAGGATTTCCTGTATTCCGACAGATTTGCCAAGCCCGATTTATATCTCCGGTCCCGCGGTCTGCTGGCGGGTTTTCGGGAGGGTCTTGGCGAGGACTTCTTGGATGGCTTGGGAGAACTTTTTGTGGCTGGCCGCGAGGTGGTTGGCAGCCTCTGGGTCGAGCGTGCGGCCGGATTCCTCGAGGAATCCTGCGTAGTCGTTGTGGAATTTCGCGCAGTCTTTCAAGATGGTTTTTTCCGTGTCGGAGAGCGCGAGTTTGGGTGTTTCTTTCCAGGCGTCGACGGCGGTGAAGCCGGCCCGTTTGCAGGCGCGTTCGACCGTATCCCAGGCAAGGATTGTTTTGAGTTCGAGGCAGTCGGCGAAGATTCCGCGTTCCCCTTTGAGGTCTTCGAGCATCGCGGCGGGTTTGATGCCGAGTGCGCGGGCGAGGGATTCCGGGGTGATGTGTTCTTCTTGAAAGCTGATGGTGAGGTTTGTTGCCATGGTTTGAGCAGGTGATATTTTTTTTGGGGAGTCAAGTTTTTCTCTTTTTACCACTCCAGGCTTCTTGGCATTGGTTTTTGGGGGGCATTGCTGGCCGGGGTGTCGCTGGCCTCCAAGGGGAGGATGTTGAAGGAGGGGCCGGTGATGGTGAGCAGTTCCTGCATTTTTCGTGTGTTTCCGTTGCGCAGCTGCACATCGTTAATGATTTGCAGGATGTTGTCCTTCCATTTTCCCGGAGTTTGTTCGGATGAGTAAACGTCTTTATACCAGCTGGGGAATGGGTGGTTGCTGTAGTCGTTGTATTGGCTGAGGAGCCTTTCGTTTAGTAGGTCGTATGCGTAGATGAGCGTCGCCCTTGTTGTTTGGACGAAGATGACGACCCAGCGCCCTGTGGGGTTCCAGTCGCATAGGATGGGGGAGATGGGGGCTGTGTTTGAATTGGGTGTGACGAAAGGGAATGGGGTGATTTGGGTTGTTTTCCCTTGTGGGGTTGTGATGGTGACAAAGTTGTCTGCTTGGATGGTGAACCCGTTGTTTGTGGGTTCTGTCACCTCATAGGCGAGGAGCAGGGTGGGCAGGAGCAGTAATGTGAGAAGGAGTTTCACTTTGTTTTATGAGTTTGGGTAGTAGTAATAAGTGATGTTGGAGTCGGAGTTGGAATTCTTGTAGGATCCATCCGAGTTTCTATCGATGGTGACGCCGACTGCGGCGGCTTGTGCGGGGGACATCTCGTTGCGTCCTGAGTTGGTGGGGCCGTTGTCGCCGATGAAGCTCCAGCTGCCTTGTCCGGTGTCGTTGTTGACGACGTAAACTTTGGTTCCTACCGGGTAGGTGTATCCTCCGTTGGCGTTCATGTTTTGAACGACGAACCCAGTGGTGTCTCCGTTGAGGCTTTGCCCGTTGATTTGGTAGGATGTGCTTAGACTGTGGGTATCCCCAGTAGGGTATTGGCCGGTTCCGTCGAAATCCACGCGGGCGACCCCGGATTGGGTGGTTTGATATCCATCGGGGACGGAGCCGTCAGTGGGGTTGGGAGGGAGGCTGGAGTCTGGGTTTGTGCTGTTTGTTCCGTTGCCTCCACTTCCGTTGTTGCTATTCCCGTTATTGTTGCCACCGTTCCCGTTGGGCATGGCGTCATTGATGATGGGGTCATCAGGAGGGGGATTTCTGTTTCTTCCACCCCCGGGGGATATCATCCCGGAGCTGGCGACGAATATGGCGGTCCCAATGAGGAATAGTGGGCCGCCTATATTTTTCATAATTTCGAGCTTGAGTTTGTAATGCTTCGGGATGAAGTCAAGGTTTTCGGGTGGCGGCCTTGCGGATACTTAGTTTTGTATCCGCTCTTTTTTTGTGAGCCAGGATGCTCTGGCTCCTGTTTGGCCTTGGTAGTGGCTCTCGCGCTCTTTGTTTCCGTAGGGGAGAGTCGCTGGGAGCGTTCTGTGAAAGGACATCTGTGCGATTCGGTCCCCGGCTTTGAGCAGTATTTTGTGGGGGCTGGCGTTGTAGAGCTCCAGCACGGCGGTCCCTTCGAAGCCTTTGTCGAAGAGGCCTGCGCATTCCACGAAGAGGGAGAGCCTCGCCCATGAGGATTTTCCCTGGAGGATCCCCTTCAGGTTTTTGGGGAATTTGAAGGTTTCCTGGGTGTGTGCGAGCAGGCATTCTCCAGGCAGGATGACAGTTTCATTGGCTGCCCAGCTTTCTTCCTCTCCATCTGGGAGCACCCGTGTGAATTGGTTTCCGAGGAGGACATCGTAGCTGTCGGGTTCGATCCGATCTGGGTCGAAGGGGGATATGACGCCCCGGAGCTGGGCGATCTGCCAGTCGGTGAGGTCTCCCGGGGCTTTGAAGGCGCGGTAGCAGGCGAGGAGGAGGCCGATGATGAGCCCGGTGATCGGTGCGGCCGGCCAGCTGCTCTGGAAAAGGAGGGATGCAGCTTGTCCTGCGAGAAGCCCCGCAAATCCGTGGAGGGCGAGAAAGTTTTTCCAGTGGATGAGGTAGCTTTGAAATTTTGACATTGGTTCTTTTTTCTTTATTTTTGGGGTGGATTCAAGGAGAATTTGGTTATGATTTTTCGCAGGCTGTTAGGTTTGTTGGTATTTCCACTCTGTTTTTGTCAGGCGGGTGTGATCCCTGCGGACAGGCTGGTGTTGGCGACTGGCATTGCTTCTTCAGATGGTGTTGGCCCCGGTTTTTGCGGGCGGGGTGTTTGGAGCGTGTTGGGTTCCATCGGGTATGGCAATGGCCTCCGTTCTGCGGATGGTCAGGATTGGGAGGGTGTTTTGCAGCGGGCGGGTTGGCGCCCGGTGTTTTGCCCTTCCCCGGTTTCAGCCCCCTTGGGAAGCGTGTTGGTTTATACGAGTGATTTTCGGTTGCACGGAAAGAATCTTATTGGCACGGCTGGTGGTCGTTGCGGGCATGTGGAGTTGGTGGCTTTGAATTCGGCCGGGGGGCGGGTTTATGTATCTGATGCCGCACGAGAAAACCCCGGAGGAACGGTTCCCTTCAATTTCACGAGAAGGGCTTGGGTTCCGCCGGGGTCTGTGGCCGGGGTTTCCGGTCCGTTGCGGGTGGCCGCTTACGATCCTGCCAAGTTAGCGGCGCAGGTGGATGAGTTGATGGAGGAACGGCAGGCTTTGGCCAGGGTGTTTTTCTCCCGCCGGCAGGTGGTGGGACTGGCGTTGCGCGGGGAGTAGGTTAGGCCGCTTCCCACCCTTTTTTACCGACTTCTTCCCGGTAGGGGGCGAGGATTTCCGCGAGTCTGTCCAGCGAGTCGACCCCTTGGGTCTCCGTTTTTAAGGCGTCCTTCCGGCTTGGGGAGAAGTCTGTCCAGTGAAGGGTAAACCGGTGGAATCCTGGAGCGTTGCGCTCCACCACGACGATTTTCTTGACGGAGGTTTCTCCTTTGGTCGTTTTGGCGTAGACTTCCCGGAGGTGGAGGATGGGGGTTGGGTTCTCCTTCTGTTTCGGGGCGAGGATGGTTTTGATGTTTTCCTCGGAGAGTGCTTGGGACATGCGGGTTCCGCCGTCGTCCCATACTTTGTCATCCCGAAGCCTCACGAAGGTGGCGTGGGTGAGATGGGCTGAAGGGGAAATTCCGGCGAATGTGAGCTTTTCCTTGTCCCATTTGAGGGTTTGCGAGGTGACGGCTTCCCCGTCGAGGAAGGTATCCATGATGGCTTCTCCTTCCACCTCCACAACGATTTTTGGTTTGAGGAAGGTGATGGGACGGCCGTCGGAGTCGGTCATTCTGACGGGGCTGTCGGTTTTCAGGGTCTGGAAGTTCTCCAGCAGGGATTCCCGCTGGTCGTCGGAGAATCCCGATCCGACCCGGCAGAGGACTTGAAGGGTTTTCCCTTCTGGGTCTGTGAGGGCGCAGAGGATGGAGAGGACTCCGTATTTGCCTTCGAAGTCGCCTTCGACGTAGCCGACGGCGACGGTATCGATGGAGAGGCTGGGCTTGATTTTATAGATGGTTTCGTTGTTGAGGAACCGGGCGACGATTCCTTCGAGACCGCGTTCTTCCGTGATGGTTTTGAACCAGGCTTCCATTTTTGAGCCGGGGATGATTTCTCCTTCGGCGCGGTGGCAGTTCTGGGAGTAGTCCGTTCCGAAGATCTCTCCGAGTTTGTCCCAGGTTTTGATACAGTCTTTCTGGTTTTCTCGGAGGTCTTTTCCATCGAGCATGATGGCATCGTAGAAGGCGAGGGCGAGGTTCTCGCGCTCCTCTTTGGAGCCGTTGGCCGTGATGTGGCTGACATCTCCGGACCGGCTTCTTTGGCCGGCGGGGGTTTTGAGGTAGCACTCGGCCACAAAGAGGGCTTTTTTGACCTTGGCGGCCTTGAGTGCCTTGGCTGCGTTTTGCAGGCAGGGGAGCCCGATACGGGTGCGGCCGCTGGGCGCGTTGAACGCGACGCAGATGTCTTTTTCGCTGTCGAAGAAGACGAAGGTGCCCTCCCCGTCGTATTTGATCGTATTGAGCACGTCTCCGGCTTTGGAGAATATCTGGGAGATCATGCGAGCCGGGAGCATCTTGTATTTCCGGCTCACCCCGGTTTTGAACTGGGTGGCGATGGAGAGGAGCGTCGTGTCGGCGATCCCGCCGGAGTTGGCGAATCGGAACCCGTTGCCTTTGTCTGTGAATTTGGTGTCGTGGAACATGGTTTTGTTAGGGTTGGGGGTCGTTGTCTTGGCTCTCTTGTTTCTTTTCGGGGAGTTTCAGTTCCTGCCTGGTGAGCAGGACAAGCAGGCGGTATTTTTCCCCATCTGTCTCCCCGTAGAGGAAGGCGCGGCATGGGCTGCCGCCGTCGATAAAGATGAGGGGCAGGTTGCCTTTGGCGCCGGCTCCCAAGGTGGCCAGCTCCTGTTTTTCGTGGAGTTCTTGGGCGATTTTCTGGAGGAATTCGTATTTGATGCCGTCGTCGTGGGCGAGGGCATAGTGGTTATGGAATGCGAATTTCTGGAGGGCTTCCAGAAGAGGGATTCTTTTCCCCATTTTGATGGGGTTGGTGTCGTTGGTGTTGGACTTTTTCTGGAGGAAAGGCACCTTTTCTTTGGCGGTTCCATCCGGCAGGAATGTGGTGACAAAGGTTTGGAAGTCCCCGACGATGTCATCGGAGCCGGGAATCCGGTAGGCCCTTGTGCTGGGCGGGAGGATCATCCCGATCTTCTCCATGTCGATTTCGGGGTCACCGTCGATGAGCCCTTGGGAAGTTGGTGTGCCAAGGTTGTTCCCGCGGTGGATCCGTTCGGTGCGGGTCTCCTCTTTGGAGTCCGTGAAGTGGACGATTTTCGGGGATTCTGTTTTTGTGCGGGCGAGCCCGACGCGGGCGTTGGTTCCTGTTTCTGTGGAGAGGTGGAATATGTTCATGATTTTCTCTTTTGGTTTTTGAAGGGGCTGTGTTCTGCGGCGGCCCGGAATTCATTGTAGGTCTTGAGCACTGGGAGGAGTGCCTCCGGGATCATTGTGCTGATATCCGGGGCGTCTTTGAGCAGGGAGGCGAGAGCCGGTGGGGCGAAGCGGCGGCTGGATGCCGGCCCGACTCCGAGGAAGGAGAGCATTTCCTCGTTGAACCTGACCCTTTTGGCTTTTTGCCATTCTTCCAGCCCGATGGCGATCGATTGGGCGAGGGCCTCCCATTCGAGGACCGAGAAGTTCGGCTCGATGCCGGTTTGCTGGAAATCGACGAAGACGAGCACCTTGTTTCCGGTCGTCTGGCTGTCGAAGTCCCCCCACCAGGTTTCCGGTGGGACTCCCTCCTTCTGGAGGATGAGGTTGAGGATTCTGGCAATCTTCGGGCAGTCGGGGCGGTCGTTGGCCGGCCAGGCGATGTCGCTGCGGATGAAGAGTTGATCGAAGAGTTCTGCTCTGGTCATGGTATGTTGGTTTTTGGGGTTGGAGCGGGGTTGTTAAAACATGGAGAAGCCCATTTCGTTTTCTTCGTTTTCTGGGGCTTCATCTTCGAAGAATTCGTAGGTTTCATCTTTGCCGAGCAGCGGGCTCTGGGCGGTTTCCCCAACGAGCAGGAAGGCACCGGTTGGCGTGACGTTGAGAATGGCGGTTTGGACATCCGCGCTGTCCCGGAAGTTGTATCGGGTTTTATAGAGCCCGACCGGCAGGCTGGTCTGTGCGGGGATGACCGATGCGACCTTGAGAAGGATCAGGTCTGTGGTTGTGGCGGGTTCGAGCGGCCGGGTCTCCTTGAATGAGGAGGGGTGAACGGGGATTTCTTCCCCGTCTTCCGTGCAGGGTTTTGCGGGCGATGAGAGTGCGCCGGCGGAGTCAACCCGCTGGCTGGTGAACGCGTTTTGCGGGAAGGTTTCTCCCCAGGGGGTGAGGATGACCTTTTCAAGGGTCTCCCCGCTCTTTTCCACGCTTTTTGTTTGTTTTCCGTAGAGGTCCTCCCGTTTGATGGATCCTCCGACTTTGACGTCGGCGGGGGAGTTGTCGAATGTGAGGGGTAGTAATTTGTCGGCCATGATGTGTGGGGTTTGTTATAAATACAGAGGCCGAGGCGCGGGAAATCGCGTCTCGGCCTTGTGTTTTGTGGAGATTGGATTAGGCGGCCGGTCCCGGTTTGGCGGGGGCGGCTTTTGGTTCCTTCGGCTTCTTGATGAGGTCGGCCCGGACTTTTTCCAGGAATTCGGTGTTGATGAGCTTTTCAAGCTCTTCCTCAACCCTCTGGAAAAATTCCTCAGTGGGGCTGATGAGGGCGGCCTTTGCCACCTCTTTGATTCGGTTTCGGATGTTGGCTGGTTTCATGGTTTTTGATGGGGGTTATGTGTAAGTGACCTGTCGGGTGTCAGCGGAGAGCTTTCCAATTCTGTCCCGGATGAGGGTGCAGATGGCTTCATGGTTGGGCAAATAGCCGATCTTGGCGGTGTAGATCTCGTTCCGGAGGGCGACGACGATGATGATGGACCCCGTTCCGAGGAGGCTTTCCGTGATGGAGGTGGAGGAGTTGATATCTTTGATGTTGACCCAGAAGATGTTGTCGGTCGTGCTGGGTATCCAGCCTCGTTTGTAGATGATTGCCTCCGATGTGATCCGCAGGTAAGTGTTGCTGTAATGCATGAGCTGCTGGATGGCGAATAAGACGCCCCCGCAGAGGAGGAGGAATGCCCCGAGGTTGGTCGTCCAACCGATTTCTGGGGGGATGATGTGGGAGCCGGCCCAGAGGATGGCGAAGATGCCGATGATGCAGCCGATCCAAACCTTGGCGATGTTCAGGATGGCGATCCCGACGTGCGGGTAGACTGTTATTTCTTCTGGCATGGTTTGTTTTTGTTTTCCTTCAGGATGGTCTCCGGGTCAAGGGCGGTTTTTGCGATGGGGGTCTTTGATGGGAGGTTGTAGATGGTGACCCACTGTCCCTTGACGAGTTTGAGCATGTGGAAGCTCAGCTCGGGAAATTTTTCTGCGGCCCCTTTGAATTTGACTGCCGCGTCGTCCTCGAGGAATCCCTTGATCTCGAAGACCTGCCAGTGTCCGGATGGGAGGACGGCCACGAAATCGGGGATGTAGCGGGTGCTGGGGGAGACTTTGAGCGTGACGGTTTCAAAGTGCCATTGGAGGATCTCCCCGCGCTTTTTGGCGGCTTCGAGCAGGAGGGAGAAGGCGGTTTCCCGCTTGTTCATCCCTTTCTCCCGGATCTGGCGCTTGCGGGATTGGATTTCTTGGAACGCCCCTTTGTTTTTGGGGTCGAGCAGCTTTTTGAGCGCGGCGGGTTTGAAGGTCAGGCTGTTTCTCATGGGTTTTTGATGCCGTTTCCGGCACCGATTTGGATTTTGGCCTGGCAGAGCTCGATGACATCCAGGTCGTGTTCGATGAGGATGACCTGTTTGGTTTTGGATTCCGTTTCTTCCCCGAGGTTTTGCAGGAAGGATTTGAGGGCGGACTTGCGTTTTTGGTCGACGTTTGCCGTGGGCTCGTCGAGGATGAGGAATCCGGTTTCCGGGAGCAGGATTTTCTGGCAGGCGAGGCGGAAGCAGATCCCCAGAATGGCACCCTTTCCGAACCCGAGCCGTTCGGTTTTCTGTTCGATGAGACGTCCGGCGCGGGATTGGAGGGTGAGGAATTCGAGGTTTTTGCCGAGGAGGAGCTGGATGTCCACCTGGAGGATTCTTCCGATTTTGTTGGTGGCGGCGAAGAGTTTCTCCGTGAGGTTTTGCAGGAGTTTTCTGGGGGCGTTTTTGTAGTCCAGGAATGCCACGAGCCTTCTGGCGGCCTGTGCTTTCCGGACCTGCTGGTTTGTTTTTTCCAGATCGTCGTTTCCTTTTCTGATGTCCTCTTGCAGGGTTTGCTTCTTTTTGGGGATTTCCCCGAGAAGGGTCTGGATTTTGGTGGTTTCCTTCTCCTGTCCCCGCCAGAATGTCCGGACCTGTTCCCAGGTCGGGTTGGCGAGGGAGTCTGGGATCGGCATGGAGCAGCCGGCCGCAAGCTTTGTTTCCAGGGCGGAGAGCTTTGCTGCCTCCTCGTCGAGGCGTTTTTTGGCGGCCTCCCATTTGGCATGGGTTTCCGCAGCCTCTTTTTCTTTGGTCGTGCGGGCGGCCCGGTTCTTTTTGGACACGGAGATTTTCTCTGCGAGTTCTTCCGTGCGGGTTTTGAGTTCTGCATCCGTGAGGCTGGTGAGGGCTGGTTCCTCGGATGGTTCAGGGGTGGATGCGAGCCGGTCGAGTTCGTCGGCGAGCCGGTCCACCTCTTTCTGGTCGGCAGCGAGCTCGGTGTTGAGGAGGGCGATCTTGTGTTGTTTGCTGTCCTCAGATTTGAAGCGGGCCTCCGCTTCTTCTAGCGAGCGGGTCCCGGGGCAGAGCTCCTCTATTTTTTTGGTGGCGGTTTCGAGGTCGGCTGTTTTGGTTTTGAGGGCGGCGAGAAGTTCGGCGGACTGCTCGAGTTTTCCCTCCTTCCGGTTTTCCTGCTGGATGGCGGATTGGAGGGATTCCAGCTCGGCTTCCCCTTCGTTTTTTGTTTGGGAGAGGAGTGCTTGCAGCTCGGATTTTGCTTTCTCCCATCTGGGGAGGGTTTGTAGGGCAACCTCGATCTCGCGCTGGATTTTTTGATCGCTGTGGTGGTCGGGCTGCTCTTTGAGCAGTTCTTCGAGCATCCCTTGTCTGGATGCGGGTTTTTGAAGAAGTTTGACGTTGGCAAGGGACTGGCAGCAGAGCGGGCAATCGCTGTGGGGGCTGTCTTCCCAATGGGTGAGCAGCCGGGCGAGGAGTTGGTGCCCCTCGTGTTCCCCGATGGGGCCGGTTCCGAACACTGTGTGCTTCTGCAGTTTTTCGGAGAGTTTAGTTTTGGCTTCCGTGGGGTTGGATAGGGCTTCCCCGAGCGTGGATTCGATGGTCTCCCGGAGCTCCTTTTCCGTGTGGAGGGCGCGGTCGAGTTCCCGCCTCCGCTGTTCCAGTTTCGTTTTGGCTGCGGAGCAGGTTTCCTGCTCTTTCCCGATGTTTTCAGGTTGGTCGGGGATCCCGGCCTCCGCGAGGAGTTTTCCAAGTTTTTCTTGGTCTCCGCGGAGTTGGAGTGTCTGTGTGCGCAGGGATGTGATTTCGGTCTCCATGCGCTGGAGGGTTTCTGGGACGAGGGGTTCTCCTAGCTCCTTTTTTTCCTTCTGTTTTTTCCGGAGGGATTTTGTGGCTTCGGAGAGGGTTTTGCTGATGGTTTTTTTCGTGCGGGCTTGGGTTTCCAGGGCGAATTGTTCTTGTTGGTCCACCATTTTCTCCTCCTCTTCCGGGTTGGCGCCTGGAAGGGCGGCAAGGGCGGCTTGTGCGCGGGAGCTTGCGCTTTCCTGCAGGTTGGTCTCCCGGAGCAGGTTTTCTTTTTCGAGGCTGCTCTGCTTTTGGAGAGAGCCGGCTTCCTCGAACTGGGCGACCTGCTGGAGGATGGCTTCCAGCGGCCCGTGAGGGGTTGCGATGAGGCCTTGCAGAACGTCTTTCAGTTCTGTTTCCGTATTGGTTTGGGCGGTGAGTTCTTTTTGGAGGGATTCCAGCTGCCCCTTGAGCGTGGAGGCCTCTGCGAGGAGCCTTTTGTCCTCGTCATTGGTTTTGGCCTGCAGCGCGTCTTTCCAGTTGTCGATCCGATCGAGCTGGCAGGGTGCCCGGAGGGCTTCTTCCCGCTCGCTTTTCTTGCTGCGGAGGTGGAAGTCCGTGGCGTTCTGCATGGAGATGACGATGGGAAGCCAGATGGAAGGGTGGGGAAGGGAGAGGGTTTTGTTGTAGAACTCCTCGTAGCCGGCCCGGTCGACTTTGTTTCCGTTGATGCGGGTTTCCGTCCCCTCTTCCTCGGAGTTTTTCCCCCGCACGATTTTTTCGATCGTGTGGGTTTCGTTCCGGTGCTCGATCACGAGTTTGTGGGTGGCTTCGGCCTCCCCGTCGTGGATGGATGTTTGGTCTCCGTATTCGTTGCGGCCGATGGAGAGGGTGAACCCGATCCCCCGGACAACCCACGATTTTCCCTCGTCGTTCTCCGCGCACAGAGCGATCGTTTTGGCTCCGCGGGGGAACTCGATGAATTGGTATTTGTGCGGTCCCCAGTTGGAGATTTCGTAGGAGCGGAGGATCATTTTACGTGCGGGTTCTCAGACGTTTGGGATTCCGAGTTGGATGGAGAGGACGTAGTATTCGATGGCGCGGAGTTCCGCTTCTTCCGTGTCGACGGTGACCATCATAGGTTCTTTGATGAAGTGGTCCCGGAGCACCCGGATTTTTTCCGGGGTTGTGGAAGCGCCATGTGCTTGGTAGAACGCGTGGAGGAGGATCTGTGCGGGGGCTGAGAACTCTCCTGGGGATAGCGCATGCTTTTGGGCGAGCGTGTCGCGCAGTTTGGCCAGCTCGAGGATGGCGGCGTCGAGGTCGGTGACGATGATGTTGGGGGAATCGCCTTTCGGAATGGCGGCCTTCCAGTTGGCGTGCAGGACTTTGACGGCCGCTTCTGCGGCGAAGCCGGCAAGGTCGCTGGATAGGGTTTCTTTGAGGGTTTCAGGCAGTGAGTCGAGTGGGTTCATGGTTTTTGATGGGCTAGTGATGGATTGTTTTTGGCTCGCGTTCGTCTTCTGGGGTGTCGGTGTATTCGACAATGATCCCATAGGAGTTCGTGTTGGGTATGCGTTCGATGTCTGAGACCCCCATGTTTGTAGAAAAGAGTTCTCGGTTTCTGGCGAGAAATCCTTGGGCGAGCGGCTTGCTCTTGAAAATGTGTATGACGGTTTTGCAGTCGAGGCTGTCGTCTGGATGAAAAATCTCCCTGTTTTTTCCAGCGTTTCTCGGGTTGATGTGCAATCTGCGGTTTTGGTCTCTGTAGATTGTCATGCTGCTTTTCTGATTTGGTTAACGGCCGGGAGCCAGTCGTAGGTGGTGATGCACCAGCCCGTGTGGTGACCCCCTTCCCAGATTTTTTGAATGTGGTATTCTTCTCGGAGCCGGATCTTCATGCGTTTGGCCCAATCGCGGATGGCAGCGCGTTGTATCCCGGTATCGGCCAGATGGGTTTCTATGCATGGATCTTTGGCGCTGAGCGCGTAGTCCTCTCCTTTGATGTACCGGGTTTCAAACTTTTTCAAGATGGCAGCAGGCATGGTTCGTTTTCTGTTTGTTTGCCCCATTTCTCCCAAGCGGAGAGCACGTCATTTTTGGGGTTGTGGGTGGCGCCGTCCGCCTCGATGATATGTTTGAGGAGGTCGAGTGCGTCCGTGTCGAGGTTGGAGGATATGGCCAGTTCGAGTAGGCTCTTTTTGTTTTCCTGCCAGTTGAGTGAGGTTTCCAGCGAGGGGGATTCGTCCTCCTCGTTTTCCTCGTCGCGCTCCGGGTTGTATTCTTCGACCCTCGCTTCGAGGATCGGGAGTGTTTTGAGCAGGTTGCGGAACCGTTCGGTTTCGCTTTTCGGTGGGGTGAGGAAGACGCAGGCTCCCTGTTTCCAGGATTTGGCGGCGTTTAGTAGGAGTTGTTCGAGCCGGTCGGCCTCCTTGGCTGTTTTGGCTTTGCCACGGAACCACGGGCGGGCCTCAATTTCCACGGGGGTCCATTTCATGGACTCAGGGAAGAAGTGGATGACGAATTTCCGGTAATCGTGGGGTTCCGAGGCAATCCGGTTGGATTTGAACCCGTTGACCCCTTCGTTGGCGTCCGTCATCTCTTGGCTTCCCGGGTAGGCGGCGGTGATGTTGCCGAGGCTGGCGTCCCCGTAGTTGTGCAGGTCGCCGAGGAATATGTTGCAGGGGCCGGTCTTCCCGAACCCGAGTTCCGACATCGTTTCGAGGCTGATGTCGTAGCTCTGTTTGAGCGACGTGGTGAGTTCTCTCAAGCTTTGGTGGAGGAACATGAGCCGGATGTTTTCCGGATCGGCGTTCCGGAGGTTTTCCTCCAGCTGATTTTTTGGGAGGTAATGGGAAGCGAAAGTGGTGGAGGGTTCGAACCCATATTGGAGCTGGACCCGTTTGTTGGTCAGGTCTTTGAGTGAGGGGTAGCACATCTCGACGATCCAGTTGGGATTGGTGAAGTCGTGGTTTCCCATGAGGGTGAGCATGACCTTTTTGG
>Ga0247844_1006276_pt1 | contig 14332 bp, 11 predicted proteins | sample LaCtaG_FD_192421 | JGI IMG/M metagenome (GOLD analysis project Ga0247844, IMG submission 192421) | Freshwater microbial communities from meromictic Lake La Cruz, Castile-La Mancha, Spain - LaCruzMarch201714.5m_1 | ecosystem: Environmental > Aquatic > Freshwater > Lake | place: Spain: Castile-La... | reverse complement strand
TGTTTTTTCATTGTTTAGTTTTTTTGTTTAGTTATTTGAATTAGTTTTTTGCATGGCAACTATAAAAAAAATATTTTTATGTTTTCAAAAAATGGGAAGTTTCGATGGATATTTGGGAAGTTTGAAGTTTTTGATCCCCAAAAGGGGTGTTTTTTAAGGTTATTTTTAATGTATGATGACACAAAATGCAATTTTGAAACTCGAAAACTTAATCATTTTATCCGTTGGCTAAAGCCGAACGGCAATTGATGCATTTGTTCAGTATTGCAATGCGTAGTGGTTTTGCTAAAGCATAAACAATTGATGCATTTGTGCAGTATATCAATTTATTGCCGTTCGGCTTTAGCCAACGGAAACAAAGGAATTGTACTTTATGCTTTGCACTCGCTCGCATCTTGCGAGTGTAAGTTTAACAGGCGTCCCGCCATTTTCTTTTAACTTTTAAAAAACAGCCAGAGGCTTATCAAAACATTCACTCTCAAGATGCGAGCGAGCAATGTCATTAAGTTAAGGAAATGACTCCAACGGAGTCATATATTTATAGAGAATATTTGCCTTAAAACATACGACCCCATCGGGGTCGCACCCGCTAACCAATTTTGATTGCTATAAACATTTGACCTTTTCAAGGTCGGAAATTCCTTAACTTAATGACATTGAGCGCAAGCGTCCGCTTGTGCTTTAAACGGGCAAGCGTACGCTTGCAATTAATGAGTACAAGCGGACGCTTGTAAATAAAAAGCACAAGCGGACCCGCTTGCGCAAGCCGTGGATATAAATAATTACTAAAGTTAAACCTAATCAAATATGAAAATAAAACTTGCATTCTTTCTTATTATAAGTTCTATTTATTTGCCTTCAATGGCACAAAATGAAAGCGATAGTTTTTTAAATAGGTTTGTAGAAATTAATCAATTTCCTACAAGCGAATTTTTTTTTAAAAATGAAATAATTATAAAAGATGATACTATAAGTGTAGATATCATTTCAAATGTGTTTCTAATGCCACTAAATACAATAAGATATTCAGATAAATACCTTAAAAATCAATATTACTATTATGGCAAGTATAAATTAAGTGATCGTTATTATATTATTTCATGCAAAATTTTCTATGATTATCATTTATCAAAAATAATTTCATTTATTTACGATAAAGAAAAAGGAATAGTATTATCAAGCATTGAAATAATGTCATCTGATTTTAATTTAAGTAGAAAAAGTCGTTTTGAGAACAACGTATTAATTATTGAAAATACTTACAAAAGAATTCCAAATGGATTAGACCCGCCTCCAGGAAAAGAGTTTTTAAAAAAAGTAGAAATTGTGAGATTTAAGATAAATAGTGAGTACAAATTTGTTAAGATATAAATTACTTTCCACCAACAAGCAAATTCCACCACTATTATCTAAAGTGTTTTAAAAAACCACAGTTAAATTATTAGCATTTGCAATACAAAAACATCATTGCTTTTAAATACATTTGTTTTATGAATGGTATGGTAAAAAGCGGTTTGCAAATACTTGGGGTAAATGGTTTGGAAAGCCAAGACCAGACAGGTTTTTAAAAACCTGTCTGGTCTAACCTCACCTAACGAAATTTTCTGTTTTATTTAAACGTAAGTTCCAAGCCATCGTAAGCTAATTTGATATCATCTGGAAGCTCAGTATTTACTTCATTGTGCAAACCTAATTGGTGACTAATATGAGTAAAATAGGCGTTTTTTGGTTTTAACTCATTGCATAATTCAACAGCTTCGGCCAATGTAAAATGCGAAATATGATATTCTCTTCTCAGTGCATTTATCACTAAAACTTCGCAGCCTTTAATTTTTTCTTTTACTGATTCATCTATTTTATTTGCATCGGTAATATATACAAAATCATCAATTCTGAAACCTAAAACGGGCATTTTATGGTGCCAAACTCTTAATGGAATAATGGTTTTCCCAAACAATTCAAATGGTGTTTCATCAATAATATGAATATCCATTTCAGGAACTCCTGGGTATTTTATTTCCTCAAAAGCATAATAAAATTCTCTACGTATGGCTTTATCTACTTGTGTTTCACAATAAATATCTATAGGTTTTTGCATTACATAATTAAATGCCCTTATATCGTCTAAGCCAGCTAAATGATCGCGGTGTGCATGAGTAAAAAGTATAGCATCGCAAGTAGTAATTTCAGAAATTAGCATTTGTTGCCTAAAATCTGGACCTGTATCAATTACTATATTTTTGTTACTGAATTGTACTAAAATGGAAGATCTTAGTCGTTTGTCTTTTGGGTTTGTAGAGGTACAAACTGAACATTTACATGCAATTATTGGAACACCTTGAGAAGTACCAGTTCCAAGAAAAGTTACTTTCATGGATTAGTTATACAACGCTTAACGACATTCCAGAACCTAATAATACAAGAATAATTAAACCAACTAATATTCTGTACCAACCAAAATACCTGAAACCATGTTGACTTAAAAAAGTAATAAATCCTTTTATAGCTATCATGGCTACAACAAAAGCCACTAAGTTACCAATGGCTAATAGAAAAACTCTGTCTTGGTCAAAAAATTCTAAACCTTTGTCTTTATAAATATCAATTATTTTTTTTAGCGTAGCACCAAACATAGTTGGTACTGCTAGAAAAAACGAATATTCAGCAGCTGATTTTCTTGTTAAATTTTGTTGCATTCCACCAATAATGGTTGCAGCACTTCTGGATACGCCAGGAATCATGGCAATACATTGGTAACAACCAATAATAAAAGCACTTTTATTGGTAACTTCATTTGTAATTGTGCCACGAGTATCTTTAAACCATCTATCAACAAAAAGTAAAACTACACCGCCAAACAAAAGCATAACAGCTACAGTTTCCGAACTTTCTAGCATATTGTCAATTAAATCACCGAACAATAATCCTAAAATAACAGCTGGAAAAAAGGAAATCATTAGTTTTTTATAAAAATCAATTGACTTAAAAAATCGTTTGAAATATAAAACTACTACTGCTAAAATAGCTCCTAGTTGAATATTTACAGTAAAAAATTTAACAAAATCGGTAGGTACAATGCCCAACATGTTTGTTGCTAAAATCATGTGGCCAGTACTTGAAACTGGCAAATATTCAGTTAATCCTTCAACAATAGCAATGATTATTGCTTGTAAAATAGTCATGGTTTAAGTTATAAATAGGTTTGAAAATTAATCTTTTTTAGGTTTCATAATGGCAAAAATTCCAATTACAAATCCAATTAAAATTAATATTGGAGCAACAGTAATTTTTACTTTATCTTCTAAAATATTTTCCTTGCCAGCCATTAAATAAAAACCTAAAATAATAACAAATACACCAGCCGCCATTATTATATAATTTTCTTTACCAAAAATAAAATAACCAGTAGGAACTTGGCTTATTTTTTCAGTTGTTTTTGCGCCTGTGGCTTGATTTTTATTTTTTGTGTTTGAAATTTTTTCGCTCATTTTTTTTGTTTGTAAAATTTATCAATAATAATATTTTCTTTTATATAAAACCTAGTACAAATCTTCAATTTTTGTTTTTAAGTATTTATTAGTGCTAATCCAACTGCTAATCATACTTACCAAAATACCTGCAACTATAAGAATTACAAATAATAAAGTAAAACTTTTGGTGTTATATAAATATTGAATTTGTGGAAAATAACTAGGTAAAATATATAAAATAAATATCAACAAGCTAGTTGCTAATAATCCGCCATATAAACCGTTAAAAAAGCTTCTAATTACAAACGGTTTTATTATGAACCAATGTGTTGCACCAACTAGTTGCATGCTTTTTATTGAAAACCTTTTAGCATATAAATTTAAACGAATATTGCTATTTATTAGTACCAAAGCAATTGCAATAAAAATAATTGCCAATCCAATTAAAATATAGCTCAATGAACCCAAATTATTACCTACATTTTCCGAAATTGTTTCACTGTATTTTACATCCGAAACTTTGGTCATTAACATAAAAATATTTTTCAATTCTTGTATTCTATTGTTGTTAGCACTTTCGGCTTTTACGCTAATTTCGAACGATGAAGGTAAAGGATTATATCCGGCAAATTCTACTATATCTTGACCCATTTCTTTCGACAAATCCATTGCAGCCGCATCTTTACTTATAAATTTTATTTCTTTGATGTCCGCAATATTTTTGATGTTTTGCAAATTTTGATCAATTTCAGTTTGATTGATATCATCGTTTAAATAAACACTCATCAAAATATTTTCTTTGATAATTTTATTTAACTGATTTGATTGAATATAAATTAATCCAAAAAGGCCTAACATTACCAATACCATTGCAATGCTAATAACTGATGATAAGTAAGATATGTGCTTTCTGCGATTAACTTTTTGTAATTGAGTTGCCAATTTTTTTATGTATTTAACAGGGCAAAAATAATTGATAAATAGAAGCGTTCAAGTAAATTCAATCCACAGTTTTGTTTATGGTGTTGTTAATTCTATTTTTGGCGACAGAAAAGCACCGGTCGTTGAGCTTGTCGAAACGAATAATGACACTTCGACAAGCTCAGTGACCGAAGGCAGTAGCTCAGTGACCGAAGGCAGTAGCTCAGTGACCGTTACCAATGGTTGTTGAGCTTGTCGAAACGAGTAATGACACTTCGACAAGCTCAGTGACCGAAGGCAGTAGCTCAGTGACCGTTACCAATGGTTGTTGAGCTTGTCGAAACGTTTAGAATAGTGAAATAAAATATGAAAGGTTATATGTATATTTTAAAATGTTCGAATGGATTGTATTATGTGGGCAGTACAAATAATTTGGATTTGAGAATTGAACAACATAATGCTGGTGAAGGCGCTAATTTTACGAAAAAAAATCTACCTGTTGAATTGGTTTATTTTGAAGAATATGATAGAATTGACGAAGCATTTTTTAGAGAAAAACAAATACAAGGTTGGAGTAGAAAAAAGAAAGAAGCATTAATTAACTGTGAGTTTGAAAAATTACCTGAATTGTCTAAAAATTATACACAAAATAAAAAGTAATACTTCGAAAAGTTCAGTGAATGATGGTGTTATAACAACGGTCGTTTAGCTTGTCGAAACAAACAGTAACACTTCGACAAGCTCAGTGACCGAAATAGTTTTAACTTCGGTCGTTGAGCTTTTCGAAACGAACAATAACACTTCGACAAGCTTAGTGACTGAAATAGTTTTAACTTCGGCTGTTGAGCTTGTCGAAACGTTCAATAACACTTCGACAAGCTCAGTGACCGAAGGCAGTAGCTCAGTGACCGTTACCAACGGTCGTTGAGCTTGTCGAAACGAATACTTAAAAAAAGAAAAACAACAAAGAATGAAAGAATATAATTTTACAGAAATTGAAAAAAATTGGCAACAATATTGGGCCGATAACAATATTTACAAAGTAACTGAAGACAGCAGTAAACCTAAGTTTTATGTGTTAGATATGTTTCCATATCCTAGCGGTGCGGGATTACATGTTGGTCATCCATTGGGTTATATTGCAAGTGATATTTTTGCACGTTATAAAACTTTAAAAGGGTTCAATGTTTTGCATCCAATGGGATATGATAGTTTTGGTTTACCTGCCGAACAATATGCCATTCAAACTGGCCAACACCCTGCAATTACTACTGAAGACAATATAAACCGTTACCGTGAACAATTGGGCAAACTAGGTTTTTGTTTTGATTGGGATAGAGAAGTTCGTACTTCCAATTCTGATTATTATAAATGGACCCAATGGATTTTTATTCAATTATTCAATTCGTGGTATAACCCAAAAAATGATAAAGCAGAAAAGATAGAAACCCTGATTTCGATTTTTGAAACAGAAGGTTTTAAAGGTGTAGATGATTCTATATTAACCGGTGGAATTGAGTTAGATTTTGGTGCTTTTTCAGCCGAAGAATGGAAAGGGTTTGACGAAGAAACGCAACAAAAAATATTGCTTGGTTTTAGAATTGCTTTCTTGAGCGAAGCCTATGTGAACTGGTGTCCAGCGTTAGGAACTGTTCTTAGTAACGATGAAATAAAAGATGGTGTGAGTGAACGTGGAGGCCATCCAGTAGAACGTAAATTAATGAAACAATGGAGCATGCGCATTACAGCTTATGCCGATAGGTTGTTAAAAGATTTAGATGGATTAGATTGGACAGAAAGTTTGAAGGAAGCACAAAGAAATTGGATTGGAAAATCGCAAGGTGCAAGCTTAAATTTTAAAGTACAAGACAGTAATTTGGAAATTGAAGTTTTTACAACTCGTCCTGATACCATTTTTGGAATTAGTTATTTGGCCATTGCTCCCGAGCACGATATGTTGGATGAATTGGTTTCGTCTGACCAAGAATGTGATGTTATGAATTATGTTGAAATGGCCAAGAACCGCAGTGAACGTGATAGGCAAGCTGATGTTAAACGCATTTCGGGAGAGTTTACAGGTGCTTACGCAATCCATCCAATAACAGGAAATGAAATTCCTATTTGGGTAGCCGATTATGTGTTGGTGGGTTATGGAACAGGTGCTGTTATGGCGGTGCCTGCGCACGATACCCGTGACTTTGCATTTGCAAAACATTTTGATTTACCAATTATTCAAGTCATTAAACCAAACAATTCCGATTTTGATATCAATGAAAATGCTTACGATGCCAAAGAAGGAACCTTATTTAATTCTAGTTTTTTAAATGGATTGCACGTAAAAGATGCGATAAAAAAAGCCATTGAAGAAATTGAAATTCTTGGATTAGGAAAAGGTAAAACCAATTTCCGTTTGCGTGATGCCATTTTTGGACGCCAACGTTATTGGGGAGAACCCATTCCGGTTTATTATAAAAACAATATTCCGTATGTTTTAAGCAACGAAGAATTGCCTTTAGAATTACCAAAAATAGATTCTTATTTACCTACCACCACAGGCGAACCACCTTTGGGAAGAGCTAAAGATTGGAAATACAAAGGCGAGTTTGAATACGAACTTTCAACCATGCCAGGTTGGGCAGGTAGTAGTTGGTATTTTTTACGTTATATGGATAATAAAAATACCACTGAATTTGTAAGCAAACAAGCTGCTGATTATTGGCAACAAGTGGACTTATATTTAGGTGGAAGTGAACATGCAACAGGTCATTTATTATACGTGCGTTTTTGGAGTAAATTTTTGTATGATTTAGGCTTAATTCCTTGCGATGAACCCGCTAAGAAGTTGATTAATCAAGGGATGATAACGGGTAGAAGTAGCTTTGTTTATAGACATTGGTTTAGTATTCGATATTTACAAACTACATCTGAAACATTTGCTTTTTTTGTTTCGAAAAATTGGAATGATAAAATATTAAATAAAAACATAACTAAAGAACAAAGTGAAATACTTGAAAATCAAATTTTAGATTGGTTTAAAAGAACATCAGATTTATATAATCCTGAATTCCCACCCAAAATAAACACTGAATCGGAAAGGATGCCTCCTCAATCTTTCAATGTTGACATAAACATTGTAAATAACGACATTCTAGATACTGAAGCATTTAAGAATTGGAGAGATAATCATAGTATCTCAGAATTCATTTTAGAAAATGAAAATGGTAATCCAACTTTTGACTCAACTATTGGCAAATACATTTGCGGAAGCGAGATTGAAAAAATGTCAAAATCAAAATACAATGTGGTAACTCCTGATGATATTGTGGCGGATTATGGAGCGGATACTTTGCGTTTGTACGAAATGTTTTTAGGTCCATTGGAGCAAAGCAAACCTTGGAATACCAACGGAATAGAAGGTGTTCACCGGTTCTTGAAAAAACTATGGCGTTTGTTTTATAACAACGAAGGAACGTTTATGGTTAACCAAGATGAACCAACCAAAGCCGAGTACAAAGCATTGCACAAAACCATCAAAAAAGTAGCTGATGATATTGAGAACTTTTCGTTCAATACTTCTGTTTCTAACTTCATGATTTGTGTAAATGAGCTAACCGATTTGAAATGTAACAAGCAAGCCATTTTACAAGATTTGTTAATTGTACTTTCGCCTTATGCACCTCATATTACCGAAGAACTTTGGCATCAATTAGGAAACATAACGAGCATAACCAAAGCTAGTTTCCCAGCGTTTAATGCCGAATATTTGGTAGAAGATGAATTCAGTTATCCAATATCAATCAATGGAAAACACCGCATGAATTTGACTTTTAGTTTGCAAGCAACTGCCCAAGAAATTGAAGCAGCAGTTTTATCCCACGAAGCCATTCAAAAATGGTTAGAAGGCAAAGCACCTAAAAAGGTAATTTTTGTAAAAGGAAAAATTGTAAATTTAGTTTGTTAACAAACCTAGTAGAGTCGTTGCATTCAACGTCTATTTATAAAAACTTGAACCACATAGAAACAGAGAAAACATAGTATTACACTATGTTTTCTTTGTTTATCTTGACCCGTTTATTTGTGGTTTTTTTATTCGGATTTCGTTATTTGAAATTCGAATTTAAAATTCAAAAGTTATTTTTTCTTGGTAGTATATTTAGTTCCTTTTCCTAAAAAGAAATTGAAAGTATCGCTACGTAAACCAATGCGTAAAGTTTCACTCGGAATTACATCATTTGGAGCAATATTTCCTAAGTTTACATTTGCTCCAACTAGTTTTATAAAATAAGTTTGTTGTGCTTTTAAAGGAGCTTCCCAAATAATTTTTTCTGAAGGAAGTTTAGTTAAAATTTCTTGAACCAAACCTTCTCTTACTTCACCATTGCTTCTGTAAACGCCAACATTTCCTGCTTCGCGTGCTTCGGCAATTACTTTCCAGGCACCAGCTTGAATTTCTGTTTCCATTAATTCAATCCATTGATAAGGAGGAATAATTTTTTCTACATCTTTGCTTCCAACTTCACTTAAAACAGTAACATATTTACTTAATTTACTAATGTAATCTAACTTAATATCGTGTGGTAGTTCTATTGATCCATCAGAAATTTCAGCGTGTGAAAGTTTAAAACGTTCCAAAACTTTTAAGTACTCATCAAATTGATTTCTAACTAAAAAAGCTTCAAATAATGTTCCTCCAAAATAAACTATCACATTATTTTTTTGGTATAATTTTATTTTCTCATCTAAATTTGGGGTTACAAAAGCAGTTCCAAACCCCAGTTTAATAATGTCAATATAATTACCAGAAACAGATAACAAGTCTTCAGCTTCTCTAATGCTTAAGCCTTTATCCATAACCATATTTATTCCACTTTCACGAGGTTTTACACTTCGTTCGGGTAACATTTTTAGTTTAAAATTATTCATTTTCTTATTTAATTTTTAAAAATTCAAACGGCTAAAATAATAGATTTTGATTTTTTAAAATTATAAAATTTATCAATAAAATAGTTGATTGTAAATTTAACTTACATTTACGTAAATGCTTTTTATTTCATCATTGTATTTGGTTTCAACCACTTTACGCTTTATTTTTTGGGTTGGAGTCATTTCACCATCTTCTAAAGTAAAAGGCCTGCGCTTTAAGGCATAGTGCTTAACTCGTTCGTATTTACCCAAATTTACTTCCAATTTCTTCATATCAGCTTCCATCCAATCAATAATTTCTGGTTCACGTATAAACTCATCAATTTCATTGAAAAACTCCTCTTTTAAGTTAAACCTTTCCTTTACTTCTTCTTTACTCGGAACAATCAATGCTGTTAAGTATTCTTGTCCATCGCCAATTAAAAATATTTGTTCAATTTTATTCGATTTCATGTACACATTTTCAATGGGAGTAGGGTACACATTTTTACCAAACGAATTCACAATAATATTTTTTATTCTATCAGTAATTTTCAAATAACCTTTTTCAAATTTACCCACATCACCAGTATGTAACCAACCATCGCTATCAATTGCTTTAGCAGTTTCTTCGGGTAAATTCCAATAACCTTTCATTACATTTAACCCTCGCACTAATATTTCTCCTTCTCCCGATTCAAAAGTTGGATTGTATGATTCGTAAGTTTGCAGTGTAATTATTTCTTTGGTATCTACATGTTGAATAGCAACTTCATTGGCTTGACCAATTCTACCAACAGTTCCCCAAATTTGTCTATGAATTTCGTTGGCACTTACAAATGGAGATGTTTCGGTTAGTCCATATCCTTCAATTACCAACATATCTAAATTACCAAAAAACTCACCTACATGTTTTGGTAAAGCACCGCCACCACTTACCATTACACTCATTTTACCACCCAAACGTTCTTTTATTTGAGCAAAAACTAATTTTTCAGCAATGGCTAATTGTAAATTTAAAATCAAGCCATTATTCTCACCATTTTCTTTATTTATTCTACGTTTTTCACCAGCTTTTATTGCCCAATTAAAAATTGTTTCTTTAAGCCCACCCGAAGTTGTAACACTTTTTCTTACTCTATCTTCTATTCTTTCTAACAAACGAGGAACGGTAAGAATTGCTCTTGGTTGTACTTCCTGAATATTACTTGTTAAAGCTTCTAAGCTTTGAGCAAAAGCTACTTTAAATCCTTTAAACGTACTGTAATAATAAGTACAAGTTCTTTCATATACATGACAAAGAGGAAGGAACGATAAAAAAGTATAATCTTTGGTAACAATTGGTAAAAGCATATCGGCCATTACTATATTGCTCATAAAATTATTATGAGTAAGCATTGCGCCTTTAGGTTTTCCTGTTGTTCCAGATGTATAAAGTAAACATGACAAATCATCGTAAGTTACTTTTTCTAATTCTTGTTCTATCAAATCTTTTGTTTTTTCATACAATATAGTTCCTTGTTCAATTACTTTATTGTACGAAATTATATGGTCACCTTCGGTGTCAAAAGTGGTAATGATATTTTTTAAAGTAGGGCAGTTTTCTTTTATTTTTTTTACTCTTTTTAACAAAAAAGGTGTTCCTACTAAAATTATTTTTGATTCTGAATCATTGATTATATGTTGCAAATCAGATTCTGATGAAGTTGGATAAACAGATACATTTACAATTCCAAGTTGCATCAATGCTTGATCGTAGCAAATATATTCAGGACAATTTTCTATCAATAATGCAGCTTTATCACCTTTTCGCAAACCTTGTTCAAATAAATAAGCTGAAATAGCATTTAATTGCTCAAAAACTTGAGCATAAGTAATATCTTCATATCTGTCTTTTTTCTTTACTTGTAAATAAGTATCGCTTGGCTTATTTATTTTATATGCAGTGTTGCGCAAAAAATAATGAAGCGATTTAAAGTCTTTGTATTTTTCGGTTATTATTTCAAACATAGATTTTGGTTTTTAAATTATTTCTGTTTGCGAATAAAAGGCATTTATTTGAAAGTTCAATTGTACTTTATGCAAAAAAGCTTAAATAATTATTTGCTTTTTGTACTGAATTGCAAATATTTTTTGCGGAAATCAATAATTTAAATTTTTTTGGCTCAATATTTGGATTGTTAAAAAATGTATTTTTAAAAATAAAAAGTATATCATAATTTTTACTTTAATGGTATGTTTATTAGATAAAAATATCTTTATTTTGTATATTCAATTTTTAAATAAAATAGTATGAAAGTTACATCGTATTTTGCCATATTCACATCAGCTTTGTTCATTAGCTCATGCGCACTTTTAAATCAAACAGGAACTGCAGATGACGATCTTTATTATTCAAATTCTAATAATAAAAAAGCAAATATTATTATTCCAACAGTAGAAATTGAAAAAATTAAACGAGATTTTCCTTCTCAAGTTGATCCAAATAAACCTGAAGGATATTATTTTGATAATGGAACATCAAATCCTAATGCTGTAAACGGCTATCCTGCATATAAGCAAAAACAAGATTCACTTTATACAATTCATCCTGAACTTTCGGCTGCTTATCAAGCTTATAAAATGCCTCCTTTTAGTTTAAGAGAAGAATATTTATTGGCCAAAGCTGAACGTAAACAACAAAGAAGATTAGCTAGAATAAATAACAGGAATAATTATTACAACAATAATTTCGGCTATAATGATGGTTTTTATAATAATGGATTTTATAATAATAGTTGGGGAAATAATGGTTGGGGATACAACAGTTTTGGTCCTTCTATAAATTTTGGATGGAATAGTTATAACGGTTGGAATACAGGAATAGGTTTTGGTTTCAATAATTTTGGATTCAATTCAATTTACAATCCTTTTTATTACAATAATTTTTGCAATACGTGGGGTTATAATAATTACTATAATCCTTATGTTTACAATAATTATTACAATCATTGGGGATATAACAATTTCTATAATCCTTATGTTTATTATAATCACTATCCAAACTACCATAATGGTGGAGTTTATTCTAATGAAACACCAAATAATCCTGGGCAATCAAAACCAAGACAAGTAATAGGAAGTAATTTGCCAGCTACTAATGGTGGAACAATAGACAATCCAAACCCTAATCCGCAAAGAGCAGTTAAAAGATTGGATAATGGTGAAGCTCAAAATCAAAATAATATAGATAGGTCAAATCAGACTAGAACATCTGAAAACAGTGGTACTTTAATTAATACACCAAATGGAGTTCAATACATAGCACCTAGAAATGCCGATGTTGCTCCTTCAACTTATTCAACTTATAATCGTTCGGTTGAAGATAATAAACGTCAAACTGAATACAGAAATGCAAACCCACAATATGCCAATCCAGCAACAATTCAAACACCAAATGCTGTGAGACCTGAACCGAATCAAGAATATCAAAAACCAAATTATAATCAGCCTAACAATAACAATCAAAATAATCAACAACGAAACAGCCAACCTCAACAAAATTATAATCCTCCAGTTTATAATCCGCCTACTTATAATAATGCACCTCGTTCAAATGATGGAGGTGGTGGAAGAAGTAATGGTGGTGGCGGATCATCAGGTGGTGGTGGTGGAAGAAGCAGTGGCGGTGGAGGAGGAGGAGTTTCTCGCCCTCGTTAATTTAAAAATTTGGTCAATAAAATAGCAGTTTCTTTATAATTTAAACAAGTATTTTTATGTTAAAAAAATCAATAATGGCATCCATTGGTATTTGCCTTGCCTTTTATGCTTATGCGCAAAACGAACAAGACGCATTGCGATATTCACAAAATAAATTATTTGGATCAGCCCGAGTTCAAGGTGCTGGTGGTGCGTTTGGAGCATTAGGTGCCGATGCAAGTGCAGTAGCAATTAATCCTGCAGGAATAGCTTTATACAGAAGAAATGAAATATCCGGAAGTTTTGCTGTAACTTCTTATTTAAATGATAGCAAATATATTGGAAGTATAAACTCTGAAACGAAAACAGGAATAAATATTCCTCAATTTGGTTTAGTTTTTACCAAAGTTCAGCAAGGGTTTAATGGCGATGAAACCAAAGATTTGGTGAGTTTTTCGTTTGGTTTTGGAGTAAATAGATTGAACGATTTTAACCAAAATACAATTTTTTCAGGCATAAATAACAAATCAAGTATCAGCGATTATTTTGCAGAGCAAGCCAATGGTAGAACTTTTAATTCAGCAGCAAATGGTTATGTAAACGATATTGCTGGAATGGCTTATTGGACTTATTTAATTGATAGTATTAGCCCTCAAAAATTTGGTTCTATTTTTACAAGCAATAAGGATACATTTTCAATTCGTCAGTCAAATATTAGCCAAATAACTGGTAGAATAAATGAATATAATTTTTCGAGTGGTTTAAACATTTCAAACTTTTTATATTTTGGTGCATCTCTGTTGTTTCAAAATGTAAACTATGAATCATCTAATGTTTTTAAAGAAAAAGTGTTGAGTAGAACTAGTAGTTCAAATTTATTTTCAACAGATTTTACAACAAAAGTAAAAACACAAGGTACTGGAATTGGTGGTAGATTTGGATTTATTTTAAAACCAACAGATTATTTTAGAGCTGGTTTAAGTTATACCACTCCAGTTCGTTTAAATTTAAAAGACGAATATAGTTATGGTTTAAATTCAACTGCTAATTCAAACAGTTATTTTTACAGTGCAACAGAAAGAACAGATTACTTTGATTATGATTTAGTAACTCCTTCAAAATTAACAGTAAGCGCTGCATTAATTCATCCAAAATTAGGTTTTATTTCAGTTGATTGGGATCAAGTAGACTACAAATCGGCAAGGTTAACAGCAAGTAATTATGAGTTTATAAACGCAAATGCTGCTGTAAAAAGCAATTATACAGTTGCAAATAATGTAAGAATTGGTTCGGAATTGCGTTATAAAAATTCGAGATTTAGAGCAGGATATTCTTATTATGGAAGTCCTTTCAATTCAAGT
>Ga0247844_1006274_pt1 | contig 14332 bp, 9 predicted proteins | sample LaCtaG_FD_192421 | JGI IMG/M metagenome (GOLD analysis project Ga0247844, IMG submission 192421) | Freshwater microbial communities from meromictic Lake La Cruz, Castile-La Mancha, Spain - LaCruzMarch201714.5m_1 | ecosystem: Environmental > Aquatic > Freshwater > Lake | place: Spain: Castile-La... | reverse complement strand
ACTTGCGGCATTTTTGCAGTTTATGAATGAGACATAATCTCCCCTTCCTACAAAACCACCTACATAATTAGTTCCCTGTATGGTGCCAGAAGCAATGGTTAAATTTTTAATTATATACATTGGAGTTGTTGGAGTTCCCGAGATTGGTGCAATATATCCAAACAAACCAACGTAAGCACTCGCTAATACGCAATTAATTTTTGAAATAACATAATTATCTCCATCGAAATTGCCACCAAATTTCTGAGTGGAAGTTCCAATTGGGGTCCACGCCACATTTCCAAGGTCAATATCGGCAGTTAACTTATAATGCTTTCCTGTAGAAAATGAGGAAGCAAGATTTGTTTGTTGTGCCAAATACGCCAATTCTTCACCAGTACCAATTAAGTAAGGAGTTGTCGAAGATCCATCTCCACCCGAGAAACCTGTAGCAATACTACCTGTCCAAGCCGCAGCCATAGCCGAAACGGCAAGCTGCACAAAAATTATTAATGTGAATAGTTTTTTCATTTCTGTGATTTTTATTAATTGTTGATAAGTAATTTATTTATTATGAGTATCTGAGTCCCAAATACGGAACAAAAGTTTAAAAATGCATTGTTTGTGATATTATTGTTCAAAATTCTTTGTTAGTTAAGAGCAATCCAGTCCCCCCAAAAAAAACAGGACTAAAAATCTAATGAAACAAAATCGACCGAAGTAACTAAATTCCCCTTTTGAGGGGTGCCCGCAGGGCGGGGTGGATAGTTCTCTCCTCCTAACGGCCTTTGTCTCTAAAAAAGGACCAGTCAATGTATTATTGAACAAATTCTAATTTTGCATTTTAATTCACCTTGCAAATTAAGTGGATTCTTTTATATTGTAACTAAAACATTCGTGCAAAAAATTAGAAATATCGTGCAATTCTTCTCAGCTAATAATTATACTATATTGAAAATCAAAAAAACATAGTAAATTTGTACCATAGTTTTCCTTGAAAAAATCTCACTCATGAAACGAATCACACTATTACTCCTCTTATTACTGAATTTTCTATACGCTTCCTCAAATATAGCTGAATTATCCATCGAGCATCTCGGCTTTGAAAAGGGACTTTCGCAGATTACAGTATTTTCACTTTATCAGGACGAGAATGGTGGAATATGGATAGGTACCAATGATGGGTTGATGCTTTATCGCGGCAATACAGTTGAAAATTTGAGTACTTCACGTCCCAAAATGGATTTGGCTTCGGGCATTGTTTCGTCTATTTGCGGAGATGGAAAAGGCTTCGTCTATGCATTAATCAATAATAAAATTGTGGAATACGACCTCAAAAAAGAGGATCTTCATTTCTTGTCATTGCCTAAGGACTTGATGAATAAACGAATTACTGCCATTGCGAAAGGGCTGAATGGCTTGTGGATAGGTATGTCGAACGGCATTTACCAGTATCAAAATGGAAACACGATAAGATATACATTTTTGTCAAATCCAAATACCATCATCTCGGCTTTGTGCGAAACCTCAAAATCCAAATTATTCGTGGGTACTTCTGACATGGGAGCTTTTATAATTGATAATGCACAAAAGGAATTTCATGTTCTGCCCCAATGTGGCACGGTGAACTCAATTACCGAAGACAGCAAAAAAAATATCTGGATTTGCAGCAATGAATCAGGCTTATATAAAATTGACAATCAGCTGAATATAAAATTATTTGCTGTGGGCGGCGATCCTACTCAAAAAATATCGAGCAATGTGGTGAGAAGTGTTTGCGAGGACAACAACGATAACTTGTGGATTGGTACTTTCTCTGGGCTAGATAAAATGAATCTGTCCACCAGCCAAATTGAACATTATGGCCTTTCTACAGACCAACGCCATAGTTTGAGTAGTAATTCTATTCGCTGCATTACCAAAGACAAACAAGGAACTATTTGGTTGGGAACCTATTACGGCGGAATAAATTATTTTAATCCCGAACCTGAAATTTTCAAGTTTTACGAATTCAAAAAAACACAATCAGACTTTAGTTATCCCATCATCGGGAAAATAGTAGAGGACAAGCGCGGAGATTACTGGATATGCTCCGATGGAAAAGGATTGATCTACTTTAATAAAGCCAAAGATACTTATTTCTACTATTCAACTAGCAATTCAGCCATTTCCGGCAATAACATCAAAAGCATTTATTATGACCAACTGCATGATGGATTGTGGATTGGTACTTACCGAAATGGTATTAATTGGTTGGATATTACTAAGAAAAAGTTCACTCATTTTAAAATTGGGGGGCAAAATTCAACCATTCCAAACGAATGGCAAGAAACCGTTCAAACCATTATACCCTATAATGATAAACTGTTTTTGGGGACCTTATTCGGCGTATTTTCGTTTGACATAAAAAGTGGAATTGCCACTCATATTCTATTGTCCAACAGTATTAGAGATTTGTTGATTGAAGGTAATTATTTATGGATTGCCGGTCAGGAAGGATTGACTAAATATGACCTTACTACCCATAAAATTGTAAAAGAATACAGCCAGAGTACGCAGAAAACCAACAATTTACCTAAAAATAGAATTACTAAATTGTTCATGGATCGTAAGAAACGATTGTGGCTTTCGACGGATGGTGGCGGATTGGTGCAATTGGACAAAAAAACAGACAAATTTACACTTTACAACAGTCATAGCTGCGGTATGGAAAGTGACAATGTAAGTTGTTTGAGCGAATCGAAATATGGGTATATTTTAGCAGGTACCAGCAAGGGTTTTTCACGAATAGATGTGGAACGTAATAAGAGCTATAACTACAGTTCTAAAAATGGGTTCCCTATATTATCAATGAGTTACGGGAGCATTACTGCCAGTAAAGATGGCCAATTGCTAATGGGTGGTATTGACGGTATGGCTATTTTTAAGGAAGATGCGCTTACTAATTTTGGTAAGGATTTTAATATGAAATTTACTGGACTTTGGGTTAATAACCGAAAAGTATTGCCCGAAGATGAAACAGGAATTTTGAAACAGGCACTGCCTTACATACAGGAATTAGAGTTCAAGTACGACCAGAAAATAATCGCCTTTGAGTTTGCCACCGATAACTTTATCAAAGCCAACCAACCCAATTTTCAGTACAAACTGGAAGGCTTCGACAGACAATGGCTGGAATTTGACCCCAAAAACCCTATTACTTACATGAATTTACCTTCGGGAACATACACCCTGAAAGTAAGGAGTTTACTGCAGCAAGCCGCTGATGACAAAGGGGGTATTGAGCTGAAAATAAATGTATTGCCACCAATTTACGCCCTCTGGTATGCCTATTTACTTTATATCATTTTAACAACTGGTATTGCAGCATGGGTTATCAGGTTCTATCAATCGAGATTAATACTCCGAACATCCTTGCAGTACGAAAGACGTGAAAAAGAGCAGAACGAGATTGTAAATCAATCGAAACTTCGCTTCTTCACCAATATCTCGCACGAATTTAGAACACCGCTCACGTTGATTTTAGGGCAAATAGAAATGCTGATGCAGTCGTCTAAAATTGCGCCCAACTTTTACAACAGCATTGTGAATGTTCATAATAACGCACTGAAACTGAATCTACTTATCACTGAATTGCTCGATTTCAGAAAACAAGAACAGGGTTTCAAGAAATTGAAAGTCAGCGAGCATGATGTGGTGCATTATGTGCGTGAAATATTTGTGTCGTTTCAGGAATTTGCAAAGTTTCGTGGAATTGAACTTACCTTTACCACAAACAAAGAAAAAATCCCTTTGGTATTCGATTATGTAGAGTTACAAAAAGTGTTTTACAATCTGATTTCCAACACTTTTAAATTTACTCGAAAGGGTGGAAAAATAAGTGTGGATATAGATGCCGACGAGAATTGCGTAAAAATTAGCGTATCAGATACTGGAAAAGGCATTTCGAAAGAGAATCTAGAAAAAGTATTCGACCGCTTTTACCAGGCAGATAATGATGATGATAGCAGTTTGCAAAACAAAGGCACCGGCATTGGATTGGCTTTGGCAAAGGGCATCGTGGAGCTGCACAAAGGAAAAATATCAGTTACCAGCACACCCTCTGTAGGAAGTGTTTTTACGGTAGAACTTCAATATGGCAATTTGCATTTCACTGACAATGTTCAAGCTGAAATAGTGGAAAGTCAAGAGGATATTGTGAATACTTATAAGATTCAAACCGTTTTGGACAACGACTTTTTAAAAGAAGTTACAGAAAATCAAAGTAAAAACTTCGCTGGAAAACCCATCGTATTAATAGTGGAAGACAACGAAAGTTTGCGGCAAATGCTTGTTCAGCTTTTTGACGCCATGTACACTGTTTTAGAAGCAAATAATGGGTTGGTGGGGTATCAGATGGCCATTGATAAACACCCGGATTTGATTATCAGCGACGTAATGATGCCCGAAATGAATGGAAATGATATGTGTACCAAACTCAAAGGAAATTTTGAAACTTGCCATATTCCGGTGGTGCTGCTTACTGCACAAACTAGTTTGGAGCAAAACCTTGATGGACTGAAACGTGGTGCCGACGATTATATTACCAAACCATTCAACGTGAAAATATTGGTGACACGTTGCAATAATCTGCTACTTGGACGAAAAATACTCCAGGAAAAGTACAGCAAACAAATAGATGCAACCGCATTTAATATTGCCACCAATGAATTAGATCAGGAATTTATTGAAAAAGCTATTGCTATAATAGAAAAAAACATAAATAAAGAGTCTTTGGATGTCTATTTCCTTTGCTCTGAGATGGCAATAGGTCGCAGAGTGTTCTTTTATAAAATGAAAAGTATTACCGGTGAAACTCCTAATGACTTTATCCAAAATATACGGCTTAAAAAAGCAGCATGGATAATCCAAAATACCCCGGATAAAACAATTAGTGAAATATCTGAAGAGCTAGGCTACAACTCTGTAAGCTACTTTGGTAAATGTTTTAAATCTAAATTTGGCGTTGTACCATCGGAGTACAGAAATAAATCCGAAATCCCAAATATAGAGGATTAAAACAAACTTTTTTGCCATTTTACTATTTCAATTTATGTCATATTATGGACGTTTTATTGTAAAAAGTGGTCAGGCAAGCCTGTAAGATCGCTCGGCTTTGCCGCTTGGTTTACCAAGAACCAACGGTCAACGACCAAGGGGAGATAATTCTATGCGACAACTATATAAAAATAAACGCTAAAATAATCAACCCAATTGCAATTGTTGGCAGAGTATAGAATAAAGAAAGAAATAGAAGTAAATTATCATTTCACAATCAAATTATTGGCAGTAAATTTCGATTACTGCCAATTTATGGATTATTTGCATAAAGTACCGTTATTCGATATATATCGCAAAAAATCACTTTAATCAAATAAGAATTTAAAAAAATATCAGAGCTACAATAAGACCCTAAACTAAAATGATGCAATTTGTCCCAAAAGTCCCCATTGTCCCCCAAAACAATCCCTCAATATAGTTATTTTTCCTATTCTCCGGGAATCAAAGATGCAATAAACAACGTAAAATCCTTTATATCTCCCTGCACACTTGCTTTCTCAAGAGCAGCCATATATTCAGACCGTCTCTCAACCGGTACAATTGTCCAGTCATAACCACCCGATATAAACTGTGTATTCATTAAAAAGCGGGCAATACGTCCGTTACCGTCCATATAAGGATGAATATACACAAAAAAGAAATGTCCCAACACCGCACGAACGCTTGCTTCCGGTTCATTCTTTAATAGGTCAAACAAAACAGGCATGGCATCTCGTAAAGCTTCTGTATTCAAAGGTGTGTGCATGGAACCGCGGATATATACCTGCTGTGTCCGGTAGCCTGCTAAATCGGTCGCTTTTAGAATTCCGGCCACAACGCTTGGAGCAAACAATTCCCGGTACCAGGCTCTATGATCATTATCAACCACATCGCCCGCTGTTTCACCATTCATAATTTTCACAATACTTTCTTTTACTGCTTGGAATGCCTGCCAATATCCTCGGGCAGCCATAGCATTCTTTTGCTCCATATCAGTTGCCAAGGTTTCAGGCTCCCAATTCCCGCTCCTTACCTTCTCTATTAAATCATTGGTCACTTGATAACCTTCTATTGATAATGAATTGTAAGCATCCAGTTTATACTGTTCATCTATTTGCTTCATACAAGCGTCAATATCCGTATGAACTTTGTTAGATTTAGGAAAATTGACAATCACCACCTCACGCATAGCACTCCACATAAGCTTCAACCTCACAACATAAGGAGATGTAGCACGAGTAAAAGCAATGTTGGTTTCATCCGTGAAAGGATCTTCTTCCCGGATATCATATCCCAAACTTTTCATGGTGTTGACAATCTCATCAGCAAAGGCCGTATTACCAATATTGCGAAAAGCACCGGCAAGTCTTCCTGCTTTTGTCGTTTGCCCTTTGTCGATTAGATTGCGTAAAATATCAGAGACATCCGGTACCAACGTCAAACAGGTTCGGGCCGTTATACTATCAATCCGGAAAGAATCCGGACTACTCTCAATCAGCGCATCGGCCAAACTATATAAGTTTAACCCAAATTGTGCTTCTTTATAAACCGGATTTGCAATATTGGTTTTAATATCCAGTAAAGAAGTATTATACAACAATCGAATGATATTGTTTGAACCTTTCGGAGAACGAATAATAGTCTGTGCCGGCACAGTTCTATTGCCGCTGTACAACGACAATGATTGATCAGGGCTTAAGCACCAGTCATCATTAAACCGTACTTTGGAATATTCCGCAATAAATTGCCAAAAAGAAGTGTACCAGCTTGTACTATCTCCCGGTGTACTATCAGGTCGTGTAGATATATACCAGCCTTTCATCACTTCCTGAAGAAAGCCATTATCAACCAGTCGAACGATATGAATCCTCGACAAGTTAGAAGACCGGATAATGGTATGACTATTCCCTTGCTGAAGCTTCTGTAATTCCTGTAGAGAATCCGCTAATTTTTCTTGTACTGTTGCCATAATATATTCATTTATTTAAGTATCACTATTCCCACCACCACAATCACGTTTACTTACTAGTTTAGAACGATGTGCAGTTATTAGTTTTTAATGTTGCACACTTATTAGTATTTCACGTAGTGCATTTATTAGTATTTCATGCAAAAATAGTAAATTTAATTCAATTGGACAACTACTTACATAATCATAAATAGTAATATGATCTATATCAATTAAAGAATATTTAGTCACAGAATAAGAATATAAAATAGAATTACTATTAGTTTTTTATACGTAAAGTGATTGATATAAAAGAGTAATAATAGTGATTCTAACAAAAAAGACTCTTCAAAAGCAAACTATTTTATGTTAGGTCATGGATAATATTTTACAATATTTCTTTGCCACGGAGTGGCTAAATGTGAGTAACCCCCAGTAAGAGAAGCGCAACTGGGGGGGGATGAAATACACCCTCTCACACCAACCCCGGACGGGGTTGAACAATCTTACCGTTTTCATTTTTTTTCTGCGATATATGTCAAAAAATGGTATCATTAGCAATAAATCACTTCAACCAAATTAAAATTGAACAATCAAATATTTGGGCTGCAACAAACACCTAAACCAATTCATTTTAAGTAGATAAAAAAGCCCCGCTATCTATAGCAGGGCTTTACCATTCTATTATACTGCTTTAGCAATTCTGACTAGCGCTAAAATTAGCACTGTACTCACTACAATTAGTTCAATAATTTGGGCGGCTTCTCCATACAGGGTAACTCCTGTGTTTCCCTGTAATAAAGTTACCTGATTTTTACAGTAATTTTTTACCATATAAATTCCATTAAATTAGTTACAATCCTCTACCTTGCCCGAGAGGTTCAGGCTACACTTTGTCAAATAGAACTTAAACTCTCGTCCAGGTTGTGTTATGACATTTTGGACACGGTGGCAAAGTGTCAGTGTTGTCATTCAAATAGATAACCTCATTACAGTTTGTACAACGATAATAGCCCTTTCCGGGCTTTTCGCCAGTTTTATACATAGTTACATGTTTGTGAGTTAATACTACCCTTCAACCTACGACATGAAGGTTTGTCGGTGTTAATTCTTGAATTTCTTCTTTTTGTTACGCTTATTCTTCTTAAACAGATTAATCCAAATCGATTTTGGTTCGTCATAGGTTTCATCCCATTTTCTGGCAAATCTAACAGTATTATTTGTTATAAAATAGTGTGATTTACACTCTAAATTCCAACTGCCAATGGATGGAGTGAGTGAAACAGTTTCGCCATCAAAAATAAGTTTCCAACCTTTCCTCGAAATTGGAGTTACCACCTCATTACCACAGCCACACACGCATTTGTGCACCGCTGTACAGTAATTCATTGATATATATAATATCCCCGATTCAAGCTCATCGGGGATATATTCTACAAACTTATGAGTCAATATCATCGTTAGTTAGTTGAGATACATTAATTGAATAAGTGGTATTATGCTCCTTTTTTAAATCCTGATAAAAACCGGATAGTTTTTTCCATTTGATAACAGCCAGCACTGCATTCAGCGAATTCAAATCTGCAATCTGAATATTGGTTGCATACTCATTATTCACATCGTCACCATAAGATATTCGATTTCCTAAATGGTCATGCTTACTGCTCGTCCCTGTGGTTACTCTTAAAGTTCCTACCAAACAATCATCAGCAGTATTTACCCCAAGTCCAACATCAAAAAATGGAATATCATGCGATAGCAAAAAGTCAATAATCGTTTTTTTGACTGCTTCCTTATCAATTGCCAAAAAAACATACGATGCTTGAGCTATTTCTGATATATTCGCTTCATCAATATAATAAGGATGCGAGTAAATATGCTTATGCATTTTCGAATAAATCGTTTTATAATATTCAGTTTTTGCCATACCCTTTTCCAAATCTTCTACAGATGCAGCACCTGGTGAGCGAAAAGCGTTATGCACCAGAAAACTGTCTCCGTCATACAGGTGAATTTCTGCAATAGGTGTCTTTGCCACTAAATCCAGAATATAAGCACCGGTTCCGCCCAATCCGATAATTACAATTTTCTGACCTTCAAACTTTGCACTTATCATATTGATATTAGCTCTGCTCGAATTTGTATCCACATATTGAAAAACGCTTATATCTTCTTTGTCAACTATAGGTCGAAATGTTCTGGCACTTGCACTTTTGTCCAATGAAATAGCTGGAGCTGATATCATTTCAACATATCTTGTCACTTTCAGATAGTAATTTGCATACCCTTCAGGAGGTTTATTAGAAAATGAATGCTGAATAACTATATCATTTGTAAATGTTTGATTTCTTGACTCATGTTGAATCCCAGTCATTTTTAATCCGGTATTTTCACATGGATGATCGCCAATAAAATAAATCACGTGATTCTCGGGAGCAACTACTTGTGAACCATTCATATTTAATGTAGAAACCAATGTTCCGAATTTCACTTCCTTTGAAGGATTTACGTAAGGTATATGGTGGATAAGTAAATATCCACCTTTTACCTCAATTTCGAAACCTTCATCCCTGAGTTGCTTCAAATCAGGACTACGAACGATTAGTTGGTGTGACATTGAATATCATTTGATTTTTTACAAATACTATATCTCCCTTTACCATCGAACTTTCTTCATTTTGTTTAGGACCGTTAGTGTAAGTAACAGTGTAAACAATGGCCTCATTTTCCACATAGTTTGGAAAAGCAAGCTTTACCAACTGTTCGTAGTTGATTTTTCGCTCAGCCCAATTCTTTGGTTTGCCGTTTACAACAATGACCACAGGTTCAAAATCATCATGTTGTTTTGAATAAAATTTCTCAATACCTGGACGAGCCAAATCAACTTTGGTTTCGTCCAAAATCGGCTCATCTTCCCACGGGCGTTTTATTGCCAGAAAGAGTTTATCACTTTGAGGAATATTCCCCAATTGTCTTACTTCAGCACCAGTAATATACTGTTGCTCCCATTTGTAATTTGTCTCATTAATCATGAGATGAAGAACATGTTCTTCATTTTTTTGGTACTGATTTTTTAAATCTTTTTCCATTACCTTAAAATTTAATTATTATTTTATTTCCTCTTGTTAACTATAAGTAAAATGTTTGAGGGGACAGATTACTTGCTTTGTTAATTAAAATTTGAATTATCTTTCAAATAGATATGCTAAAAATTATGCATATATTTGCAAATGAATTGGTGTGTTTCAATCATATACCTATTCCGTTAGTAACGCTTTTAAGTATATAGATGAAACAAGAAATAAAAGAAGAAAGAATGGATTTCGAAAACATGTCCGGCTCAGATCTAATTGAGGTTATTTCTTGGAAAGAAGAATATCCACAAGAAGCTGAGCAAGCATTTACAATGTTCTGTAGTCGATATGAAAAAAGTTTAATACAGAAAGCAGAGATTTACTGTTTAAGATATGCTTACAATGAAGTGGAAGCTTTGTTAGTTGCAAATTGTACATTCGCAAGAGTATGGAAGTATCCTACATTTGATATAAAAAAAGCAAAATCGAAAAATATTGATACCGCAATAATGTTATGGATGCTTCGGATATTATACACACAAATAATATTGCTTGGAAAAATAAATACTTGTGCGGAACCAACTTCGGAGGAAGATTTATCTGTCATTACAACTGTAAACGAATTGATTGAATTTCATGTTGGAAATGATTTGGAAAAGAAAAATGAACTAAAAGTCAGGTTAGAAATTTTAAACAGTGCCATGTTGGGATTATCCGAAAAGCACAAAATAGTTTACCTTACTTATAAAGCATATGAACAATCTGGAAAGAACATTCCTCGTTCTATTAGCAAAAAATTACAAGACCAATTAGAATTAACTCAAAATTCTATTCGTGTTTATAAACTGGACGCAAACAAACATATTTTAAATTATTTAGATCAAATCAATGTCACAAAATAAAAAATATAGCGGAAAAATCAATGTTAACAACATTGATGAATGGTTATCATCTACAGGTTTTTTGTTTCCTCAAGATGAATTACAGTTAGTAAGATTTAATGAACTATATGCTGATTACGACTTTAAGCTTAAGGATGCTTCTATTGATGTTAAAGCAATAATTCAAGGGAATTTCTGTGCTTTCAAAGCAACCTTGAAAATTATTGAAAATAAGGAAATAAACAAGGAAATAGAGGAGCTAAGAATGGTTGCTAGAAAAGGTCAAGTATTACCAAATCATATAGTTGAAAAGATGAAACAAAAACACCAGAAAAATAATAATGGTGAAGAGCAACAATAAATCAACGACAAAAAGACTGGCAGAACATATTGCATTACAGTATAATGACAAAGTTACGCCTCTTGATAAAATAGTTGCCGATGAAGAATTAAATGTATTCTACGACAACTATGAAAGTAATACTTTTGATGGAATGACTATTTTTGATAATGGTAGTTTTTATGTTCATTTAATATTGACAAAGGGAATAGGCCTGATTCTGTAAGAGGAAGATTTACACTAGCACATGAGCTTGGTCATTATTTCATTGATGCACACAGAATTGGATTAAAAAAAGGTTTATTAGAGCCACACCCCTCAGAAATAAACAAAAAGCAATTCACAAATATTGAACGAGAAGCTGATTATTTTGCATCATGTCTATTAATGCCTGAAGCCCGTTTCATAAAGGATATTGGCAATAAACGATTTAGTTTTGAAGTACTTGATTTTCTAAGAACTGAGTATAAGGTAAGTAGAACTGCATGTGCTTTTAGATTTGCTGAAATTGGCAACCATCCGATTATGTTAGTATACGCAGAAAATAATATCATTAAATGGGCTCACTCTAGCGAAGATTTCCCGTATAAATCATTTATAAATGACAATATTGTTCCCAAAGATATGGTTATGGGTGAATACTTTGGAAATAATCATAATGCAGATGTTTTTAAAACTGAAGTAGTATGGGCCTTAGATTGTTTTAAATATGTCAAAGATGAGCATATTCAAAGACAGTTTTATGAACATTGTATTTCTTATCAAAACTCTGCATTAAGTATTTTATGGGAAGATTAATATCTTGTAAAGTTCAAAAAGCGGTCAGGCTTTGCCTGTAAGTTTATTACGGGCAGCTCCGCAAGGCAATCCCCAGCCACAAAAAATCCCCGCCCTTCGTTCCTCATGGCTTGCACGGTCTTTTTTGTGGCTTCCGCACAATCCACCCTTCGTTGTTTTTTTCTGTCACACTTTTTGCAATCAACCCTTCTTTCACTGTGATGTTTTTTCAAAACCACTGTTTCAATCCACCCACAGGCAAAAAAGAAATCAGGCACTCCAACCGCCACCACCGTGCCTGAAATGCGCCAGAAAAAAACAACCCAAAGCTATTATACATAACATGTAGTTATGTTCGTTCCCTTGCCTGACAGCAAATCAATAGGGAAGCCCATAACCTAATTATGTATAATAGCCGCACAAAATCAACGCTTTGCCCCGCTGCGCTGCCCGAAGACCTCAAGATTTCCCCGCCACCCATTAGTTGTTGCAGTATCAAAAAATAGTTCGGGTTTTATTTCCTTATGCTTGCGGTAGGTTCATTCTCTTCTCTCATTTCGTTTCGGGGGACGCTGTTCGTGCCTCACTTCGCGTCCACCCTTCACTACATTGCGTTCAGTTCATTTCACCCACCTCAGCACCGCACAGCATAGGTGGTTTAGTCGTTCCATTCCACAATCCACGCAGTCATTCCATTTCGCTTTCCGGCTGTTATCCTCGCACAAATAAATCAACACTCAAACAGCCAGTAAAGCTCCATTTCATTCCCAAACGCCTGTTTCATTTCACGCCTAATCCACCCATGCCCTTTTCCAACGCTTACCAATGGTATATTTTTCCCACTGCGGCGAGTCCACCCCAAAAGAGACTAAGCACCTTTCAGGCAGAGCGGTAAGTTTATTACACCTAATCGGTGCGTGTTTAGGCGTACCGCCAATATAAGAAAGCCACAATAAGACCCCACCACCCATTTATTGTGCAGAAAATAAATATATTCCGAGTTTGTTTTCCTTCTGCTTGCGGTATATGCATTCCATTTCAGCTCCATTTCGTTCCGGGATCAGCTGTCGTTCCTCCGCTGACCCTACACTTCATTTTGCCTACATTTCAAGCATACACCTCAGCACCGCTCGGCTTCGGGAAATACTCATTTCCATTTCGCAAGCTCATTCATTCCGTTTTCCCCAAGCCCTTTCCCAACGCATTTCTAGTTGTATATATTTCTTTTCTGCGTCGAGTTAGCCCCGTAGAATAAAGAACCTCAATATTTCCCCACCGCCCTTTAGTGGTTGCAGTCATTTCAGGCAATCGTATTTTATTACTTGTGCTTGTGGTAGGTGCATTCATTCCGGCTCCATTATGTTCAGGGAACTACGTTCGTACCTCACTACGAACCCCTACACTTCATTATGCCTGCATTTATGCATCCACCTCAGCACCCCACGTCATAAGTAGCTCCATTCTCTCACTTCACATGTTCCGTTCTTTCAGTCCCTACCCATGCCAATTCTCCACCCATTTCCTGCGGTTGCCTTCATTCCTGCAGCGTGTTAGCCCCAATGAATAGAATCCTTTTGGTTTTGATAAGGAATGGTTTCTTTTTCCAAAAGGATTCAAAAACAAATCTCAAAAAGACAAATACAACAAGGACTTTTTGAGTATAATATTTACCGACAAAAAAATAAAAAATCTAGCAAAGATAAGGCGGCCAACACAATCCAACTCTTTGGGCAGTAAAGGTCGGTGCCCTTCGGGTTTTTGCCATAATCTCCACACTTCGCTATGCTCAGGTCGTATTTTGGCATAAAAACCTTGACAGCCCAATCCGTCCGCCTAATGTGAAAGCTATATTTTTCTTTTTTTTCTTCTTCTTTTTTTCTTTCTCTTTTCTGGGGGTAAAAATTATTTACGGGCGCAGCAGCTGCTTTTAGTTTTTAATCCTTTAATCCTCTAGTTTATGAGCACTTTCAGCATCAAATCTCATCGTTCAGGCGTTGTTTATTCAATGCCTCATTTTTTCATTTTAAACAAAGGAAATAACAGCGGAAAGCCGCTTACCTCTCCCTGTCCAAATTGCTTCGTTATTCAGTTTCAATGCGAAGAAGAAAAAGAAAAAATCTATTGGCTGTTATATAGTGTTTGAAAGAAAACTTCTAATCATCAATAAGTCAATACGATACTCAAAGATAAATGTTTGAAAGTAAAGATGAATTAACCTTAATTAATTTGGCTGTTAATTATTAATTCGCTAACT
>Ga0247844_1006273_pt1 | contig 14334 bp, 10 predicted proteins | sample LaCtaG_FD_192421 | JGI IMG/M metagenome (GOLD analysis project Ga0247844, IMG submission 192421) | Freshwater microbial communities from meromictic Lake La Cruz, Castile-La Mancha, Spain - LaCruzMarch201714.5m_1 | ecosystem: Environmental > Aquatic > Freshwater > Lake | place: Spain: Castile-La... | reverse complement strand
TTACCCAGCATGTGTAAGTTCAAAACTGTAAAAAATGAATTCTGTAAATGAAAACTATTCAAAAAAAAATGGATTAATAAAATCAAGCAAAAAATATAGGACTTTATAAACAGACTCTAATTAATATCAAAGAAAAGAAATATAATGATGATAACATCAATTGGATTGATTGGTATATTTTTGATTTTCCGGTAATTGAGTATTATATTGACAATAAGAAAATTGAACCTATTCTAATAATCCAGAGAGATGAATTTCACGTTTTTAGAACACCTGAATTCGAGAAAATTGAATGGAAATACAGAATAAATAAATATGAAAGATATGCTTTTAATCAGGCATTATTAGCTTGTAATGGCATAATTATAACCAAAAATTTAGAGTATAAAAAAGGTGATTTTACATATACTGACGTTAAAAACAAAGAATTTGTAATAACCTCAAAACCTAGTATATTAATTGAAGATAAAGAAGGCATTTTCCCTCTTAAATTAGACAGAAATGACATAGATTGTATCGATTTGCCTTTTGAAAACGAATTACTAATTGAAGTTTCAAAAGAATTTATTGCTGAAATACTGACATTGAAAGTTGACGTAAAAAAAGAATTAAACGAATATGAATTAAGATACCATGATGCGAATTTAGTTTTCACAAAAGAAGGGTACTCGTTTAATTTTGATTACTTTGTAAATAAAATAAAGTCAAAGTATACACTCGTAAGAGTATTGACAACAGGAAGTAAACTAACAAATGAATTTTTGCGCTTAGAAAATTGTATAATCTACCCGAAATTTAACGAGAAAATAAATTTATCTTATCAGGTGTATAACATTGCTCCGTGTAGTGGGCGTATACTTCTGAAAACTAAAAAATACAACGAACTTTTCAAATCTGATATAAAAAGAATTCCATTAACTACTAAAAGAAATCATAATGTTGAAATTCAAAATAGTATGTTCGTAGTGTATAATTATTTAAACTTTAATAAAGAAACTAATATTTTTAAAGATCTTACCTTCTTCACTCAGGATATATTAGATTCAATTGAATCAATTCAAGAATTAGATTTTGAATTCTTGAAACTTCAGGGTGGTGAAATACTAAACTCCTTGCTTGAAAAATATATTGGTGAGAACTACATTATTCCGTATGATCTCGAAAGAAGAAAAAAACTGTATAAAAAAGCATTTAGTGAATTACATAGGTTTATGAAATGATAGAATTTACAAAAAAAGCCTAACCCCTAACACACGCCTATGTTCATTGGCTGGCTGACGTGCATTCCGGCGGTTTTGCTCCCGCATTCACTGTTTCGCTTTGCGACAGTGAAGTTCCCGCAAACCGCAGGACGCCCATAGCCTCGGTCGTTATGGGCAAGTTAAAAAAAAAGATATGCTAACGATTATAAAAAGTCAATTAACAGCGAATTAAAACTATAAATTAAATCCAATTATTACAAATAAAGAAAAGTATGAAAAAAACATTTTTATTATTAAGTTTATTTACGTTCTTATATGGTCATTCTCAAATTTCAAAAACTCTAACTGTAACAAATGCAGGTAGTTTAAGTACATTATTGACAGATGATGAGAAAAATACGATTACGGACTTAACCGTGTCTGGAACTATCGATGTTCGTGATATAAAATGTATGAGAGACCAACTAATTCTACTCAAAAACATAGATTTAAGTAGCGTAAATATTGCTGCTTATGAAGGTATAGGAACTGCACCAACTACCAATTCGTATGCCTCGAATCATTTACCTTCCCGTTCATTTCAAAATTATTATTTATCACAAGGAAAGGAAACCCTCGAAACAATAATTCTTCCAACAACTTTACTAGCAATTGATGAATCTGCATTTTCATTATGCCCTCGACTAAAAAATATTACAATAAGTAATTCTGTTCTATCAATTGCCAAAAATGCATTTTATAACTGTAAAGGACTTACGACAGTTAAAATGGGAAGCTCTGTAACCACCATTGGAGATGACGCCTTTGATAATTGTTATGCATTATCTGACTTAACTATTGGTGATCACGTTACTTCAATTGGTTTTAATTCTTTTTTTGGCTGCAGTAATTTGACAAATGTAATTATTCCGAACTCAGTAACTAATATTGGCACATCTGCTTTTAGTCATTGTACTGGCTTAACTACACTAACAATTGGTAGCTCTGTGTCAAATATTGATATTTCTGCATTTTCTGCCTGTAGTAATATTAAAACAATTTATAGTTTGAATAGTACACCTCCAACATGTCAAATCTGCTTTAGTGGGGTAACAAGTGTAACAGAAGTGTTGGTTCCTAGTTCTTCGGTTAGTGCCTATAAATCCGCACCCGTTTGGAGTGATTGTTTCTTTTCAAAAATCAAAGCAATACCTGTTAGCAAAACATACGAGCCATTAAGTAATAAAGTAAAAGTACATTCTTCACGAACAGAAATCATTATTGACGGAACTGACAAAGGAGAAATAGTAAACGTTTTCAGTTTAGATGGCAAATCATTAAAGAAAGTTGAGTCTCTGGGAGAACAAATAGTTATTCAGGTTCAGAACAAGAATGTATATTTGGTGAAAACAGGAACTGAAACATTTAAAATTATTCTTTGAAAATCTTAATAAAGGGAAAAACCTGCCCATAATACTTAGGCTTCCTGCGGTCGGCACGACCCAGCACGGAAGCGTCGGTTGAACTGAGTTCCCGCTTGCAGGGACTTCAATCAACCCAATACAGAAATGAGTTAAAACGTTTTCTTAAATAGCACAGGTCGCAGACCTGCGATAGCGGGGGCCCTACAAATAAAGTGAAAACCGACATGATTTGAGTAGATAAAACATAAAAAATATTACAATGAAAAAAAATAAGACGATTTTACTACTTGTTTTCTCAGTTATTCTAGGAACAGGGTGTAGTAACGACAATGAACCTTCTACGAGTAACCAAAGTATAACAACTGCAGGTATTCTAAGTGGAACCATATCAAATTACAACGCAGGAACACTTAATGAACTTAAATTTGGAGATCTTTTCAAAGATAACAACATAATAAGTACGTGTGCAATAAGCTCCGATGGCAAATTTTCAATGACCTTGCCAGTACCAACTAAAAAATTAGTTTCAGGAACCACTAAGTTTCCGGGTGCATCACTTAGCAACCCAAAACTTCAAATGGGAGCAGGGTGTGTAATGAGCTTGCCAATGGCTTATAAAACTAGTTCATGGATAGGATACATTTGTAGAAGTGATACAGCAATGGATCCTTATAGTCCTGGTTTTATTGGGACTTCGACTTTCTATTTTTACTTTGACAGGTCTTGTACTATTAAAGGGAAATTTGATGTAACAACTGAAATATGGTACTATGATATGACTGTAACGAAAGGCTGGAATGAAATTGCTAGAACCGTTGATTCTACACATTGTATAATGTATACTAAAACTATTCCAAGCGGCTTAAAATGGTACTTTTATAAGTCTTTTAACTAGGGTGGTAAATTAACGGGGTATAAGACAAAATCCCCCACGTTAGCGGGGGTTATACCCCTTTCAGGAAACGAAAGAAAGTGTTACGAGAAACATTAGCAAAAACAACTAAAAAAATAATCTATAATGGATTGCCAAAGCCTTAAAAAGTAGGCACATAAAAACACAAATAGAATGAAAAAAATCACTTTAATCCTTGCCTTTATTGTGTCATATACAATATCCTTTGGTCAAACGCTAACTTTCAACAGTAAAGGTGCATCGAACATTGTTAAACAAATTAGAGCTACAAATCAACGTACTGGACAAACTGTAAATATTAGTGGGAATGCCTTAATATTAAATTCAACTAATGGAATTCACGCTAATACTGTTGAAAAAGAAAAAACAATAGCTTATCCTAATCCATTTCAAGAAAAAACTCGTGTTAGTTTTACTGCATTTCAGAATGAGAAAGTAGAAATAAAACTCATAAACACAATAGGTCAAATATTAATCAGCAAAGATATTGATGCCACAGAAGGAGAAAATAGTATTGAAATTTCAGCACCTAAATGCGGATGTTATTTAATTCATATAAATGGTAAAAGCATCAACAAACAATTACAAGTGATTTGCAACAGGGCAAATAACGGTAGTTCGAAAATTGCTTATTTATCTAATCAGTACACAAAACAAGTACCTGTCATGAAAGTAGCAAAAGAAGAAGTTGTTTTTAATTATATTCAAGGAGATAAGATTGATTTAAAATGTATATCGGGTGATTATATTACTTTTCATGTTATAGATCCTTATAAAGATAATAAACCAAACAATACATATTTAATAAATTTTGAACCCAAAGTTTCAGATTTTGAAGGAAATGTATATAAAACTGTTACAATTGGAACCCAAGTATGGATAGCCGAGAATTTGAAATCAACATTTTATCCTAATGGTACAGTAATATCTGGTTTTGATACATATGATAATAATGCTACTAATAAGGGCGTATATGGTTTACTCTATCCAGTAAATAGTATTACAAACATAGCTCCAACCGGATGGCATTTACCAAGTTTTGAAGAAATCAGGACATTAAGCACTTATTTAGGGGGTGAGAATTTTAAATATAAACTTTTTGAAAATTCGGCGACCGATTGTGGTTTTGCAGCTAAACTTGCAGGTGTTTATTATGGCTCTTATTATCCATCGGGAATACCAAATCCGAATCCTAGATATGAAGGATTGGGAAATGAGACTTCTTTTTGGTGTAGTGGAGAACGTTTATATTATATTAGTTCTACTTATTCTCCATGTGAAAATTGGGGAGGAGGTGGTACAGAAGCTTCAGTTAGATGCATCAAAAATTAGAACTATTATATCAAATGTAGTAGTGGTGACAGCTTAATGATTTTTTTACAATCAATCCCCGTTGAGCGTAGCGTAGTTTGGATGTTTATAATCGGCCAAGGTCTTTCTTCCTATAGCTATCGTGGACGATGACGCATCAGCCGAACTTAAACTATGCAGATTTACGCTTCGGGAAACGGGGGGAAAGTGTAAAAAACAAATATAAAAATAAAAATCATAAATGGTATGACTCAAAAAAAAACTATCGACACCTGTAAATTTATTATCTTGACAATTTTATGTGCTTTATTTGTAAATTGTAAGGAAAGCAACATTATCGAAAAAAATTTAGACGAGAATCTACCTGTTATATCCTCACAGTTGACAATGAATATTGTAACTGCAACTACAGCTGAATATGGAGCAACTATAACAAGTGACAATGGACAATCTGTCATTTTACGTGGACTTTGCTGGAGTACAAAAATAGATCCTACTGTAAAAGACAGTGTAAAAACATCAGGGCAAGGCATTGGAAACTTTACTTCAACAATAATAAACCTAAAACCAGCGACAACTTATCACATAAGAGCATTTGCGACCAATGCAGCTGGTACAAAATACGGTGGAACATTAAGCTTTACAACACAAGATCTACCAATCGTAACAACAAGCAAGGTTAACAACATTACAAATATTTCCGCTTATTCAGGAGGAACGATTGTTGGTAATAATATAACTATAACTGCAAAAGGAATTTGTTGGGGCACATCTCAAAATCCGACAATTGATTTAGAAACAAAAACCAATAATGGTATTGGATATTCTGCTTTTACAAGTTCAATTGTAAGTCTGAATCCATCAACCACATATTACGTACGAGCTTATATTGTGACTGTAGATGGTTTAGTTTATGGATCACAGGAGACATTTAACACCTTGACAGAAATACCAAAAACCGGCACTGTAAGTGATATGGATGGAAATACTTATCACTATATCACTATTGGAACCCAACGTTGGATGGTTGAAAATTTGCGTACTACAAAATATAAAAACGGCGATCTTATAGGAACTACAACCACACCTGAAGCAAATATTTCCTCTGAACAAACCCCTAAATATCAATGGGCTTGCAACGGAGATGAATCATTAGTTGCAGTTTACGGGAGACTTTACACATGGTTTGTTGTTAATGATAGTAGAGGTTTAGCCCCCAATGGATGGCATGTTGCCTCTAATGCAGAGTGGACTACGTTACAGAATTATTTAATTGAAAATGGCTATAATTATGATAAAACGAAAACTGGAAATAAAATAGCGAAATCATTAGCATCAAATTCGGGGTGGTCAACAGGATGGAATACATCTACACCAATTGGCACTCCTGCAAATGATTTGACCTCTAATAATTCTACTGGTTTATCAATTTATCCATCTGCTGGTCGTTTTAATAATGGATATTACAGCATTGGACTACAAACAGAGTTGTGGACTCAAACAGAATCAGATACCTATGCTATAACCGTATATATCAACAATGATGATTCTAAGTTGCACTTAAATAGTATTTCAAGTAAGTCGCTAGGCTGGGCAGTTCGTTGCGTTATGGATTAAAAATGACAGAATTATTTTCACACAGTGTAGAATGAATTTTATATTATTCACAAGCAATATTGTTGAAAATATAAAAACGATAACGAATTAAACACCTAGCCCATAACACATAGGCTTCGTGTGGTCGGTACGACCCAACATGAAGCCCCCTTGAGTGTAGCGTAATTTAGTTGCTTTTGTTCTGCGAAGCGTCTTTCTTCCAATAGCTATCGGAATCATCGAGTGGAAAACAAAGCTACCGCCCTGTGTATCAAAAATAGAATATAGAAAGCGGGAGATCTCCTTCCCGCAGCGACTGAATGAGGACGCATCAGCCGATCTTAAACTAAGCAGGTTTACGCTACTGGGACACGGGGAGTTTTACGACAAACCCCAAACAGAACAACTAACTGAAAATATATGCAATTGATAACGCTAAAAAGTGACACAATTAAAGTTTCAAAAGACTTAGGCTTCCAAGTTTCAGTTTGTAAGACATTTAGTGTAAGCATTCAAACAATGTGGGAGTTTCTATTATCGGAAACGGGAATTAATATCTGGTTGGGGGAAATCAATATAGACGACTTTGAATTACAAAAACAGTTTGTTACAAGAGCTGGTATTGAAGTAAAACTAACTGTATTTGTTCCTGATTGTCATTTGCGATTTAAATGGAAGTTGAGCAGTTGGGAAAAGCCATCAACAGTAGAACTTAGAGTTAGAAATTCAAAAGGAAGAGCATCTGTAATTTTTCATCACACAGGCTTTTTTAAAATTGAGCAACAAGAGGAATTAAGAATTTATTGGAAAAATATCATTTCAAAAATGATAGAGAATCTTGCAAATAAAAATGATTGATAAACATACCAAAAGACATATTTTATTATCAGCAATTGAATTTGCTTATCCCCGTTGAGCGTAGCGTAGTTCGGTTGTTTTTTGATGTATGGATAAATGTCTTTGATTGAGTTGAAGATAAGAAACCCCTCCGCCCGATTGCTATCGGGCGGAGGGGTTATCTTGAATTAAAAAAAAACCAAATACGCAGCATCCAGCATAAGAACTTATAATGAGAAAATATGTGGTAGGTCTGATATATTTAGGTGTTATACCCCTTTCAGAAAACGAAAGAAAGTGTAACGAGAGGCATTAGCAAAAATAAATAAGTCGCAACATAGCATCTTAAACAGTGAATTACCAAAATCAATAAAAATTGTCTAAATAAAATTACAACCATGAAAAAACTATTATCAATTTCTCTTTTAGTGCTGCTAAGCAATTTAGTGGCAGCACAAGTTTTGAAAACTGTCAATGTAATTAATGTAGGTACTCTTACCACATTACTTACTACGCAAGAGAAGAGTACAGTCACAAATCTTACGGTAACTGGAAATGTAGACGCAAGAGATGTAAAATGTATTACGTATGAACTTTCAAATCTTTCAACTGTAGATATTAGTAATACATCGATTCAAGCTTATTCAGGTACAGATGGACCGTTTTATCTAATGGATATCATCTATCCGGCAAATGAATTTCCTGAATTGTCATTCTTTGTCAAATATATTAAGAAACCAAACATAAAATCACTTCTATTACCGCTTACACTAACTTCCATTGGGGGCGCATCTATTGAATATACAGGGATATCCAGTATACTAATCCCCAACAAGGTTACAAATATCAAAAAAACGGCGTTTCAATACTGTGCGGATTTAAAAACAGTTGTAACCTTAAATACTACTCCTCCAACTTTGGAAGATGCATCTGTATTTCAGGGATCTCCAATTTCAACAATTTATGTTCCGATAGGTTGTGTTTCTGTATATAAAAATACAACCGGTTGGAGTGCATATACAAATATCCTTGAGTATATTTTGTTGGTTACAACAAAACCAGTTTCATCGATTACACTGTCAACAGCTGTATTAAATGGGAATATCGATTTAATTACAAATTCGCCAGTTACTGCTCACGGTTTTTGTTGGAACACCACAGGCTCACCAACAACAGCAGACAGCAAAATTGATAAAGGAGCAACAACCACACTTGGTGCATTTGGCATTTCTATACCAGATTTATCGCCTAACACAAAGTATTATGTAAAAGCCTATGCTACCGATGGAGAAAGAACGGTGTATGGAAGTGAAACATCCTTTACTACTGCTTCAATACCATCAGCAGCAGGTTCAATTTCGGGACTTCAAACAGTTTGCCAGGGACAAAACCCGGTCACATACACTGTTCCAGCTATTGCTAATGCCACATCCTATATATGGACTTTGCCTGCAGGAATTGTAGGTACAAGCTCTACAAATAGTATTACGCTAAAATATGAAAGGTATTTCACTGCGGGAAGTATTACGGTAAAAGGACATAATGAATGGGGAGACGGAATTGCTTCCAAATTAGATATTACTGCAAGTTTGTTGCCGGGATTGGCCGGTGCTATTTCCGGAAACAAAACCGTTTGTCAGGGTGAAAACTCAGTAATTTATACTGTAGCTGCTATTAATAACGCTACATCCTATAATTGGGTTTTACCAACCGGAGCCACAGGATTGAGTACTACAAATAGTATCACTGTAAATTATAGCAAGTCAGCCGTTTCGGGCAACATAACCGTCAAAGGACACAATGACTGCGGTGATGGTATTGTATCCTACACTATGGTTACCGTTAATCAATTGCCTATAATTGAACTAAGAGATACTGCTGTAATCTCTGGTGGTTCAGCGCTATTATCACCAACTATAAAATATACCGGATCGGGAGTGTTGAAATATAAATGGACTCCTTCCACAGGATTAAGTAATGATACCATTGCACATCCTGTAGCCACGGTTACTGGCAAATCTACTTATACAGTTGTAGTTACCACAGCTAATGGTTGTGCTGCATCGGCAAACATCACTCTAAATATGCTAACAATGGCGAAGCCTCAAATAGGTATTGTTGGGATTACGAGTACCAATAAAAATAGGATAGTTTGGAACAAACCTGTTTCCACTGGTATTGCATCTTATTATATTTACAAAGAAACAAATACTAGCAATGTGTTTGAGAAAATTGGTACTGTTCCTTACGATTCGTTGAGTGTATTTGTTGATAATCAATCTTCACCCGACGTAAAATCGAATAAATACAAGTTATCAATTTTCGATAGCAATGGCATGGAGTCGCCACTAAGCGATGCGCATAAAACAATGCATTTGTCGATCAACAAAGGACAAAACACAACGTGGAACTTAATTTGGGAAGCTTATGAAGGTTTTATTGTTTCTACGTATAATATCTATAGAGGAACAAATGCCAACAATCTTAACTTTATTGATGCCACATCGGGAAGCAGCACGCAGTTTAGTGACGTGTCAGCACCTTCTGGAGATGTATATTATCAACTGGAAGTCATTAGTTCAAATCTAATTAGTCCTACTAAAATTTCTACGACTATGCAGAAGTCAAAAGAATCAAGTACTTCAACAATGGTCTCTTATAACTCTTCCCGCTCCAACATTGCAACGAATACTGTGAGTGGCGTAGATGAGTTAACGGGAGATAATAACCAAATCAAGATTTATCCTAACCCTGCAAAAGACCAGATAAGAATTGATTTTGAGGGAGGTTCAACTTTTGAAATTCTGAACTTAATGGGACAAGTAGTTTATACAGGGAACTTGATTAAAAACACAATTGTGGAAACATCTTCACTTTCTTCGGGTGTATATATGGTTAAAATCAAAACCGGTAAGACATTTGAATACAGGAAGATAATAAAAGAATAGAAGAAAAGAACGAGGACATAATACACGAACCGAACTCCTCCCGCCGATAGCTATCGGCGGGAGGGAGTTATCTTGAATTAAAAAAAAATCCCAAATACGCGGCGTCCAGCATTAGAACTTATAATAAGGTAATATCAGGTAGGACTGAAGAAAAATAAGAAATACGACAGAACTACTAATAGAAACAACTTTCCCATTATGAAGACACTTTTATTTTCTCTTTTATTTTTGACTGCATTTCAACTAACAACATTAGCCCAATATGAATTTGGAACTTATTATATTGACGCAAATTTGAATTTCAATTCATCGAATGAGACAGTTGACAATACAATGGCATTTTCGTCGAAAAACAATGCGTTTAATATAAATCCTGAGATTGGCTACTTTATAAAGAATAATCTTGCTATAGGAATTGGGTTGAATTATAAAACCTCTATTTACTCAGACTCAAATACGCCTTATACAGTTTTATATTCAAATGGGTCATTGGATTATACATTATCTCCTACTACTTCAAATGAATTTAATGAGGTAGCACCAGTCTTTTTTATTAAATACTTTTATCAACCTACAAAACAGCTGAGTTTATCACTCAAAGCAAGCTACTCGAAAGGTTGGGGAACTTATAATCTGACACAAAAATACGTCAAAAAGCCACAAGACGTTGAAACAATAGTGCTTTCTGAGAAACATTCAATAGAATCAAAATATATTTTTTTATCACCTGAAGTTCAGTATTTATTATCTACTAAAGTGGGACTACAAATAAATTTCAATGGTTTAGGTTATATCTCGACAACTAAGTACGACAATGATAATTTCACTCTCAATTTTTACGATGTAACTCGTACTAAAGGTAGTACGACTAAAAGTAACTGTGAATCAACGAACTTCAATATAAATCCTTCTGCCTGGAGCTTTGGAGTATTTGTACTGTTAAATTAAATGATTTGAATTGGATTTAAACTCTGTTGTTCGTTGGTTGTTCATCTCCCGCTTTCCAGATTTAAGCAAGAAGGTTACAATTGCGATACAGACCTAACCCGTTTTTGAAACCTGTTAGGTCTAATAAATCCCAAATACTCAGCGTCCAGCATAAAAACTTATAATAAGGTAATATGTGGTAGGACGATGTGAAAAACAGAACGCAGATTTACGCAGATGTTGCAGACGGATTTCAAGAAAAAATTGAATTCCAGCAACACATTATATCATGGTTTCACTTTGCTTCCGCCCAGGTAAATTGGTTGTTGAGGGTAAATTCAGGTTTTGAGTTGCTATTTTTATTGAGCATAATTTTATATTGTGTTGGGGTGAGACCCAGCTCTTTTTTAAAGCAGCGGCTGTAATACTTTGAGTCGTCGAAACCAACCGCAAAACCAATATCCTGAATCTGGGAAGATGCGGTGAATAGCTTTGTGGAGTGATTGATGCGCACAGAACGGATAAATTCATTTGGGGATAATCCAGTGACCTCTTTCAGTTTACGATAAAGAGTGGATTTTGACACACTCATGTCAAAGGCAAATTGATCGATACTGAAGTTTTGTTGCATGATGTTTTTCTCAATGCCCGCCTTTGCTTTCTGAATGAAGCTAATATCATGATTACTACAAAACACTTCTCCCTTTTTTTCCCGCATCGACTCTCTATATTCTCTTGGATTTAAACCCGATTGGTTTTTGAAACAACGGCTAAAGTACTTTGGGTCATTGAAGCCCAACTTGTAAGCTACCTCAGAGATGTTGTATGATTTGTCGGACAACATTTGCAGGGCAAGTTTCATGCGATAGGAAGAAATCAATTCGCGGGGCGTTAAGCCGGTCAGTTTATTGACTTTTCGGTGGAGGGTCGATCTGGAAACTCGCAATTTTAAAGCAAACGTATCATAATTGAAACTACCGTCTGAACCATTATTCTCAATGGTACTTTTAATTTGTGACAGAAAAAGGTGGTTCTTGTCAGTAGTATTATGTTTTTCAAATTCTTTGGTGATTTTAAAGTCATTCATAGGTTCAAAATTTACAGTTTACAACATAAGTCTATTTTTTATCTGCCAAGTTATCAATTGTATTTAATCCCATTTTCTATTTCTCCCTTTGCTACTACAGACGAGGAGCTTTGATGGATGGGTATAATATAGGTAGTTACCGAACCAGCCGGTGCATCATAAATGATACTGCTTCGGATCAAGTGTACAGTTGTTTCAATATTTCCGGTAGTAGCAGTTACTAAAGTTTGAACCTGTTTTGCCTCAGCACCAAGTCCAGTAAAAGCGGATAAATCCACCACAAACTTCCGACTAAAAACATCAGCATTGTTTAGCGTCACCACCAGTTCTTTTTCATCAGGGCTAATGGCGGTAAGCACATTCTTGTGGTTATTGTCGATGATGGTGTAACCCTGTTTTATATAGCGACTGAACTGCGCCCTGATGTAATAGGCAATTGATTTGTAGACATAATTGGACGGATCGTCATATTTCCATACAAAAAGTCCCCACTGCGGACCTTTATGGTCAGAAGCAATCTGCCAGTCAATCCATGCCGGACATTGCAACTCCTTTATATCGGTAACAATTCGATTGGCAATGAACATGATCTGTTCGTTGGCCGAACCTCCAATCCACAAGGGTCCTGATTCCGACTGCCATACTTTTTTCCCAAGCGATGCTGCAAGGGTTGCCAAGGCTTTTCTTTGCGTTCCCCCATAACTGTGTACATCAATTCTACTGATCTTGGAAATAATGTCCCCGGCAGCAATGTATTGTTTTATTCCCTCGTAGCCATCATCAAGGTTATTGGCATCCATGGCCGAAATGCTACAGTAGCCCGTCATGTTTTTGGAAACAAGCTTGGAATACAGTTCACGAATCATTGTATGTTGGTCGTTTTGCCCAAAATAGCAACCTTCCTGTCCACCTTTGGCTGTCCACCAATCTGAAAATGGTTCGTTGAAAGGTTCCACGGTATTGAAAGTAATGCCGAGCGAGTCGTGATAATGCTTCACCACTTCCGTCAGATAATCGGCAAAAGGGACAAACATGGACGGTTGCAGGTTGCAGGTACTTTTTGCTTCATGTCCCGAAACGCATCCACTAATTGTCATCCAATGTGGAGGCGAGTTGGAGAAAGCTATCAATTGAATATCGTTCACTCCTTTTTGTGCAATGCGAGAAGCAATCAATTGTTTCAAAATTTTCCGTTGGTTGGCATCCTGATTCCAGTCATACGATGCGGCGGCACTAGCTTTGTAACCCGGTACATTCTTTCCGTAACCCAAATGGGTGTGTGTAGGATCATCACCGCCACCAATATTAAACCTGAAGATATTCATGTTCAAGCCATGTTTAGGATCGGTAATACTATCACAGATTTGCTTCACCTTTGCGTCTGAAAAACCACCAATCAGGTTGGCCCACCAACAAAGTGAACCACCCCAACCGTCGATTACCTGACGTTTAAGTGATGGATAAATAGATACGTTTTCGGTATGATTCAAAGTGGCTGTGTTGTCGAGCTTGGTAATGGTCTGTGCCGCAAGTGAAATAGAAGTTGATAGTAGTAAAACAAAGAGGACTAATAAAGTCGGGCACTTTGTTATTGAAGAATTAGTTTTCAGTATCATGATTTGAATGTTAGGTTAACAAGATATACGCTAGTCATTACAGCTTGCCGGCTGTTTTTCTCAATTGCGTTTTTCAAATAGATTATCGCAACAAAAATAGAGTAACATCAAGGATTATTAGGGCTGAAATTAGTCATAAACAGTCTAGAATTAGTCAATTGCTGGTGATTGTAAAAACAAATTGAATATACGAAACCCCTCCGCTTCGCTCGTCCCCTTTGGAAGGGGACATTTAGGTTGCAGGACGATTTATTTCGTAAAATAAGAATGTTGGAAGTTTAATTTATAATATAAGAATCCAAATTGTTCAAATCTTAGTGCAATACAAATAATTATGTTTAGCATTTGTATAAAACAAACGTTATTACTTATATAGTGTTTGAAAGAAAACTTCTAATCATCAATAAGTCAATACGATACTCAAAGATAAATGTTTGAAAGTAAAGATGAATTAACCTTAATTAATTTGGCTGTTAATTATTAATTCGCTAACT
>Ga0247844_1006268_pt1 | contig 14338 bp, 13 predicted proteins | sample LaCtaG_FD_192421 | JGI IMG/M metagenome (GOLD analysis project Ga0247844, IMG submission 192421) | Freshwater microbial communities from meromictic Lake La Cruz, Castile-La Mancha, Spain - LaCruzMarch201714.5m_1 | ecosystem: Environmental > Aquatic > Freshwater > Lake | place: Spain: Castile-La... | reverse complement strand
TACGGAATACGGAATTTGCACATTCGCTCTGTTTTTTTGCTACATTATTGGGAATGATGCATAAAATCCGAAATGATGAGAAAATTCCGCATTCCGCATTCCGCATTCCGTATTCGCCATTCCGTATTCCGCATTCCATATTCGCCACCCCCCAATTTTAATATATGAAGATTCTCATCACCGGCACTGCCGGATTTGTCGGCTTTCACCTGGCCAACCGTTTGGCGGAGGAAGGCCATGACGTCGTGGGCCTCGACAGCATCAACGACTATTACGACGTGCAGCTTAAGTACGACCGCTTGCAGCACGCGGGCATCCAGCGCGAAAAGCGCACCTACAATACTTTGGTAGAGAGTACCTTGATGCCCAATTACAAGTTCATCCAGCTCCAGTTGGAAGATGCGGGCAACCTCGAGCGCCTCTTTGCCCGCGAACGTTTCGATGCCGTGCTGCACATGGCCGCTCAGGCGGGTGTGCGCTACAGCCTCAACAACCCGCGTGCATACGTGGAAAGCAACATCCTGGGTTTCCTCAACCTGCTGGAAGCTTGTCGGTACCACCCGGTGCAGCACCTCGTATACGCCAGCAGTTCGAGTGTGTACGGCCTGAACACCAAACAGCCGTTTTCGGTGCAGGACAACGTGGATCACCCGGTGTCGCTCTACGCCGCCAGCAAAAAAAGCAACGAACTGATGGCCCACACCTACAGCCACCTGTTTGGGGTGCCCACCACAGGGTTGCGGTTTTTTACCGTGTATGGCCCCTGGGGCCGCCCCGATATGGCTTATTTCACGTTTACCCAGGCCATCCTGGAAGGCACGCCCATCAAAGTGTACAACTATGGCCAGAATGCGCGCGACTTTACGTATATAGACGACATCATTGAGAGCCTTGTGCGGTTGCTGCCCATTGTACCTCAACCCGTGTCCAAAGCCGAAGCCGAGGGACATCCCGCATTGTCTACCGCCCCGTACCGCCTGTACAACATTGGCAACAGCACGCCCGTCATCTTGTCTGATTTCATCAGCACCATCGAAGACGCCTTGGGCCAAAAAGCCATTCAGGAACCCGTGCCCGCCCAACCCGGCGATGTAACCTCCACTTTTGCCGACGTGGCCGACCTGGAGGCGGTGACCGGTTTTAAACCACAGACGAGTTTGAAGGACGGCATCGGGGCTTTTGTGGAGTGGTATTTGGGGTATAGCAGCAGAGGACGAGGGTGAGGTTTTTTATCGATTTTGATTTTTTTTCTATTTTTTGTGTAATTTTGCATGAAACATAGTGCATTTCATGACCAAAAGGGACAAAATCCTGCAAACCGTCAAACAACGCCTGAAGGAGCAGTTTGGCGAAAAAATCAAAGCGGTCATCCTCTTCGGTTCACGGGCCTGGGGTAAACCAACCCGATGGTCTGATTATGTGTTTATGCCTATTTTTGCGTCAAGCAAAGCATCATGACCTCATCGTACATACAGTCACTTCTTGGGCAAGGCGAAAACTCGGCCGTAGAATTCAAAAGCGATGCGGTGCGTCCAGAATCCCTGGCAAAGGAAATTGTGGCTTTTTCAAACACCAACGGCGGGGAAATCCTCATTGGGGTAGAAGACGACGGCTTCATCAGCGGCGTAGTGGAAAAAGACGAAGAATGGGTGAGCAATGTGGTGCGCAACAACGTCATTCCCGCCGTGAACGCATCCATAGAGAAAGTCAGGTACCAAGATAAAGATATTTTATACCTCCACATTCCCAAAGGCAAAGACAAACCTTACCAGACCAATCAAAACCAGTTTTTCATCCGCGTAGGTTCTACCAACCGGGTGGCGACTCAACAGGAATTGCTTCGTCTGTTTCAAGACAGCGGCATGTTTCACTTCGACCTCACAGGCGTGGAGCGCACGGCGGAAACACTGCTGAACAAAACCAAGGTAGACCAGTATTTTGAGCGGTTTGGGCTCCGCTTTGACGCTGAAGCGCCGGATCAACAAAAAACTTTGTTGCAAAATGCCGATATTTTGCGGGATGATGGACGGTTAACCGTAGCAGGCGCCCTCTGTTTTGCCATTAACCCGGCGCGTTACTTGCCCCAGAGCACCATCTCGTTCGCGCATTTTCTGGGCAACGAAATCACCGAAGCGCTGGTAGACCGTCAGGTGATCACCGGCACGCTGGATATGATGATCGATGCTGCATTTGCCGTCTTGAAAAACAACCTCCTTCAACCATCCAACATCGTGGAAACCAAACGAATCGACGGTGTACTGTATTCCGACAAGGTGTTCCGGGAGCTCATCACCAACGCCTGTGCGCACCGCGACTACTCCATCAGCGGCTCCGGCATCCGCATTTTTCTGTTTGATAACCGCATCGAGTTCCGCAGTCCCGGGCGCCTCCCCAATACCCTTAACCTCGACAAAATTCGCCTGGGCGGCAGCTATGCCCGCAACCCGGTCATTGTTTCTTACTTACAATACATGGGTTACATCGACAAGTTGGGAAGGGGCCTGCCCCTGGTCATCCGCGAAGCACGGGAACGCCACAAATCCGTTGATTTTGCCGAAATTGGCGAAGAGTTCGTGGTAACGCTCGAACGCTAATGCCCTTTTCCGCACGCGCGGTTCCCGATATACCATAATCACCATACCTTTACGCATCATAAACCCTTCCGAATGTACAACGCACTCCTCCAGAAGCACCAGTCCATCGCCGTCATCGGCCTAGGCTACGTCGGCCTGCCCATCGCCCTCGAATTTGCCCGCCACTTCCACGTCATCGGTTTCGACATCAACGCCGCCCGCGTAGACCTCATGCGCCAGAGCATTGACCCCTCGCGCGAACTCGAACCCGAGGCGTTCCACGGTACCGACATCCTGTTTACCCACGATCCGGAAGACCTCAAAAAGGCGACGTTTTTTGTGGTGGCGGTGCCTACGCCCGTGGATGAACACAATGTTCCAAACCTCAAACCTGTACTCAGCGCCTCCCGCTCGGTAGCCCAGGCCTTAAAAAAAGGCGACATCGTCGTGTACGAATCAACGGTTTATCCAGGATGTACAGAAGAAGATTGTATGCCTGTACTCGAAGAAGTGTCCGGACTCCGTTTTGGTGCCGATTTCAAGCTTGGTTACTCCCCTGAGCGCATCAATCCGGGCGACAAAGAGCATACACTCACCAAAATCCTCAAGATTGTGGCCGGTTCGGATCCGGAAACGCTGGACACCGTAGCCGCTGTCTACGGACAAATCATCACCGCAGGCATCTACAAAGCGTCGAGCATCAAAGTCGCCGAAGCCGCAAAAGTCATCGAAAACACCCAGCGGGACATCAACATCGCCCTGATGAACGAACTCGCTGTCATTTTCGATAAAATGGGCATTGACACCAACGAGGTGCTCGCCGCCGCTGGCACCAAGTGGAACTTCCTCAAATTTTACCCCGGACTCGTCGGCGGGCACTGCATTGGCGTAGACCCCTATTACCTCACTTACAAAGCGCAACAATACGGTTTTGCGCCCGAAGTCATCCTCAGCGGACGCCGCATCAACAACGAGATGCCAGCCTACATCGCCAAACGCCTTACTCAAATGCTCATTGCACACGGAAAAAACCCCAGTGCGTGCAAAGTACTCCTGTTGGGCATTACCTTTAAAGAAAATGTAGCCGACATCCGCAACTCCAAAGTAGCCGACCTCGCCCGCGAAATCATGGACTATTCCATCAACGTCCACATCATAGACCCCCATGCTTCCCCAAACGAGGTTGCGCACGAATACAAATTATCCATCCTTGAAGCCCCCACAGGCGTTTATGATGCTGTATTGGTGGCCGTAGCCCACGATGAATTCAAAAACCTGGACGCCGGTTATTTCCATAAACTGATGCCGGACAAACCCCTGCTGGTGGACATTAAGGCCATTTACAAGCACCTGGATGGGGAAATGACGTGCTGGAGGTTGTAAAAGGATAAAACAGTTGATTTAGTTTAGGTTCATGCGTACCTTCAACCGAGCAACTACAACAATACCTTGATTCCATGCCCACCTTCATCCACCCCTCCGCTTACGTAGACGACGGTGCCCAAATAGGCGACGGCACCAAAATATGGCATTTTTGCCACATCATGCCCAAAGCCGTCATCGGTGAGCGCTGCAACCTGGGCCAAAATGTGTTCGTGGCCGACGGCGTGGTCATCGGCCACAACGCCAAGATCCAAAACAACGTGTCGCTGTACACCGGCGTCACCTGTGCCGACGACGTTTTCCTGGGGCCCTCCATGGTGTTCACCAACGTGTACAACCCCCGCAGCGCCGTCAACCGCAAAAATGAATACCTGCACACCCATGTGGGCCAGGGCGTCACCATCGGCGCCAACGCCACCATCGTATGCGGACACGCCATTGGCGCGTACGCCTTCATCGGTGCCGGCGCCGTGGTCAATACCGAAGTACCCCCTTATGCCCTCATGGTGGGCGTGCCCGCCCGACAAATCGGCTGGATGAGCCAGCACGGCGAACGCCTCGTGTTCGATGCCGACGGATACGCTACCTGTCCCGGCAGCGGGTTGACCTACCGCTTAGCAGACGGACGGGTAAACCCCATCCGGCCATAACAAACAAAAACAATCCACCCCCCCCCTACCTGCAAATGAACATTCTCCTCACCGGCGGTGCGGGCTTCATCGGATCCAACATCACCGCAGCCCTGCTCAACGATGCCCGCGTGACCCTCGTCCGCGTGCTCGACAACCTCGCCACCGGCAGCCGCAGCAACCTCGCCGAGTTCGAACAACACCCCCGCTTCGAATTCATTGAAGGCGACATCCGCGATTACGACACCGTACACCGGGCCTGCACCGGCATCGACCGCATTTGCCACCAGGCCGCCCTGGGTTCCGTCCCGCGATCCATCAACGACCCCGTCACTTCCAACGCGGTGAACGTAGACGGTACACTCCATGTATTTTGGGCCGCCCACCAGCACGGCATCAAACGCGTGGTGTACGCCGCCTCCAGCAGCACCTACGGCGACAGTCCTGACCTGCCCAAACGCGAAGACCGCATCGGCCGCCCCTTGTCGCCCTACGCCGTCACCAAATTGGTCAATGAATTGTACGCCGACGTGTTCGCCAGGCTGTACGGACTCGAGCTCATCGGACTGCGTTACTTCAACATCTTCGGCCCCAAACAAAACCCGCAGGGGCCCTACGCCGCCGTCATCCCCCTGTTCTGCCAGGCTATTTTGGAAAAACGCGCACCCACCATCAACGGCGACGGACTGCAAAGCCGTGATTTTACCTACGTAGACAACGCCGTGCAGGCCAACCTGCTCGCCCTGTTTACCGACAACCCCCTGGCGGTCAATCAGGTATACAACATCGCCTGCGGCGAACAAACCACGCTGCTCGACATGTACGCCCAACTCCAGTCCGCTGCCGCCACACACATCCCGCCCGTACACGGGCCCGAACGCACGGGCGATGTGCGCCACAGCTTAGCCGACATATCCAGGGCAGCACACCTGCTGGGTTACCAGCCGGAAGTAGGCATTCAGGAAGGGCTGTCGAGGGTGTTCCAATGGTATACAGGCAGCGTATTGCACCCGAGAGGCTAATGGCGCAGCGTATACCCGTTTGAGGACGGAGACAGTTTAGCGCATATAGCTGCGCTTATTGCCTACCTTTGCCGCCAACGCAAAAAACAACAGTCAATCATCCAGCACCAACCATGTCACACCTACCCCCCGGCTTTCCCTTTCAACGGACTACACACCTGTCCTGGCTCGCCCTTTGCCTGCTCTGCGGTGCCTGCGTACACCACAAAGAACTCGTCACCTTCCCGCAGGAAACCACCACCTTCGCCAGCCCTGAAGCCATCATCAATGGCATTCAACTCCGCGTGCAGCCCGACGACGTACTCCGCATTACCGTCCACAGCTTCGACCCCATCGCCTCAGCACCGTTTAATATTGACGGTGTGGCCGGACAAAACCAGAACCAGATTATGAACCAGGGCGGCGGCGGCCAGGGGGCTGGCCAAGGCAATTACACCCCCGAACTTTTCATGGGCTACCTTGTGGCCCCCGACGGCTACATCAACTTCCCCGTGCTGGGCCGCCTCAAGGTAGACAGCCTTACCTTGTCCGAGGTGGAATACCTCGTAAGCGAAGGCGTAAAGCCCTACCTCAAAGACGGCGTGGTCAACGCCCGATTCCTCAATTTCAAAATCACCGTGCTCGGCGAAGTCAACAGCCCCGGGTACATCCGCATCAGCTCCCAACGCGTCAGCATGCTTGAAGTGCTGGGCTTAGCGGGCGACTTCACCCCTTACGCCAACCGCACCAACGTGCTGCTCATCCGCGAACAGGATGGCCAACGCGTATACCAGCGCTTCAACTTCCAGGACGAAGCCGTGGTCACCTCGCCCTATTTCTACCTGCAACAAAACGATGTGATCTACGTAGAACCCATCAAAGCCAAGGTGGCCACCGTGCAAGACCCCTTCGCCCGCGGCCTCACCTACGGCACGGCGCTGCTCTCGGTCGTTACCCTCATCATCGCAATCCTCAATTAGGCCGAATTCAGCAGCACGCTGAATTCCAAAATCTGCACGGCGCACATACGCATGGTCGACAACAACGAAGAAGAAACAGGCGGCATAGACTTACAGGAATACCTCTTCCTGCTGCTGCACAACTGGTACTGGCTCGCGCTCGGCTTGGCCATTGCCCTTACCCTTGCCTGGGTGCAATTGCGCTACGCCACGCCGGTGTACAACGTAGGCGGAACGGTGCTCATCAACGACCCCAAAAAAGGTGGCGTTTCCGAACAAGCCCTGCTGAGCGAACTCGGCTATGAAAGCGGCACCAACATCGACGACCAACTGCAAGTGCTCAAGTCCAGCAACCTCATGCGGCGGGTGGTAGACTCCTTAGAACTGCACACCACCTTCATGGTCAACGGGCGCATCAAAGACTCCGAGGCGTACCGCCCCCTGCGGCTCATCCAGCCAGACAGCCAAACCACCCCCCTACGCCTGCACATCCGCATCCTCAACGACCAGGAATACGTGTGGTACCGCACCGAGGACGATACCCTGCGCTGCCGCTTTGGTGAAATGGTGACCGATGAACACAACGCGTTTTCTCTCCTGCCCCTCACCTTCAACCTGCCCAAAAGCCGGATCAACATTCAGCAAAACAACCCGGAGTCTGTAGCCCGCAGGTATGCCGCTGCCGTCAATATTGAACAGGTCAAAAAAGCCAATGCCCTCGAACTGAGCCTGAAAGACCCCGTGCCCGAAAAAGCGGTGGACATCCTGCGCCACCTGATCAAAGCCTACAACCGCAGCGTGGTGGAGGAAAAAAACGCAGCCGGAAAAAACACCTTAGCGTTTATCGATGAACGATTGGGTTACATCGCGGCGGAATTGTACGACGTGGAACGCGATGTGGAGGGTTATAAATCTTCCAATAAACTGCCCTTGGGCGTGGGCTCCTCCGCTTCCGAATACCTCACCCAGGTAAGCGGATTAGACAACCAGTTGTTTGAACTCGAAGTACAACAAAGCCTGTTAGACAACATAGACCGCATCCTCAACGACGCCGAAAAACAGTACAAAACCCTGCCCGCCGCCGGCGCCATCCTCAGCGGCACGCTGGGCGACCTCATCAATAAATACAACGAGGCCCTCTTCAAACGCCAAAACCTGCTGGAAGCCGCCACACCGGACAACCCGGCCGTAGCCACTTACGACGAACAGCTCCAGTACCTCCGCGAAAGCATGCGCAGCAGCGCGCAAAACCTGCGCCGCGAGTTAGTTGCCCGACGCAACGCCCTGCAAACCCGGCTCAACCCCATCGAAAAACAGATCAGCGCCGTACCCCGCAACGAACGCGAACTGCTGCAGATCATGCGCCAGCAAAAAATCAAGGAAACCCTTTTCCTCTTCCTGCTCCAAAAACGCGAAGAAACGGCACTCAGCATCGCCGCCCAAACCGCCGACGCCCGCATGCTCGATGAGCCGGTGAACAAGGGCCCCGTGTCTCCCAAACCCCTTCAAAACTACCTCATCGCCGTCCTGCTGGGGCTGGGATTGCCTGCGGGCTTCCTCATCCTGCGCAAACTGTTGGACAACCGCATTTACACCCGCAACGACCTCCAGGCCATCACCCAATTGCCCTTTGTGGGCATGATCAGCGAGCCGAAAAAAATCGACGGTGCCTTGGTCATCCAAAAGGGCAGCCGTTCCTCGGTATCCGAAATGTTCCGCCTCCTGCGCACCAACCTCCAGTTCAACGCCGCCGGCTCGTCTGACCAGGTGCTGTTGGTCACTTCCAGCGTAAGCGGAGAGGGCAAAACCTTTATTACCATCAACCTCGGCGTCACCCAGGCGTTGGCGGGCAAACGCACCTTGCTGGTGGGCATGGACTTGCGCAAACCCAAATTGGTCAAATACCTCACCGGAGAAAACGAAAGCATCGGGGTGACCAACTTCTTAGCCGACCCCAAACAAGCGCTCGAGCCCCTCCTCCGCGAAATGCCGGGTTACGACGGCAACCTGTTCTTCATCGGCTGCGGCCCCGTACCGCCCAACCCCTCCGAGCTGATCCTCCAGACCCGTACACAGGAACTCTTCGAACAATTTCGCGATCTGTTCGACTACATCATCATCGATACCGCCCCCTTGGGCTTAGTGACCGACGCCCTGCTGCTCAAAGACCACGTAGACCAAACCCTCGTGGTGACCCGCTTCGGCGTGACCCGCAAACCCTTTGTCAAAATGGTGAACGAACTCTACCAGAACCAAAAAATGACCCGCCCGGCTTTGGTACTCAACGGCGTCAAAAAATCGAACCGCTACGGTTACGGCTATGGTTACGGTTACGGTTATGGTTATGGTTACGGTTATGGTTATGGTTACGGCTATTACGACGACGACAAAAAGAAAAAAGGTACGGAACACTGATCACCTTCGCGGCTGTTGGTTCCCGCCTCCGAGTCCATGCCACCTGACCCATAAATTTTTTGGTCGCATGGAATACACACACAAAAAAACGAGTAACTTTGATACTCAATTGTTGTGGTTTTCGACTTCGCCCTTCGGGCTCAGGATGACAAGTTGTTGTTATAAAAGGTGGGAGGATACTTCGCCCTTCGGGCTCAGGATGACAAGTCGTTGTTATAAAAGGAGTGGGGGATCCTTCGCCCTTCGGGCTCAGGATGACAAGTCGTTGTTATAAAAGGAGTGGGGGAAAGTTTGGCCCCTCATTTGTAAAACAAAAGGTAAGGGCCGGAAATAGAAAAGTCTGATACGGAATGCGGAATGCGGAATGCGGAATTTTGCGCTCGTTTGGCATTTCGAGCATGCACACAAAAGCACCGTCTACTTACATACCACAAGACCGCGCAGCGGTCAAACATGAGTAACCCCGGATGAGTCGAGTGCGGAATGTAGAATGCGGAATGCGGAATTTTGCGCTCGTTTGGCATTTCGAGTAAGAACACAAAAGCACCGTTTACATCTATGCCACAAGACCGCGCAGCGGTCAAACTCGAGTAACCCCGGATGAAATCCGGGGAGGAGGAGGAAGAGAGGTAGAAGGAGCCAGCAGCCAGCAACCGGAAGGCAAAAAAACAAAACCAGCGGCAAACCGCCAACTGCCACCAACCAACCCCACATAACCAAGCATACACGAAATAGCCTTAATTCGTATACGTTTGGTCATTTTAGACCACTGAACGAGGTTGTCATCCCATCATAACCGCGATCATGCACATGATAAAATTAGCGTTAATTCGCGAAATTAGCGGCAAAAAAAACGCAATTAGCGGCAAAAAGATAAAATTAACGGCAAAAAGCCGAAATTAGCGGCAAACAGAAACCAGCGGCAAAAAAACCACCCACCATGAGCGCCAAACCCGTCATCACCAACCTCCAGCAGCTCGACCTGAGTCAGCAGTATACCTACGCCGACTACCTCACCTGGCAGTTCAAGGAACGGGTAGAGCTCCTCCGCGGCTGGGTGCGCCAGATGTCACCCGCACCCAACGTCCGGCACCAGCGGATATCCAGAATCCTGACCCAAGCCGTCGCAGCCTTCCTGGAAAACAAACCCTGCGAAATGTTCTCCGCCCCCTTCGACGTCCGACTGCCCCTGCCCCCACACAAAACCAAAGGCGATAAAACCGACACCGTTGTGCAGCCCGACATCGTCGTCATCTGCGACCCCGCCAAACTCGACGAACAAGGCTGCAACGGCGCACCCGATCTGGTGATCGAGATACTCTCCCCCGGCAACACCCGCCGCGAAATGAAAGACAAGTTCGAAATCTACCAAACCGCTGGCGTGCCGGAATACTGGATCGTCGACCCCGAACACGAATTCATCCTCGTGTACACCCTTGATCCGACCGGGAAATACACCTCCTCCCTGCCCTACACAGAAGGCAGTACACTGACCACCCCCATACTGCCCGGCTTCGAACTGGCGGTGGAACGGGTGTTCGAACAACCCTGAGCGGAACGAGCTGTTCGCTTTTTTTGCCGCGATTTTTTTTGCCGCGATTTTTTTTTGCCGCGAATTACGCGAATTAACGCTAATTCGCATACGTTTGGTCATTTTGGACAATTAGACGAGTCATCCCATCATAACCGCGATCATGCACATGATAAAATTAGCGTTAATTCGCGCAATTAGCGGCAAAAGACAAAATCAGCGGCAGTACCTACATACCACAAGACCGCGCAGCGGTCAAACTCGAGTAACCCTGGATGAAATCCGGGGATAGGGAGAGAGAGAGGGAGAGAGAGGGAGAGAGAGGGAGAGCGGGAGAGAGAGAGAAAAAAAGCGCAAAAGCCCACCACATCCCCAAGCCACACTTTCCCACCCACCCGGCGGCCCACACATTCCAGCCCGAAGACATCATGTCGGCCAAGTGGCAACAAAGCCATTACGCTCCTTGCCCGCCAATGCCTGCTTCCAAAAAAAGTTGGGAAATGCCCATAACCCGTGTAACTTTGTACAACGAGCATCCCAAAGTACGCACCGCATGACCAACCACATACGAAACCGGGTCGAATGACGCTGGTCGACCGTATATGCGGTGAAACCATATTGTCTTTTTGATCGTTTTAAAGCGATATTAAACAGTTAAGTCAAACACACATGGAAACCTTAGACCGCATAACGTTCAATCCGCTTGTCATGGGCGGCAAACCCTGCCTCCGCGGCATGCGGGTGACTGTAGGCACCATAGTTGGACTCGTAGCATCCGGGAAAACGCCTGAACAAATTCTGTTGCTTTACCCCTATCTCGAACTCGAAGATGTCCGTCAATCCCTCGCTTGGGCAGCTTGGAGGGCGGAAGAGATCGAAGTCCCCCTTCAGCCCGCAGCATGAAGTACTTGATTATTCAACGGGTAACCCCAACCCCCAACCCAAAATGACTAAGCGTCCACCGCACTCGACAATCGACATTCGACAATCGTGCCCCCCAACCCCAAATGACCAAGCGTCCACCCCAATCGACATTCGCCACTCGTCCCCCCACTCGACATTTTGCCGCGAATTACGCGAATTATCGCTAATTCATATACGTTTGGTCATTTTGGTCAATTAGACGAGTCATCCCATCATAACCGCGATCATGCACATGATAAAATTAGCGTCAATTCGCGCAATTAGCGGCAAAAAGCCGAAATTAGCGGCAAAAAAACCACCCACCATGAGCGCCAAACCCGTCATCACCAACCTCCAGCAGCTCGACCTGAGCCGGCAATACACCTACGCCGACTACCTCACCTGGCAGTTCAAGGAACGGGTAGAGCTCATCCGCGGCTGGGTGCGCCAGATGTCACCCGCACCCAACGTCCGGCACCAGCGGATATCCGGATTCCTGTTCAACCAATGCTACAACGCCCTCAGCGGAAATGCCTGCCAGGTTTTCGCCGCCCCCTTCGATGTCCGACTGCCCCTGCCCCCACACAAAACCAAAGGCGATAAAACCGACACCGTCGTGCAGCCCGACATCGTCGTCATCTGCGACCCCGCCAAACTCGACGAACAAGGCTGCAACGGTGCCCCCGACTTAGTGATCGAGATCCTCTCCCCCGGCAACGCCCGGCGCGAAATGAAAGACAAACTCGAGCTCTACCAAACCGCAGGCGTGCCGGAATACTGGATTGTCGACCCCGAACACGAGTTCATCCTCGTGTACACCCTTGATCCGACCGGGAAATACACCTCCTCCCTGCCCTACACCGAAGGCAGTACACTGACCACCCCCATACTGCCCGGCTTCGAACTGGCGGTGGAACGGGTGTTCGAACAACCCTGAGCGGAACGAGCTGTTTGCTTTTTTTGCCGCGATTTTTTTTGCCGCGATTTTTTTTTGCCGCGAATTGCGCGAATTAACGCTAATTCGCATACGTTTGGTCATTTTGGACAATTAGACGAGTCATCCTATCATAACCGCGATCATGCACATGATAAAATTAGCGTTAATTCGCGCAATTAGCGGCAAAAGACAAAATCAGCGGCAGTACCTACATACCACAAGACCGCGCAGCGGTCAAACTCGAGTAACCCCGGATGAAATCCGGGGATAGGGAGAGAGAGGGAGAGAGGGAGAGAGAGAGAGAGAGGGAGAGAGAGGGAGAGCGGGAGAGAGAGAAAAAAAAGCGCAAAAGCCCACCACATCCCCAAGCCACACCTTCCCACCCACCCGGCGGCCCACACATTCCAGCCCGAAGACATCATGTCGGCCAAGTGGCAACAAAGCCATTACGCTCCTTGCCCGCCAATGCCTGCCTCCAAAAAAAATTGGGAAATGCCCATAACCCGCGTAACTTTGTACAACGAGCATCCCAAAGTACGCACCGCATGACCAACCACATCAGCATACCCCTTTCTTCCATGGATGAAGATTTCATCCGGGATCTGAAACAAAAATACCCGGCCTACACCCGCTTAAATATCCAGTTGGTGGACTGGGAAGATGCACCGCCCTTCGGTGAGGATGATTTCTGGGACATTATGGCGCACATTGACTTGAACAAAGCCAACCCCGTCGATGCCATCAAACCCGCTCAAGAACGGCTTTCGGCCCACCCGGTGGTCCACATATTCCAGTTTGAAGACATGATGGCGGCCAGGTTGCGATCATTGGATACCGCAGAACATGCAGCAGCAGCTTATCCCGCTCCCAAACGACTTTCCGCAGATGGCTTTCTGTACGTCCGCGCAGCCGCTGTGGCCAAGGGCCGACAATACTACCAAGAGGTGCTTCGCCATCCTGAAAAAATGGATGGAGGCCATTCCTTCGAGCCATTGCTATCCTTGTCCGCCAATGCTTATACACTAAAAACAGGGGAAGCGTTTGACTACCTCTCCCCTGTTGATTACGAAACCGGGTCGAATGACGCTGGCTGGGCTTAGAAGGAAGGTCGTGGCATGCACAAGAACGCTCTAGAAAATGAGGAACTGCATCACCTGTACGAAATCTTTGATACAGAAGAAGATGAGGTGTTCAAATACGGCATCAGTTGTGAGCTGATCGGAAGTGATGGGCAAAGCAAACGAATGAGGCATCAAGTCAAATTCTTGAATCTGGCCGCCGGCTGGTTGAGATATTTTGCCACAATTTTGCTGACCGGCATACCCGGAAGGCTCAAAGCCGAAGAGATTGAAGATGATTACATGGCTGCTTTTGAAGCAGAACATGGCAGAATGCCCAGGGGAAACCTTAAACGGAATCGAAAGCGGGGTTAGCGATCATGCGAATTTGATACAAAAAATACGAATAAAGGTGTCGGGTTTGCCGCTTATGGTACTTTTTGCAGCGAATTTTGCTTTTTTTGCCACATATTTTTTTGCCGCGAATTGCGCGAATTACCGCTAATTCGTGTACGCTTGGTCATCCTGGACAATTAGACGAGGTTATCATCCCATCATAACCGCGATCATGCACATGATAAAATTAGCGTCAATTCGCGTAATTAGCGGCAAAAAAAAACGCAACTAGCGGCAAAAAGATAAAATTAGCGGCAAAAAGCCGAAATTAGCGGCAAAAAAACCACCCACCATGAGCGCCAAACCCGTCATCACCAACCTCCAGCAGCTCGACCTGAGCCGGCAATATACCTACGCCGACTACCTCACCTGGCAGTTCAAGGAACGGGTAGAGCTCATCCGCGGCTGGGTGCGCCAGATGTCACCCGCACCCAACGTCCGGCACCAGCGGATATCCGGATTCCTGTTCAACCAATGCTACAACGCCCTCAGCGGAAATGCCTGCCAGGTTTTCGCTGCCCCCTTCGATGTCCGACTGCCCCTGCCCCCACAC
>Ga0247844_1006262_pt1 | contig 14354 bp, 16 predicted proteins | sample LaCtaG_FD_192421 | JGI IMG/M metagenome (GOLD analysis project Ga0247844, IMG submission 192421) | Freshwater microbial communities from meromictic Lake La Cruz, Castile-La Mancha, Spain - LaCruzMarch201714.5m_1 | ecosystem: Environmental > Aquatic > Freshwater > Lake | place: Spain: Castile-La... | reverse complement strand
TATTCGAAAAATGATTAATGCTTTTCAGGCGACCCTAAAAGATACGCCACCGATTCCGCCCGGCGCACCGGATAATTTTTTACCTAAAGCTTGACGGCGGTCGCGCCATGACAACTGCACGAACGCTTTCTGGTTCGAGGCACTACCTGCTCGTTTAGTCAATGAATTGTTGAGCAAAACAGTAGTGCCTTGCTTGCTCTATTAGGTTTTTTAGGCAAGCACTTTATTGAAAGCTACTTTAAATGAACTGCGCCAAGCTTGAATGACTAGCCCCAGAGCGTTGAAATGGGTGCTGCCCACAGGCCATCACCCACAGGTAACGTCTCTTGACCGTCATAAAGTAGAACACCCATTTTGAATTGATTTCCAGCCAGGGCGGCGAGTTTTTTTAGCCCATTAAAGTCACTCGCTTTGACTGTTGTCGCAGCTTTGACTTCAACGCCAACCAACTGTCCCTTTGCATTTTCTATGACGACATCTACTTCAACCTTTTCTGTGTCTCGGTAATACATCAAACTGTAGCGATCATCGGAAGTTGCGGTGTGTTTGAGCAGCTCTCCAAAAACAAATGTCTCTAGAACACGCCCGAACCGCGTGCGATTTTCATTGATTTCTTCAATACTGAGATTGAGTAAGGCTGCAAGTAGGCCGGAGTCCATAAATTGCAACTTTGGTGTCTTGACTAGACGATTCAGTCGATTGCTTGCCCAAACGTTCACCCGCTTCAGTAGATACATCTGCTCAAAGATGTTGATGTACTTTGCTGCTGTCTTGCCGTCGAGCCCGACTTCTCCACCTAGCTTTGCGTAGTTGCACATCTGACCTGAGGTCTGCGCTAACGCTCTGAGAAATCGGGGTAACTCATTTAGCTTGTTAATGCCAGCAAAGTCACGGACGTCCCTTTGGATGATGGCATCTAAATACTGCGTTGCCCAAGCCTGCCTTCTTTTAGCACTTGTTCGCGAAATGGCCTCAGGATATCCGCCTTTAAGCACGCGTTGAGCAAGAGACCTTTCAGGTTGATTGACGCCTGCATGCAGAATCTTTCCTGCGAACGCATGATCAATCCAGTTCGCACGTTGACCTTCAATTTCACTTTGAGACAATGGGAGTAAAGAAAGCGTTTCCATGCGTCCGGCCAGTGAGTCTGCCACGGTAGGAAGCGCCATTAAATTGGCGGATCCTGTTAGCAAGAAGCGTCCCGGACGACGATCTTCATCGACACTTTTTTTAATAGCAAGCAGTAACTCAGGGGCACGTTGAATTTCGTCGATGACTGCGCGATCTAGCCTTGAGATCATACCTAGAGGATCTTCGCGGGCTGATAATAGAGTGATTGAATCATCCAGCGTGAGGTATTGAACTTTTTTCCCCGCAGCCATCTGGCGAACAAGGGTTGTTTTGCCTGCCTGGCGAGGGCCTGCCAATAAGATGACTGGAGTGTCTTTAAGTGCCTCCTCGATGCGAGGCCTGATCAGGCGAGCAAAGTTCGGGAGGTTTTCCATGTTGAACGATATCCTAAGTTTCGGAATTATTTCTGTAAATTACGGAATATTTTACCGTAAATTACGGAAAATAAAATTGTAAATTACGGAAAATAATGATGTAAATTACGGAATTTAAGACTGTGAATGACGGAAAATTTTTCTATGAATTGTTGGTTTAAAACCATTAACCCGCTAAGCTTTGTTCTAGATCAAACATTGCTCACTGACATCTCCCCTGCGAGCATCTCGTCAGGCTAACGTAGCCGTCATGCAAGGAAAATCCTCATGACAACGACATTAGCTTCAGCTTTATCCGTTTTCTCAACCTGGCTGCCCTCCACGGATCAGTGGTTTAAGACCCTCGATATTCTTGGTCGCGTTCTATCACCCATCGTTCAAGGTGGGATGGGTGTGGGCGTTTCCGCTCATCGACTGGCGGGTGCCGTTGCGCGAGAGAACGCGATCGGGACGATTGCCAGCATTGATTTGCGTCATCATCACCCCGACTTGCTTGAACAGACTGAGAAATCGCGTGACCGGGACTTGATTGACCGTGTCAATCTGATCGCCTTGGACCGGGAGATTCAGGCGGCATTGCTTCACGCTCAGGGAAGGGGGCTCATCGCCGTCAATGTCATGAAAGCCGTGCGCGACCATCCCGCATTGGTCAGGCAGGCCTGTGAAAGCGGCGCGCATGCCATCGTGATGGGTGCTGGGTTGCCGATTGATTTACCGGAAATGGTGGCGGACTATCCCAAGGTCGGACTCATCCCGATCCTCTCCGAGTCACGTGGTGTGGCGATCGTGATGAAAAAATGGCTTAAAAAAGGTCGTTGTCCTGATGCGATCGTGATTGAGCATCCAGGTTATGCCGGTGGACACTTGGGCGCAGTCAAAATCGAAGACATTCATGCCGAGCGCTTTGAGTTCGAGCGGGTCATCGCCGAATGCAATGCATTGTTTCTCGAACTTGGACTTGGACGGGATGCGCCACGCTTGATACTCGCCGGTGGCATCGATAGTCATGAAAAAGTCCGTCATTGGCTCAATGCGGGTGCTGATGCCGTCCAGCTGGGGACGGCTTTTGCCGTCAGTGAGGAAGGCGATGCGCATATCGATTTCAAGCGCGTATTGCTTGGTGCCATCCCCTCAAAAATGGTGGAGCTCATGAGTGTCGCAGGCCTACCGATGCGGGCATTATCGACACATTGGTTGCGTCAATACCAGCGTCAGGAACCAAAAATGCAAGCGAGCGCAAAGGCAGACCCCAGACGTTGTTCGCAGCGCATGGATTGCCTGACGCATTGCGGCTTACGTGATGGCAATAGCAAGGCAGGACAATTTTGCATTGATTTGAAACTTGCGGCCGCACTCAAAGGTGATGTGCAAAAAGGATTGTTTTTTCGAGGGGCGGGACGTCTGCCGTTTGGTGACTCAATTCGACCCGTCAAAGATTTAATTGACTACTTGTTGCATGGACACCCATGTCAAACACCAGCCTAGCCAATCCAAAGACCGCACACGTGCTGATACGTATCTCGAATACTTGTCCCGAAAGATCTGGCTATTCCGCAAACAGTTTCCCAAGAGTCCGCGCGCTATTCCAAGGTGATTTAAAGACCTTCTGCCACCCAAGAGCCAGATTTACCGCCATGCTTTTCCAATAGCTTGACACCGTCAATCACCATGCCTCGGTCAATGGCCTTGAGCATGTCGTAAATCGTCAATAACGCGATTGAGGCAGCGGTGAGTGCTTCCATCTCGACGCCGGTACGTCCGACTGTTTCGGAGATCGCTGTACAGGTGACGGTGGAAGTCGCGCTGTCGGTCACAAAGTCCACGGTCACCCGTGTCAGTGGTATCGGGTGGCAGAGTGGAATCAAAGCGCCCGTTTGTTTGGCCGCCATAATGCCGGCCAAGCGAGCCACGCCAAGCACATCACCCTTTTTAGCATCGCCCTGCGACAGCTTAGTAAAGGTCGCAGATTGCATCGTGATGCGTCCCTGTGCGACTGCGCGTCGATGTGTTTGTGCTTTCGCAGAGACATCGACCATGTGCGCCTGACCGGAGGCATCAAAGTGTGTGAGGTCTTGAGTCATGAGGGATTTCGCTGCGCTTGTAATACTTCGGGGGTGTTGAAATTTGTAAAAGATGCCATGTCATCGAAATGCACCGGGATCGCTTCAAGCGCATCGAGCCATGTTTGCGCCGCATGCTGTCCTGTATCGAGTTGCTTGCCAAGCACGCCTGCGACCGAGGGTTTGACAAGGCAGCACAGAGGTTGCGCGGACTCAGATGTGACAGCATAGGCAGCAACCGCAGCGGGATGGTCGGTGAGCGCCTGCTGAAGCTTTTCAAACAAGTCGTGAGGCAAGCGTGGTGCGTCACAAGGAATCACCAATAAATTATTTTTCTTGCAGCGCATCAGACCTGCTTCGATTCCTGCAAGAGGGCCCACAAAATCTGGGCGTTCGTCCATCACCACGACATGCCCTGTCTGCTGATAGGCATCGACGTTACGATTGGCGCTGATCAGGATGCGAGCAGGCGGAGGGCCTTGTTGGCCGAGGGCGGCAAGCGCGTGTTCAACGAGTGGCAGGCCGCCCCACATGATCCAGCCTTTGTCTTTACCGCCCAGTCGCGCGCCGCGACCACCAGCTAGGATTAATGCGTCATAGGCGGGTTTCATTTCCATCTCGCTGCTGCCTTATCGTCGCTGTCTCGCGCTTCAATCCAGCGCGGACCTTCGGGGGTCCATTCTTTTTTCCAGAATGGTGCTTCGGTTTTCAAATAGTCCATGATGAAGCTGTTCGCCTCATAGGCATCACCACGGTGCGCACTGGCGGTCAGTACCAGTACGATTTGATCACCAGGATACATTTTGCCAATACGATGCACGATGCGCGCCCCTTGTAATGACCAACGCTCACTTGCCGCATCTAAAATTTTATGCAAGGACTTTTCTGTCATCCCTGGATAATGTTCGAGCTCGAGCGCCACCACGTCTTGGGCAAGATTCAGATCACGTACGGTACCGATAAACGCCACGATGGCACCAATGCCACGATCGTGTCCTAAAAGAGCGGCATATTCACGACTCAGTTCAAAGTCCGCAGACTGAACAGCAACGGATAAACGTGGGGTCGACTGAGCGGTCATTTAACCTCCCGTCACAGGTCTAAAAATAGCGAGCTCAGCGCCTTCGACTAATGGAGTGTCGAGCTCAATCATTTCCTGATTCATCGCGACGCGAAAGGCTTGAGAGCCATCAAAAGTTTGTGCCCAGACACCGCCCCGACTTGAAAGATGTGCGATGAGATCGCGCACGGTATGAACAGACACAGGCGCCACGATACTCTCGTCTCCAATGCCGAACTTTTCTCTCAGTTGTGCGAAATAAAGAACGTTGATTTTCATGGTCTTTAGCGTGTCGCTGGGAGTTAGTAGAGGAGTTCTGCAAGAGAGAGGTAGCGCAGTACGTCACCACGTGCGATTTTTGTATCAGGCGCGAGATCCACCAGTCCATCGGCCCAAGCCAAGCTGCTCATCACGCCAGAGCCTTGGTTGGGCCAGAGACCGAGGACTGGAGCGCCTGAGATGTCGGCTGTGATTTTGACACGCAAAAACTCTCGGCGTCGATCGGGCTTGGGCCAATCAAAATTCGCCTTTGCAGTCAGGTATTTCAAACCCGTATCTGTCGTACCCATGCGTTTGAGCAAAAAAGGTCGGGCCATCAATAAAAATGTGACGAACGCGCTCACGGGATTGCCTGGCAAACCGATAAAGTCCGTTTGACCGACACGCCCATAAGCAAGCGGTTTGCCGGGCTTCATGGAGATTTGCCAAAGATCTAAACTGCCTAACGCCATCACGGCGGCTTTCACATGGTCTTCTTCGCCGACAGACACACCACCGCAAGTGATGATGACATCATTTTCACTGGCGGCTTTGCTAAGTGCCTCACGCGTGGCTTGGGCTGAGTCGCGCACAATGCCATAGTCATTCACAGTGCAACCCAGCTGCGCTAGCAGACCGTTGATTGCATAACGATTGCTGTTGTAAATAGCGCCGGGGGCTAAAGGCTGGCCGGGCTCCGTCAGTTCATCGCCCGTAAAAAAGACACCGACGGTTAAAGGATTGAAAACAGTGACCTTGGCCACACCCATCGAGGCTAGCATCGCAAGCTGAGGGGCGCCCAGACGTTGGCCGGCAGTCAGTACGAGATCGCCGACTGCGATATCTTCGCCACGACGACGAATATGTTGCGCTAGTTCGATCGGATGTGTGAGGGCGATCGCACCTTCACGTTCTTGTGTATGTTCTTGAGGGACGACAACATTGGCACCCTCGGGTACAGGCGCGCCTGTAAAAATACGCGCTGCGGTATTCGGTGCAAGTGCAGTCCCTGTTTGTCCTGCGGCGATCCTTTGTGTCACTGGGAAGAGCTCGGGTCGCTTTTCTATATCTTGCACATGGAGTGCATAACCGTCCATCGCTGAGTTATCAAACCCGGGAACATTCAGCGGTGACAAGATGTCCTGTGCAAGTGTTCGCCCTAGCGCAGATAACAAAGGGTGTGTTTCTGTTGCATTCAGTGGTGCTGCATTCGCCAACAATGTCTGGCGAGCATCTTCAAAATTTAGGAGGTTGGCTCTGGGTTTCATGCTGATACGCTTTGGGAAGACACAATCCAGACTTTAACCTAGCTTCGCGGAGACATTAACCCCCGGTTTGAGACATAAAGCGGATAATTTTTGTGGGGGCCTCACGAAACTCGTGACGCTCTGGTTTGAGCTCGATACCTTCGCGGAGTGCTTGCTCGAGCTCGGCATCAGAAATACCGGCGCGTAACAAGGGGCGCAGCTCAAGTTTCTCTTCTTGTCCCAGACAGAGATACAAAGTGCCATCGACAGATAAGCGCACCCGGTTACAGGTTTCACAAAAATGCTGACTGATCGGTGTGATGAGACCAATTTGTCCGCGGCCATCCGCGGTGCGCCAATAGCGGGCAGGACCACCACCCATCTCTTTGATTTCCGGGATCAGTTCAAAGCGTTCGCGCAAACGCTCAAGCACGGGTCCCAGAGGTGTGTAGCCCGAAGCTAGGCCTGTACTCCCCATCGGCATGGTTTCAATCAGACGCAAAATAAAGCCGCGGTTGATGCAGAACTCGGTCATGGCCTCGACTTCGTGTTCGTTGACACCGGGCATCACAACCATGTTGAGTTTGATCGGGGAGAAACCGTGCTCTTGCGCCGCGTCAAGACCCGCCATCACATCATCAATGGAGTCACGCCCCGTAATCTGCGTAACACATTCGCGATCCAAGCTGTCCAAGCTGATGTTCAGACGTGACACACCTGCCGCACGCAAGGCTGCGGCGTGTTTGGGCAGTTGGGTACCATTTGTTGAAAGGGAGAGGTCGCGGATGCCGGGCAGGGCGCTGATGCGTGCCGCGAGCTCGGGCAAATTGCGACGCAAGAGAGGCTCGCCACCCGTAAGACGAATACGCGAGGTACCCAAACGACCAAACGCACCCACAACGCGTTCGATTTCATCGAAGGTCAGCCAATTTTTAGGCTCTTGATAACCTTTGAAACTTTTTGGCAGACAATAGGTGCATTTCATGTCGCAGCGATCCGTCACCGACAGGCGCAGGTATTCGATGCTTCTACCAAAGCGGTCGATAAGAGGTGAAGGTGTTTGCGTCATTAAAGTTATATCCAGCCAAACATAACGAAAGTTTTCTAAATGTACTCTTATTTTGAATGTGAATGCGCAACTTCCCCATCGTTTCAGCTAGATAATGGGACTGGTCAAGCTTGGGTTGCCCGGCGCGACCTTGGGGAATGGTCATAACCTATTGTTTTTATTGATTTTTGGTGGATGCATGAATATTTACTGGACCGCGTTGCTGGTTGCAGGTCTTTTTGAGATAGGTTGGCCGCTGGGTCTGAAAATCACCGCGCTCCCTGGCATGAAGTTCTGGGGCATCGGGCTGGCGATCGTCAGCATGGCCTTGAGTGGAGCGCTTCTCTGGTTTTCTCTGCGAGGCATCCCGATTGGTACCGCTTACGCAGTCTGGACCTCGATCGGCGCCGTCGGCACCTTTGCGGTCGGCGTGTTCTTTTTTGGAGATCCGAGCCTGCCCATTCGCTGGGCGGGTGTCGCGTTGATTATTCTTGGGGTGGTATTGCTCAAAATGGGTTAGGTTAAACGCGCGCAGTTGAGCGCGCGTTGGTTTTATGCATCCCTTTGAGCTTGAATCTTACCTTGCCGAATTGACTCAATAAATGCCTGGTAGTCCAAGCTGTTTTGCTCGGCATATTGCACGGCAAACTCACCGATCGCCTGATCAAAACTTTTACTTGTACCAAGGTAACCCGCAATCATTGCAGAGTCGCCAGATCGTGCATGCGCACGTGCCAAGGCATGCCCACACATTTTTGCGTAAAGTCGCAGCGTTTCAGTATCCCAGTCTTCGATAATCGCGGAAAGTTTGAGGTCACGAAGCTGTCGTATATAAAAATCGCGCCCATTGATGCCGCGTGTCCAACCTAAAAATACATCCGAGGCGGTTTGAATCAGACGTTGGCCATGCACCACGCGTTGGCCTTGGTTGGCATAGGCACTTTTAACTGTATAAGGCTCAAGTACTGACTGTCGTGCTTCTTTGACCTGGAGGAAAAGTGGGTCCTTTTCCCCGGCCATGAATAAGGCCACACCACACATCGTCCCTACGCTGCCGACCCCGACAACTTTTAGAGCGAGATCGCAGTAGTGAAAGCGATTGAAAAGCATGCGGACATGTTCTGGCAGACTTTGGCGATAGGCTTCAATCACGGTCGCATAGTTAGATTGAGCGCCGGGTGTCAGCATCTCCGACGAATGAAAAATCAGCGGAGGTTCATCCTTGATTTTGGGTTCACCCCCTTTGTGAACAACGAGTTTCGGATACATGATGTCCGGATGAGATTTACGCTGTTCTTGCGCAATTCGCTGGTCAAGACGTTTGCGGGTACGCTTGAGTACCTCAGGGTCTGTCGAACGATGCGTATAGTTTTGCAAATCAATTTTGTCATACCAGACATCGAGTGCGCGCATCCCGGCGTAGTCAGACATTTTTTCACGGTATTCCCGCACCAGGTCGTTGACAATACTCGTAGCGTCAGTTGATGGCAGTTCGATATGCTTGGCTGCGATCACAACGCTTGCAGCGAGTCGCTTGACATCCCACTCAAAAGGTGCCGGCAAAGTTTCATCTAAATCATTGATATCAAAAACAATATTTCTTTCTGGTGTCGCAAATCCGCCAAAATTCATGAGATGCGCGTCGCCACATGCTTGGACGTAGAGGCCGCTCGTGGGCGTCTTTGCAAGATCCGAAGCCATGATCGCTGCCGCACCTCTGTAAAAGGCGAAGGGAGACTGTGACATCCGTCCAAAGCGGATGGGGACAAGATGTTCAATCCGGCCGGCGTTCGACGAGGAAAGAATCTCGACTGGATCGCGGCGATTTTTTGGAGCATGCCATTGCGCTTGGGCACGACGCGGCGCCTTGTTACGAAGATTCTTGCCCTTTATCGCTCGCGCCTCTGCACTCAGGTAGGGCAGGGAAGGTGTCTTAGAATGCTTGGCAGGCTTGATATCTGGGTTTTGAGAAGAATTTTTGGGCATGTTTTAGCTTCACTGGATTGCGAGCAACAAGGGGTCAACGTAGGGAGGAAATAGGGGCGACCCATCATAGTGGAGTCATGGCTGATCATGCAAACTAATCTTGACTGCGTTCTTCTTCGCTGCCTTTGCGTGAGCTCATGATGCATTCACGACTGATGACAATGCTTGCGCCAGACGGGGCCATCTTAGCCTCAGTGCTTGCAAAAATACCAAACTTAATGGCGCTCTATGTCTTTGGGAGCCAGGTCCTCGGCTCGCCCCGACCAGAGAGCGACCTTGATTTGTCGGTATTGGCACCAGGCTTCATTGACCCAAACTTATTGTGGTCCTTATCAAACGACATTGCAAGCCTGGTCAATGGCGACGTTGATCTGCTCGACTTGCGCGCAGCTTCGACCGTCATGCAGTATCAGGTTCTTTCAACCGGTAAAGCGGTGTGGGATATTGGATTGCAGGCGCGTCTGTTTGAAGTGGCCGTTTTGAGTGAAAAGTTAGCACTTGACGAGGCGCGCGAACCACTTCTCAAAAAAATTACTCGCCAAGGGCACGTGTATGCGCGATGACGTTCTGATTAACAAAGCCGCGACGATTGAACGATGTGTGGCACGTGCTCACGAAGAGTTCGATTACGATCCAACGACCTTCGTAACCAACTTTTCAAGACAAGATGCTGCCGTCATGAATATTCAGCGCGCCTGTGAGGCGGCATTGGACTTGGGCCACCATATCATCCGCCGCGACCGTCTAGGTGTGCCTAAAGTGCACGTGATGTTTTCGATATATTGGCACAGGCAAAGTGGATTGATCCGGCGCTTTCCGAATCACTTAAACGCATGGTTGGTTTTAGAAATATCGCCGTGCATGACGATCAAAAGTTTTGGCGGAAGCGGTGAGATTCGAACTCACGGAGGGCGTGAACCCTCGCCGGTTTTCAAGACCGGTGCCTTAAACCACTCGGCCACGCTTCCATCAAGAAGGGCTGAATCATATACGATTTAGAGAGATATTTCCTCCAATCGGTCTGACAAGCCCCTTTAGCGTGGGCAACAGGATACAATTCTGGGTTTGCTGCACTTCATTCAACACAAAAATGACCGTAATGCGTACCCGACTTGTCCTAGGTAATTGGAAAATGCATGGCAACCTGGCCAATAACGCCAAGTTGTTGACAGCGCTTTTAGCGGCTCCCAGAGCGTCCTCTGCCACGCAAATGGGTGTTTGTGTACCATTCCCCTATCTGGCTCAGGCTGCGCACGCCTTGAAAGGCTCGGCGATTGCCTGGGGTGCTCAAGACATCAGCACCCAAGCTCAAGGCGCCTTCACAGGTGAAGTGTCCGGTGGGATGCTCAATGATTTTGCTTGTCGCTTTGTGTTGGTGGGTCATTCTGAGCGACGTGCGTTGCATGCGGAGACGGATCAGCTTGTCGCAGACAAGGCGCGTGCTGCGTTGTCAGCCGAACTGATCCCTGTCGTGTGTGTGGGAGAGTCCTTGACTGAGCGTGATGCAGGACAAGCAGTTGCCGTCATTGCTCGCCAGTTAGCACCAGTTTTGGCCCTTGGCGCCGAGGCGGTCAAAAAAATGGTCGTCGCCTATGAGCCGGTTTGGGCGATCGGTACCGGTCGCACTGCCTCGCCTGAGCAGGCCCAAGAAGTGCACGTTGCAATCCGCTCAGCGCTAGAGGGTATCGGTGCTGCGCAAGTTCAGATTCTGTACGGTGGTAGTGTCAAAGCGGGGAATGCCGCCAGTTTGTTTGCGATGCCTGATATCGACGGTGCGTTGGTGGGTGGGGCATCTTTAGTTGCTGAGGAGTTTCTTGCGATCGCAGCCTAAATGACTACTTTTGCTTAATGTGTTTCCTCGCTATTTAGTTTTCGGAGCGTTTCAATGTCTTGGATGTTTAATCTTCTGCTCGTTGTGCAGATCCTGTCTTCACTTTCAATCATTTCTCTCGTCTTGCTGCAGCAGGGCAAGGGCGCGGATATGGGCTCCGCTTTTGGTAGTGGCTCTGCAGGTAGTTTGTTTGGTGCCACCGGTGCTGCCAACTTCATGTCTCGTGCGACCAAATGGGCTGCTGTCGTCTTCTTTATTTCCACGATAGGTCTGGCGTATGTGGCCAATCGTGGCAATATCGGTCAAGACACGGGCATCATGCAGAACTTTTCCCCAACGGCGCCCGTTGCGCCACCTGCTGGCTCTGCTGTTCCGGGTGTTGCTCCAACAGCTCCGGTTGTGCCCGCTGCACCCGCTGTCCCTCTGAACGCAGTTCCTGGCATTCCTGCAGCCCCCGCGCCTGCTGCTCCTGCAGGTAAATAAAGGCATGTAGTCTCAAGTCAAAGATTGCGGCTACGTGCTACAATCTTTGGCTATTCAAGACCACATTAAAAGCCGACGTGGTGAAATTGGTAGACACGCTATCTTGAGGGGGTAGTGGCGAAAGCTGTGCGAGTTCGAGTCTCGCCGTCGGCACCATCAAAGCTCTGGCTTTACGCCTCTGGTTCATCATCTTTTCCAGACCTACGGGTCTCTCCCGATCTCGGGAATCCAAAAATGCATTGAGCTCACTACCTGCTCTGCATGCTCTACAGCACAATCTTATTTCTTCAGATTTCAATTCATCTCGTTTGATTTAACTCAAGCTTTTTATTTTTGGGTTTTACTCCAACACATCACTTTAAGTATATTGTGCCTAAAGTATCGGTTCGTAGAATAAAAACCTGACGCAACAATGACTTATTACAAACCCAATCACTCATTACAAACCAAGAAGGACTGAAATCATGAAAATTCTCGTCGCCTCGGATGGCTCCAAAAATGCGTTGCGTGCAGTTAAATATGCTGCTGACCTTCTTAAAAACACCGTAGATAAGACAAAAAGCATCACGCTCATCAGCGTGCATGACGATGCTGGCTTGCGCCACGCTAAAGCATTCGTGGGTAAAGAAGCAGTCGCTGATTATTTGCGCGAGCTTAGTGAAAAAGAGCTCAAGCCCGCGATGAAAGTGCTCAATGATCAAGGCATCAAGCACGACATGGTGATGTTGGTGGGCAATGCATCCCAGGAAATCGTGGCCCAGAGCCAAAAAGGAAAGTACGACATGATCGTGCTGGGCTCCAAGGGCCGTAGCGCAATAGCTGATATGTTGCTGGGCTCTGTCGCTCAGCGCGTATTGACGCAGGCCAAACAACCTGTTGTACTCGTGAAATAAATATTTCTGCCGTTAACAAGGGTATTGGCAGTAGAAAAAGGCGATATGTAAAAAGCGAGCCGGAAATATTTGTTTCCGGCTCGCTTTTATTTATAGAGGGTGATTTTGATGTGATTTCTGCTGTTGTCACCATGCGACATGAGTCCAAGGGTAAACCCTCTGTAAAAGGCTCGATTTTGCCTATAATGTTGCACTAACCCAACAGAAAGTATGCTTTCAGACGCTTTTCTACCTGAATACATAGCCACAGCCTCCAAATTTTGATGCAATAGCGTCAACTTCCCTAGCGGAGTTAGGGGGGCGGCAGACAAATGGTTGTTTGTTGCTCTTGTCACTCAAATACTTGGAGATTTCTTAAATGAAAAAGACTCTGCTCGCCGCCGCCCTGCTTGCCGGCTTTGCTGGTGCCGCTTCGGCCCAGTCATCAGTAACACTGTACGGAGTTATCGACGGTGGTCTGCGTTACAACAAAGTCAGCCTCGACAACAATCCTGGCGCTTCTAACTTCGGCATGGCCTACGGTCAGCAGTCCGGTAACCGTTTCGGTTTCCGTGGCGTCGAGGACATCGGTGGCGGCAATCGCGTCACATTCCAACTCGAAAGTGGTTTTGAGCCCGGTAATGGCACACTGCAGCAAAGTGGTCGTATTTTTGGTCGTGCAGCTTGGTTGGGCGTTGAGAACAACTCATGGGGCTATGTCCGCATCGGTCGTCAAACAAACTTCGCGACAGAATACGTCGGTATCCCAGTTGATCCGTTCGGCACAGGCTTCGGTCAGTTGAACATGGGTGCAGCTTTTGGTGTTGCTAACACAGACCGTATCAGTAACGCCATCAAGTACCAGACACCTAACATGTCTGGTTTCCAGGCAGGTATTGGTTACTCGTTCGCTACAGGTAACACTGCTGGCTACACAGCCGCTACTGGCGTTGCTGGAACAAGTGGTACAGGCTACAACTTTTCCACTAACAACAACAATCGCCAGCTGACACTCGGTGCTAAATACGCTAACGGTCCAATCTACATCGCCGCATCGTATGACAAGATTTACGGTGACCAAGGTGCAATTGGCAAGCCAACCCGTGACGCATCAATCGGCTCATGGAACATCGCTGGTACATATGACTTTAAAGTGGTCAAGATCGCTGCTGGCTACGGTCAGACACGTGACGGCGCTGTCTTGGGTCAAGGTTCTGGCGTGAGCGGTGCAGGTGCATTCAGTAACACTGGTACATCGGGCGAACTGATTTTCGCACCAGCCATTGGTACAAACAGCTACATCGTTGGTGCAACAATTCCAGTGAACCCAGTTTCACGCGTTTTGTTGTCATGGACAATGTTGACACCTAACACCAACATGAAAGACCTCTACAACGCTCAGAACCAGACAGCGTACAACATTGCCTACGCATATGACTTCACAAAGCGCACAAACATGTACGCTCTGTTCGGTTACATGGACAACGTTGGTACTGTTGACACACTCAAGAGCACCTTGATTGGTGTTGGTCTGCGTCACCAGTTCTAAGCAACCGCTTAGAATGGCAACTTAATTTCGGTTAAGTAGCCGCGAGTAAAAAAGTAAATAGCGAGTCACTCTTCATGGGTGACTCGCTTATTTTTTAGCGGGTCTTTTCCGCTGTAATGGTCGTGCAGGATGATACAATCTTAGAGTTTTGTTCAACAGCCGGTAATGTTCAATGAATCTGGAACAATATTTTCCCGTTTTGTTATTTATTGTGGTGAGTACGGCGATCGGCTTTGCGCTGATTACAGCAGGCTCACTGATTGGTCCGAATCGGCCCGACGCGCAAAAGCTCTCGCCCTACGAGTGCGGTTTTGAGGCCTTTGGCGACGCGCGCATGAAATTCGATGTGCGTTACTACCTTGTCGCGATTCTCTTCATCCTGTTCGATCTTGAAATTGCCTTTTTGTTCCCTTGGGCGATTGCAAACGGTACGGTTGGGATGGTTGGTTTTGTCA
>Ga0247844_1006256_pt1 | contig 14366 bp, 15 predicted proteins | sample LaCtaG_FD_192421 | JGI IMG/M metagenome (GOLD analysis project Ga0247844, IMG submission 192421) | Freshwater microbial communities from meromictic Lake La Cruz, Castile-La Mancha, Spain - LaCruzMarch201714.5m_1 | ecosystem: Environmental > Aquatic > Freshwater > Lake | place: Spain: Castile-La... | reverse complement strand
AGATGGAAAATCTAAAAGAAAATCTAAAAGAAAATCTAAAAGAAAATCTAAAAGAAAATCTAAAAGAAAATTCAGATAGATTTAAAAAGCGGGTAATTAAAATTTAGAATTCCGGTAAATTAGAAACATCATTGATTAAATATTTTTCAGTTTCTTTATCTGCCATTATCATTGCACTTACCGAAAATGTACTATCTGCTGTTCCAATTATATATTTATTACATTTTGCAAGTAAAAATAATTCGACTACTCCACACAAAACATTAAATTTATCATTATTAAATTTATCATATGGTCCTGATGTGGACTTTGTATTATTTAAAATTTCAGGAGGATTATAAAATAAAAGATTATTTCCTAATTTCGTCGCAAATTCAACATATACATTTTTATCATCTGTTGCTAAAAATATCCCATTGTCTTTATTCGAACACCAATTTTTAGATTGAAATAACATTTTCTTGATAATATCATTCCAATTATAATGACTAAATCCACCATCTGATTTACGAATATGAATACCAATCATATTTTTCTTAAATAAATTATGATAATGATCAATTTCATTTTGTAATTCATCGATTGGTTTAATATATTTTTTAAATATTTCAGATAATTCTTCTCCAATATAATCCAATTCAAATTTACGAGGTTCTACAATCACTCGTTTAAGATTTACAAAAATACTATCTTTTTCATCTTCTGTAGATACAATAGTATATAATGCATAATTCACAAAAACGTTATCGTCACCTTTGACATCAATAATATGATCTTTATTTTCCCAATATCTGAATTCAAAATTTTTTTGATAATTAATTTGTTCTGTACTTTCGAATATGACATTATCGATATCTTTGAATATATCACTAAATTTGCATAATTCACCATGATAAGCAATACAAGAACGAACAGGTGTATATGTCCATACTACATTAACTTTATGTTTGGTCTTGAGAGCAAGACGTAAAATTGAAACAAAAGGTAAAAGTCGATTATTTAATCCATTATGTAAAACTACTGTTATCATTTTTGTAATTAAAAATAAATGTTTAAATTACAAAAAAATATTTTTATTTTTTTTATAATAAATGAACACAAGAAATAGAAATAGAAGTCGAAGAAGAGAAAGAGTAAGTCGTAGACACGGTGAGAGTCGAACCAGTTATGTTCGTCGAAGTCGTCTCCATAGGAGAAGCCCACCACGTGATATAGATAGAACAAATGATAGAATTAATGAAATTTTATCATCATTATCATCAATATTATCATCAATATTATCATCAAAAAATAGTTCATCGAAATCAATTCGGTCTATTTCGTCAAAATCTAAAAAATCACCTAAAAACAATTAGGTATATATCATAAATTCAATCAATTCAGTTTTCTTAACCAATTTAACGGTTAAGAAAATAAAAATTTATTCATAATCTCTTATTGTTTTACCAACTGGAAATCGCGGAACTCCAAACTCACTTAATTCTTGATATGTAACTGTCAGCATCTTTCCAATGCATTTATCACCATTCTTATATAATTCGGACCGTTCTTTGACAGTTCCCATAGGACGAACATCAAATTCTTTACCATTTTTTACTTTGCATTTCCATATGACAGTTCCATCATCATGTCCTTCACCCTGTTTATATCCAATAATCTCAAACTCATCATCGCTAAATGTTTTATATTTTTGTAAATTTTTTGTTCGCGTAAATTCATATGGTGTATCTTTATTTCTTAAAATAAGTCCTTCGTATTTTTGTTCGATAAACTCTGGATGAAATTTATCAACTACATCATCTTTACGTGTACAATTATATGTCTGAACAAATTTTATATATTTAAAATTATATGTATTTTTGATTTTGTCAATTATATCAAAACGTTCTAACGCAGTTTTGTTTTCACCTGAAGAAAAACAATCATAAATGTGATATTGTATATGCTCTAGTTTTTCTCTATCTTCAGGTTTAAGCTTCTCTTTCTTAACGATTCCGGCAATTTGATTAAAAACAATATCATGATTATACAATTCTCCATCAAAAATAATATTTGGGAAAATATGAAAAATAACCATCATTTCATTATTGATATGTTCTAAATTCTTAAAATATTTCAATTGCCGTGATTGATTTACAATTTCACCATTTTTTATATAAGTAAGACAACGTATTCCATCTAATTTTGGTTGAACGAAACACGGAAATGTAATATCAATTTTTCTTTTAGTTTTTGATATTGGTTCCCAAGTATCAGCAAGCATTGGAGAAAAAGATATATCAGTTTTAACTGAATCAATATCATCTAATGTTTCAATATATTCCTCTTTCTCTTTTTTATCTTTAAACGTTTTATCGCAAATTAAAATAGTTTGTTGTTCTACTGTAGTTTCATTTTTCTTTCCGATATTTTTGCCTTCTTTAACTTGTTTTTCACCGTGAATAATTTTACCATCTTTGTGACCATATTCGGTTTCAATCCAACAAGTATTATCTGTGTGCATAGTTGCTTTTAATTTCCATATGCGGACATTATCAGATTTATCTTTTTTATAAAGCATAGGGTAATCTTTAATATTGGTAGTCATTTCGTTAATCAATAATCTAATAATAAAAATAAAATTCAATTTTTTTTCATGGAATAAAATTGAATTTTATTTTTATAAAAAAGAATGAAAAAGCAAGAATGACTATTATTGAACGTAAAATAACTATAGAACCAGAATTTTTATATTCTGATTTAAACGCAAAATTATTGGAAAAAACAAAAAAAGTTTTAGAAAACGAATGTACTAAAGAAAATGGATATATATTAAAAGTTAATAAAATTGCACGTATTAAAGATAATTATATTTCTAATGTTAATAGCAGTATCATATTTGTGATGGATATTGATGTTGATGTATTAAAACCTGAAATTAATGCACTTTATACAGATAAAGTGAGTATGATATTTAGTGGTGGATTATTCATAAATATTAAGAATAAAATCAAATTATTGATACCAATTAGTTCACTTTTAGGTTATAAATTTGATGCTTCTACAAAAAGTTTTATCAAAGATAAAAGTACAGTAATAAAAGAAAATGACGAGATACAGATAAAAATCACAGGTATAAAATATTCTAAAAAGAATTTTAATTGTTTTGGAGAACTCATCTAAAGATTTTGTTAAATATTTAATAAAATGACAGAAATATTAATATTAAGAGATTTTAAAAAGAATTTAACAGCGTTTATTGATGAATTGATAGATCAGTTTCCAACTGAAGAAGATTTAATAATATTACGAATTTTTTTTAATGACCAAGTTGATATTAAAAAAGTAATGGAATCAATTACACATAATCTAAATAAAGATGACCAAAAATTAAAAGAATATATAAAAGATCATAATGATTCTTTTTTTATTGATGGTTTTACTATCGATTATTTTGGTGAGTGTAAAACTATACACGTTAAAAAAATATGGCGTTCACCGCGTCTTGATCAAGAAGATAAACAAGTCATTTGGAAATGGATAGACGGGTTTGTTTATTTATCTGATAAATACGCAAAGAATAAAACAAGTAAAGATACTTTATTATCTTCATCGAATTCTTTAGTTTCTGGAACGACGTCTTGAACGACGACGTCTTGAACGTGAACTACGCTTTTTTGAACGTGATTTTTTTGAACTTCGTCGTCTACGTTTTATACCATCGTTATTAGAGCATCCACAACTACCGTCAGCTCTTACTTTATTTTTTGCACACCTACCACATCCGTAATCAAGTTCGGCATTTGTACCACATGAACTACCATCTCTTACTTTATTTTTTGCACACCTACCACATCCGTAATCAAGTTCGGTATTTGTACCACATGAACTACCATCTCTTATATTTCTTATATAACTCATTTATTATATAAGAAATATTTTTATTTTTTTTCTTTAAATAATTTTTCCATGTCTTCATCCAAAAAATCAAGCAATTTATAAACTTCTTTTAAAAATGTTGATACAATCTTTGTTGGTTCTGAAGATAATACAACTTTTTTAGCAATTTCACTTGTTTCATCCCTGTAAGGTGCTTGAAGTGATTTTATCCAATGAAAAGTATTATCAACTAATTTAATCATTGACACTGCATCAAAAACATCATTTGTAATCATTTGTTCAAATAATTTTATGTCAAAACTTTCTTCAATACTTTTATGATTTTTTGAATCTTTTTTTACATATACGAGTAATCTTATTTTAATTTCTTCATATAATTTAACAATCCATTCATAATTTGGTTTAGAAGAATTAATCGTTTCATCAATCAAATCATAAAATGCCTTATGATAATTATCGCGAATTTGTTGTTCAATTTGTTTTAAATTATTTTCATTCATATTTTATAAATAAATTTTTTTCTATAAATAAAATAAAATTAAAAAAAAATATTATGATAAATAAAATGTCTGAAAATAAAAAAACATATATTTATGTTGGTGTTGGAGTTGGTATACTATTCATCATTTGTGTAGTATATTATTTATATACAAAAGTAAACAGTGAGCTCGATAAAACAAAATTAGAACTTGAAAATGCATTTGGAAATTTAGCAAGTACAAATATAAATTTAGCAAGTACAAATATAGAACTTACAGAACTTGATAAAACAAAAACAGAACTTGAAAATATTAAAAAAATATTATATAGCCCTGAAACAGACTCTGATAAAACGAAATTAGAGTTAGTTAATTCGATTACAGAACTTGATAAAACAAAAGCAGAATTAATTAATATACAAACAGAACTCATGAAAATAAAATCGGAATTTAATAATTCACAATTACAATGTGATAAAACAAAATCAGAACTTGACAATACGAACACTGAACTTGAAAATGTTAAAAAAATATTATATAGTCCCGAGACAGACTCTGCTATAGTAAAAGACGATTTGATTAAGGCACAATCGGAAATTAATAAAACAAGAACAGAACACGAAAATACAAAATTAGATTTTGATAATATAAAATCAGAACTCGATAACTTGATTGCCTATATAGAATCAACAATTTCATTGGAAAGTTTTGTAGAAATATCACCAACAAAAATAAATTTATTTTCTAAAATACAATTAGAATTTGATAGATTAAAGAAAGAAATTGCTAGATTAAATTCAAAAGACGGATTATGGATAATAACAGGTGGTCCGCCAAACTCTATAGCAACATCAAAAGATGGAACTACGTGGACGGCTAGAAGTGCAACAAAATTTTTTAAAAATACTAATCAAGTAGCATATGGAAATGGTTTGTGGGTAATGGTTGGAGATGGAACAAATTCTATAGCAACATCACCCAATGGATTTACATGGACTGGAAGAGATAATACAATTTTTACTTCAGGCCATGGGATTGTATATGGGAAAGACGGTTTTGGAAATGATTTATGGGTAGCATTTGGATATAAACGTACAACTGTCATAGATATACCATCGATTGCGAGTTCATCTGATGGTATTACATGGACTCAAATATTGACAAATCCAATAGGTAAAGTTTATTCAATAGCATATAATGGTTCTATTTGGATTGCTGGTGGTCAAAAATCTGGAGCACCAGGAACAGACTCTATTGCAATATCTACAGATGGAATTAATTGGAGTGCTGGAAATACAGCATCAACTCTTTCTTTTTGTAATTCGATAGTATATGGGAAAGACGGTTCTGGAAATGGTTTATGGGTAGCAGTTGGTGGTTATAGCAACCATTCGATAATAACATCATCCGATGGAAATACGTGGACTGGTCGAGGGAAGTTTATGAATCCAATTATAAATGTCGCATATGGAAAAGATAATGTTGGTAATAGTTTATGGATAGCAGTTGGTAGTGCGCACCAGAGTACTGATTCAATAATAACATCAGGTGATGGAATTAAGTGGACTCCTAGGGGAATAAATGTTTTTCCATATGGTTATGGAATATCATATGGAAAAGATGAATTCGGAAATGGGTTATGGATATCAACAGGTTCATATGCGACAGGACAACGTCAAGATGTGATAGCAACAACTAAAGATGGAATTATTTGGACCAAATATGATATAGATAACACTATTTTTAAATTTTTAAAAAATGTAACATATGCTATTGCACCAGCATCGATAGCACTTGATAAATTAGCGGAAAAATTAATACAATAAATTTTCTTCAAACTCAGAAAGATAATAAAAATTTAATTTATAATAATAATATTTATTATAATAAATATGCTTTCAATTGTAGCAACTAATATAATTAATCCAGAAATTATATTAAAAAATGGTTATTTTTTTGCTAATAATTTATTTTCAAGTGTATTGTATTTAAAAACTCTATCTCACACTGATAATGAATTAAAAGAATTAATGACCAATACCGATATTTTAGAAGATATTGGAATTATAAAAACATTTATTGAAGAAAAAAAATTAAAAACTAATAGTCCTTCGGTACAAGTTTGTATTGATAATTTAAATCAAACATTAATTAATTTAGAAGAAAATATTAATTCTATTACAAGTAAAATCGAAAATCATAAAAAATTATGGTTTAATTCATTTAGATCTTACGATATTCATTTCGAAAAAACACAAATCCCGAAATTAGCCAAACAAATGAAACATCGTTTCGAAATATTGATTAAAATTTCGAGCGTGATATAAAATAATATGCCAAAATCCACAAGAAACTCCATATAATACACACTAAACCAAAAATAAAACAATCTTGTCGATGATATAATAAAAATGCAATCGCACATATCATTGATTCAACACCATGTATTTTTATTGTATATTCTAATAATTTGCGATTTCTTAAAGAATTGTAGAAAATTATAGAATCTGTAATAACATAACGTATTTGTATCGCAATCATCCATATATTTAAAATTATGTTTGGATTATGTTTATGATTATTTAATCCTAGTAAATATCTACTATAATCCATATACTTTATCCAACCATCAAAATCAAACATTAAAGAATGTAAAACAAATATCGCACCAATTATATGTAAACCAATCGAAAATATTGCTAAATTATATAACATTATATAATTTATTGAATTTTATATTTAAATCAAAGTTTGAAGAAATCTGTAGAAAATAATTTTTAAAACTTTTTTTCATTGTTTTTTTAGAAATTAAAAATCCAAAAATAATTCTTTTTCAATATGAAAAATTTTTTATTTCTAAAAATTTAATTATTTTCTAAAAACATTTTCCTGAAAAACTTTTGGCGGAAAATGTTTTTGGCGATTTTATAGGATGGTCAAAAATCCGTCCACACACACACACAATTTTTCAATTTTTTCGTGGATACAGCATAATTCAGTCTTCGATATTTCAATGACTGAAAACCAGTGCGTAATTTTGCTTGGATTTGGCTGGATTTGACAAATCGCGCCAAATCGCGCCGGATTTGTCAAATCCAGTCAAATCAAAAAATAATTTAAAAAAGAAATTATTATATAATAAATGGATTGTGAATTTTGTAATACGAATCTTAAAACATTAAGTAGTTTAAATTATCATAAAAAATCAAACAAAAAATGTTTAGAAATTCAAAATAAAAATGACGAAATATTTTCTATATGCGAATATTGTGATAAAAAAATGACAAATCAATCAATGAAAAAACATTTACTAAATTGCAAAGATAAAATATTGAAACAAGAAATAGAACAATTAAAAAAAGAAAAATTACTTTTTCATGATAAAATAATAAAATTAGAATATGAAAACTCAATTCTACACGATACAATAATAAAATTAGAAACTGAAAATAATATATATTTACAAGACCGTGAAATTGTTCAAAAATTGGCCATGCAACCTAAAACTGCAAATACAAATAATAAAATCAAGGTTAATAATTTTTTTGATGACCCTGAACGTATGAGAAAAATGATTGATGAAAAATTAAACAAAGATTATGTTTCTGATGGTCAAAAAGGTATAGCCTTGTTTGCGGTTAACGCAATGTTACAAGACGATAATAACAATAAAAATTATATTTGTTCTGACCCAAGTCGTCATATTTTTAAATTTCATAATAATGAAGGGAATATTGAAAAAGATATTAAAGCAAATAAATTAACAAACATGTTAATCGATGCTGGGATATCAAGTAAATCATATACAGTTGCACAGTCATTATGGACAGATAAAAATGGAAAAATAGACACCGATAAGTTTGAAACATATAGTCCATATATATATCAAATAGCAACAATGCAACTTGATAATTCGATTTTCAGAAATGAATTAGCATGTTTGACATCTTTGTAAATAATTTAATTTTATAACAATTTTTGTTATAAAACATTAAGTTAATTTAGAATAGAATTCAATTGCTTTTGGATGCGCGCGAATACATAATTTATTAAAATTCTTTATCGATAATCCTTCAAGTGTTCTTACTCGCGATAACGCAACATAAGCTTGTGCATTTTCAAAAACATTATTTAAATTAACTTCGGCGTAATCAATTGTTATTCCTTGTGATTTATGCATTGAAATTACAAATGCTACTTTTAAAGGTATTTGCGTACATTGTAAAACAATTTCACCATTTTCTTCAAGTGACCAAATTTTATAGTCAACAGTTAATGTCATTCCATTCATAAATCGCACTCGAGGTAAATCATTTTCAAAACTAATAACAACCCCTCTACTTCCATTAACCAATTTGTTTTCGATATCCATATTAAATAATAACATAACCTGTGCTCCAATACATAATTGTAAACTAAATGGAGCATTGCATGATTTTTTTATTGTTTCTTCAATTTTTTTAACATCAAATCTTAAAATTTCATATGTTAAATCATATTGATAAAAATCTAAATCATTATTTTTAAGAACCAAATTATTTAATTCTTCATCATTTTCTTGATCAACATCTCGATTAAGAGAATATATTTTTGTTGGTAATATACCATATTCATTTTCAAGTTTTGCATTAACACGAGATTTAAGAATTTTTGTTGTTTCCAATGATATATTACCCATTCGAATTTCATTTAAACATTTCTTGAAATTTACATCTTCTTGTCTAAAATTCTCATTGAAATAAACTATATGTTTTATACAGATATTCCAAGATGTAGCCTCAAAACAAAATGAATCAGAATCACCAACTACAGGAAGTTGTAAAAAATCTCCAGATAAAATAAGTTGGATTCCGCCAAATGGAAAAGCATTTTTTCTAATAACTCTTGCTAAATTTTCTAATTTATCAAATAATATAGGTGATAACATTGATATTTCATCAATAACTAAAATATCTAATTCTCTCCATCGTCTTAAAATATCTCGACGCTTTTTTATCATAATAAACAACGAACTTACATCTGAATTACCTAATCCAATTCCTAGATACGAATAAAGAGTAACTCCATTAATCAAAATAGCAGATGTGCCAGTTGTCGAAGTAACTGCAATATTTTTAGTTTCTTTAAATCGTTTAAATACCATTTTTATAAAAAAACTTTTACCACCACCGGCTGCTGATGTAATAAAAATATTTTCACCTCGCGCGACAATATCAAATGCAATTTGTTGTTTTCCCGACAATCCGTCTGACGATAATTTAATTTCATTACATTTTTTTTCTTCTAAATTTTCTTTAAGATAATTATCCAATTTTATAGTAATATTATATCCTAAAGAACTTAATTCTTTACATCTAATGTCGAATAACCACTCAGATTCTTTTTGCATCCGCGGAACCATTATTTTTTCGTAATTCCCTGATGGATTATTCGGATGCATAACAACCAAAAACATTTCTTTAACTTTAAAACCGTAATATGTCTCAATAATTATTCTATATAAATTAAGTTGTAATGAATATTGAGAATAATTACAATCTTGTAAATGGTCAAACGGATATAATGCATTTTTATTACTGAAATTTTTGTAATTTATTTCCTTAGAACGTTTCCAATCGCAAATAGTTAATTCTCCTTTATCATCAATAAATACAGCATCTATTGCACCAGTAATTTTAAGAATATCACTAAAAACTAACCATTCAGTTCTGTGTATTTTTAACTTTTTGTGATCTTCATAGAAATTCAAAAATTGTTTATATTCTAAAGAATCGTTTTTAATTTCTATATCGTTATAAAAATTTTCAATATCTGAATGTAAATTAGTCCCATTATTCATTGCTTTTTTTGAATTATCATTCCATAATTTTTTTATTTCATCTTCTTTCATACCATAATATTTATAATTTGGATCATTATATTTTTCACCTTTGATAATGTTATTGATTACTCCATCAGTGTCAAAATCATTAAAAAATTTTTTTATAAATGTTGTACAAGATATCAAATTAGTTTCATCATCATCAATCCAATATTTATGACCTTTATCCATAAATTTAATTCGTTTATCACGGATGTGTTTATTCAAATCTGCTAATTTCATTATATATAATTTTAAATAAGCGTTATTATTTAAAATTTCATTTTTTTTATTCTTTTTCGTAATATTTTTTTGCACTTTGATAACCATTAGAAAATAAATCCATTCTATCTTTAACTGAAATTCCAAAATTAAAAGGATTCATATTTTTTTCATTAACAATTTTTATTATATCAACTTTATAATTTTTTTCATCGATTAATTTAAATTGCAAATTACGAATTTCTGTCGTAGGTATAAAAATAACTTTAAATATATATTCTAATACATTAAATTCTGTATTTTTTGCAAATGAATAAATATTTGACATTTCGATATATATACCTAATATGTTTTTCCCTTTTTTAACCGCTAAATCTATTGCAAAATTATTTGCCATCCCTCCATCTATATAATAACTATTTCCATATTTAAAATGTTCAAAAACAAGTGGTAAATTTGAAGACATGCGTATTGCTATTAAACAAGGTAAATTAGGATGAGTATCATGGGATAAATATTCTATTTTATCTTCAGTTAGATTATATGTTACAGCAATAAAATCCTTATCAAATTTTTCTTTAATATCTTTTAATGTTGGAATATAACCAATTTTTTCTATAGTCATTTTTTCCATTTGTTCGTATATATGAAGATATGATACAGCACCTAACCCATTCATCATTGCTACCATATTAAAATTTTGTATTTTTTCAAGTATTTGGTTAGTACATAAATAACTAATTATTTCAACCGGTGTATACCCTATAATTATTAAATAAGATATCATTGCACCGCCTGAAGTTCCAATAAAAGTTTTGATATTATTTAATAAATAATTATCATAAGCATATTGAATTGATCCAAGAATATTAAAAGATTTTATCGCTCCTCCACTTAAAACAATAGTATCATATTCCGATGAAAATATTGTTTCTTCTGGTAATTTATTTTCTATTTTTTCATCCATTTTATGAATAAAAAATATTCTTTAAATAAATTTATACATTGAGAACACGTTTTAATAACAATATACATATAATTGCAAGTAAAATTATAGTAACTATATATCCTGCATTATTTTGTTGATATAATCTTGAACATACTACGCAGTTTGTAGTATGTTCAGCTACATTAATACAATTAAGTTCTCCACTCATTCCCATATGATTACTCATATGTTCCATCGGATGGCTCATATGTCTATGATCATGTATTGGTTCGAACATTCTTGGATCTTCAATCATATAATTTTGAGGAGGAGGTGGAGGAGGTGGAATAAATTGTTGTGTAACTTGTTGGTCTTGACGTTGCTGATGTCGTTGTGGTTGAAATGCATTCATTCCAGATTCCATAGGTGGATCATACGCATTGTTTCTTATAAATTTTTGCATTTGGTTAGCATTATCAGGAGGTATCATATTAAAAGCATTAGGTTGATTTCTCTCAAGTTCTTCTAAATCTGGTAATTCTTCTATTAATGTATAATTTCTATTCGTTCTATAACTCATTTATTATAAAAATAAAAATAAAAATAAAAAAATTGAAAAAAACAAATTACAATAGAAAAAAGATATAAAATGACAACTATTTTAGTAATTGGCGATGTCCACATAAAAACGACTAATATTCCTGATATTGATATTTTTATCAAAAAAATATGTGATATTGTAAGTGAAGAAAAACCTGAATTTACCGTTCTTCTTGGTGATATTTTAGATACATTCGAGAAAATAAATACATTCGAATTAAACAAAGCGATTGAATTAATCGACAAGATTAGAAAATTAAATAAACTTTATGTTATTATTGGTAATCACGATATGGTGAATTGTTTACAATATTTAACTGAAAATCATTGGGCTAATAGTTTGAAATTATGGGATAATGTTGTTATTGTTGATAAAACAACTGTGGAAAATGATTTTGTTTTTGTGCCGTATGTTCCCAATGGTCGTTTTATTGACGCTTTAAATGAAATACAATCGTCTTATGATTGGAAAAATGCTAAATGTATATTTGCGCATCAAGAATTTTATGGCGCAAAAATGGGTTCTATTATTTCGGAAGATGGTGATAAATGGATGAGTAATTACCCTAATGTAGTTTCTGGACATCTTCATATGAATCAACGACCTCAGAAAAATATTTACTACCCAGGTAGTTCAATGCAAGTTGCATATGGTGAAACAGATGAAAATGTCGTATCACATCTTACATTTACAAATAATAATTTTGATATTCGAGAAATCCCTCTCGGAATGGTAAAAAAGAAAATTATTTATACAACAATTGAAGACGCCGAAATACCTGAAGAAGATGTTAATAATAAAATAAAAATGTCTATATCAGGAGATTATGAAGAATTTAAAACATTTAAGAAATCAAAAAAATACAAGCAATTAATTAATAAAGGTGTAAATGTTATCTTCAAACCAACAAGAAAAGAAGTGAAATTGAAAAATGAAAAAATACAAGAAAGTATTGAAAAAAATAATGGTTCTAATGATTTTAAACAGATATTGAAAGAATCATTATCTTGTATAAATAATAAATATATAAATGAAACATATGAATTAGTGGTCAATAATAAACATATAGATAATGAAATTATGTATGTGTAAAAACTTATTGATTTTTTTATTTTTATTATTTCTTATAATAAAAAAATGAGTCAATCAGATTACAAAAATATTAATGAAGGATATTTGAAGAACACTGGGTATAACGGTAACGAAATTCGTTACACACGTGAAAGATATGGAGGTTGTGGAAGCGAACCAACACCTTATATGATGAATGAAGGATATTTGAAGAACACTGGATATAACGGTAACGAAATTCGTTACACACGTGAAAGATATGGAGGTTGTGGAAGCGAACCAACACCTTATATGATGAATGAAGGATATTTGAAGAACACTGGAAATGAAATTCCTTATACCCGTGAAAAATATCAATCTTTACCATCAACATATGATTACAATAAAAATTGGGCAAAATATAAGGCACCACCGTTCAACTATTTACCTAATCATTTAGCTAGTTTGCAAGCTGGGAAATGTGCGACATTTCCAGAGGCACCGTTATTATCTACACTTCCTGACGTTCTCCGTACTCGTAAGGATGGTACAAAGTTCATAGAACCCACTGATGGTACAAAATGTTCCATTGATCCTATCTATATTCATGAGAAAAATCTCAACAAAGGTTATCAAATGACCTCTCAAAATTATCCGCTTGATAATACCACGTGTGTTGACTATTATTTAAGTGTACCAAAGTCTGGTAAAAATATTCCAAATGGTTGGGGTAAAGAAACATGTAATTCTGTAACTACAATTGATGGTAAAAACATATATTTACCTAAATGTCCAATAGATTATGAATATAAATATGAAAATGAAATATGGTATTGCTCAAAAAAACCAACAACACCAAAACCACCAAAACCAAAAGTACCAGCACAGATTTCTGTTTTAAATACCATTGATTTTTATAAAGATAAAAAAATTACGATTCTATCAGATAAAATAAATGACATTGATAATATAGATGGTTTTTCAGTAAATACAATATCAAATATTATTATTTCAAGCAACAAATTTGTTTCATTTGAATTACTATTGTTTTATGTCGATAAAAAAAGTAATGAGCTAATAAAGTTAAATGATGTTGATCTTACAATTACAACAGACAAAATTAAGGAAATGAGAAATAAAGAGGGGAAGATAGAACTTTATATAATTAAAATACCATTTTTTACAGATGTTTCGAAAAAAAAATGTAAAAATTCGGTTGTAGTAAATACTGATTACTGGCAATGTAAAAATAAAACCCTTGAAAAGTGTTGTCCTGGTAGTAAAACATATTGGGATTATTGTCCTTTTTATGAATCACCTTGTAAGTAATTAAAGTATTTCGTGTGA
>Ga0247844_1006248_pt1 | contig 14387 bp, 10 predicted proteins | sample LaCtaG_FD_192421 | JGI IMG/M metagenome (GOLD analysis project Ga0247844, IMG submission 192421) | Freshwater microbial communities from meromictic Lake La Cruz, Castile-La Mancha, Spain - LaCruzMarch201714.5m_1 | ecosystem: Environmental > Aquatic > Freshwater > Lake | place: Spain: Castile-La... | reverse complement strand
GCGCAACGGACGATGGCGCCCGCTATGTCAACGCACCACGCTTGCTGGACCCCCTGGAACTCCCGCTGCGCCTTTCCGCCGGCCAGACCCGCCGACTCTGGTTCAGCGTCAGCCCGGACGCGGACACCCCGCCGGGTGCCTACGCGGGCGAACTGCGCCTGACCGTCGACGGCGGCCGACAGCTCAGCCTGCCGGTGCAGGCAACCGTCTGGCCCTTCGTCCTGCCCACCGCCAACCTGCCCTTCGGCTATCTGGGGAGCGTTCCGGTCTATACCGAGAGCGCCTTTCCGCAGGCGTTGGCAGCCAAGCGGCGGGCCGACATCGGGCCGGCGTTCGACCTGGTCCGCCGCCAGGGTATGACCCAGTTCAGCGGCGGCATCGGCGGGGTGCTGCCGACCCGCGGGGCAGCGGGCCTGAACATCGACTTCTCCAGCCTCGACACGGTCCTGGAGCAGGCCCGGCGCTTTCCCTTCCCGCCCCACAGCTACGGCGGCCTGGCCCCACGTGGACTCGGGTTCGAACGCTACCGGGTCACCGACACCCAACGCGGCTTCGGCGCCCCTTACGCCGAGGTGCTGGACCGCGTCCTCGGCGCCACCCGCGCGCACCTGCGAGGACTCGGCTGGCCTGAACCCATCTATTCAGTCGGCGACGAACCCACCGGCGACGCCGCCGGATTCACCGCGGCCCTGGCCGACGCCGTGCGTGCCGCGGGCTCGCAAAGTTCGGTGTTCACCAGCCTCACCGATGAAAAATCGCCCGCGCTGGCCCTGGTCGGCCGCGTGGATCACCTCTTTCTCACCCTGCATAACGCCTGGGGATTCGAGCGCATCCTGCAGGCCGGGGGCCAGTGCGGCACCTACAATCTGAGCGGACGCTATGCCCGCGGCCTCTACCAGTACCGCTTACGCCGTCTGGGCTGCCGCTCGGGTTACTTCCAGTTCGCTTTCAATGCCACCCATGTCGATCCCTACTATGCTCTCGACGGCCGCGAGGACGACTTCGCCGCCGCCCTACCGACCCGCCAGCCCGGCGTCCTGATCCCCACGCTGGACCTGTTCCGCTTCGGCGAGGCAATCGACGACTACCGCTACCTGCTCGCCCTCGAGCGGGCCATCGCGGGCGCCGGTGAAACGCGCGCGGCACAGCGCGCCGCCCGCTGGCTGGACGATTTGATGGATGAGGTCAAAATCGACCACCGCGCCTTGATGCCCCCGCCGCTGGACGATCAGGCGCTGGACCAGGTCCGCGCTCAGGCTGCCGCCTTTATCGACGCGATCCAACAACCAGGGCACTGATTGACCTGACTGCCTGGTGATGCCGAACACACCATGAAAACTACGCATTTCGCGCTGGACACGGTTTTACACGGAAAACCTGACCGTGATGCTCCGTTGACAGTCGGTAATTCGCGTGCCAGCATCTTCCCACATGAGAGAAAAGCTAAACCTATCGTAAGGTAGGGACGGAAAGTCGCGGATCCTGTAATCTAGGACAGCCGGACTACCAAGAGTGACCAGCGTCATGGTCGCGTGCGGCGTCCGGCTGTTCAGTTTCTGGAGAGGGGAAAGCGCGATGATATCTTCGGTCGCGGGGAGAGGCGGCGGCGGATCGTTCGGGTCCGCGCAGACACAGCGGGTCTTCTGGTGCGAGCAGCGCACGCCCGCATGCACTATCCTCGTCGATCTTCGATCCGCCGTCGCGCGGTCAATCGAAGCCCCGCCACCCCGGCGCGGAAACTCTATTCGTTCGGGCAACTGGCCCAGTCTCATTCCAAGCTCCAACCATTCCGGATCCGGCGGCTGCGCCTTGGCTGCCGATCAACGCCCGTTTGCTCGGGCAAACAATGTCTGAGGCGAGCCGCCTCACCTGTTACCAGTAGCGCATAGGGACAGAGAAAACATGAAGAACCGGCCAGGCTTGATTAAGTTCTCTTCCGCTGCCGGATTTAATTTAGCCTGGCCCCTTATTCCTCTTATTCCTCTTATTCCTCTTATTCCTTTCTTATTCTTTTAGCTTTAACGATTACCCTATACTCCGGAAACCGGGCGTCGCGCTATGAATTCAAGGGCCATAGTGAACGGAATTGCAGTGATCGTCGCAATCGCTTGCCTTGGGGAGTCACGGGTCGCTGCACGTCAAGCCGACTGTTCGACCGATGCGACCGAATTCGCCCAAATCACGACGATGCGGCTGGATGCTGGCCAACAGACCTTCGAGGCGTTTCGGATACTACGTACCGCTGGGGTCGAATGGGCGCGCTGGGACAGTTCCGGCTATCTGCTTGACCATGCACAGATCCATGGGGAAAGTGGTGCAGTCTACGACCGGGTTCTGTCGTCCCCCAGTTTTGCGAATCACCCGGAACCTTCAGCAGATGGCGGCGCCCTCGGGCGTCCGGCTTTCAGGCTCGAGCTGGCGACCTTTTCGCCATCGGGCATTCGCGTCGTGTCGCTCGGCAAGATGCCCGATGACCTTGCCGGGCTGACCGAAGACATTAGACGCCGCTTGGCGCCGACACCAGTGGAAACGGGCTGGTACGTTTGGACTAAGCCTTACCCGGCGGGTAGCCATCCAGATGTCGCGCTTGCCGATGCGGGATGCGGGACCGCCGTAGAGAAGGCGCTGTCGGTAGCCATTGCGACCGGCAGCCTGATTGTGCGGGCGGATAGCGGTATTCGCGCATACGTTTCAGGTGAGCGTACCAGCCGTAGCGAATTCTCGGCAAGCATTGCCGAAGGCGGCCTGCGCTTCGGAATCCTGTTTGCGAAGTAGCAGGTAGGTATGTGGGATCGACAGAGGAGCGAGACAAACCATGGCAAATAAAGCAACCCGCCGGTCACGGCGACTCAAACAGCTCATGCAGGGCCTAGGCGCAGCGAGCATCGCGTCGCTGGCGGCGATTCCGGGAGTGCAGGCAGGCGACCATTGGCTCTCAGGGGCGCGAGTCGAAACGCCAAGTCAGCCTAATAGGGTATTTTCGGCGAGTCGGGCCTTGGCGCCTGCCGGCGTGATGGCAAGCAGTGCTTCTTCTGTGTTCGACATCACGATCTCGCTCGACACGGACCCGCAGGGCGATAACGACTATAAGGCGGACAGCGGCGCCGGCGATGACGCGCAGAACGCCTTTGAACGGCGGATCGAGGAATTTGCGAAGGCAGTCTACCAGTCGACGAACGGCGCACTCAAGATCGGGAAGGTCTCGATCTTCCGGAGTAAGCCCGGCGCGACGCGTGTGAACTCGGCCGATGTGCTTTGGGACGAGAATTGCGCTGCGGACCAGGGACCGCGTGCAAATCCCTCCGGCTACGAGGTAGCCGGCAAGCATATTTGGATGTGCACCAATTGGCCTGGATCGTCGACGATGCCCGACCCCAAAGGAGGTGGTTACACGCTTGCCCATGAGTGGGGACATTTTGCTTTTGGCCTTTACGACGAGTACGCGCAGGAACAATGTTCGCTGCCCCTTAATATTGCATGTCCTAAAGCTACCCCGCGGGGAGATGATACTGCCGCCATTCCGGCGATCATGAATAACCAATGGATCGCCGCAAGTGGCACTGTGCCCGCTGGCTACACCGGCGGCGCGGCGGATTTCCTGGAGCACTCGACTCAGAATATCCATCCGCATCGCAGCGACAGTACGGGCACCAACGCCCAGAAGCGGGTGTTCGGAGAAAGTGCCTGGCAGACGCTGACGCGCGATCCGGCCACTGATCCGAAATGTTCCGGCATCTGGCCTTTCTCTTTCTGTATCCCGAAGCGGACGCAATACGGCACCCTGGTCGCACCCAGCGATCCGAACTGGCTCGTGAAAGACGATGAATCGACTGCACTGAGCGCGCTGGACATCCGTTGGCTGGGCGATCAGGTGATTGACCTGTCGATCGACGTCTCCGGCTCGATGTACGGGACGCCCTTGGCCAATGCCAAGACGGGCGCTAATCTGCTCATCGATCAATTCCAGCCCGGCACCGCACTCGGCGTGAGCTCGTTCGAGACAGGCGTCAGGCGCAACTTCGCGATCACCGACATCCCTGAGCCGGATACTGGCGTCAAGGCAGCGGCCCAGGCGGCGGTAACCGCATTGACCGCGCTCAGTCAGACCTCGCTATACGACGGGCTGATGTTCTCCTTGAATGACACCCAAGCCTTTGACTCAAAAAGACCGGGACTTGTCTATGTGCTATCGGACGGGGGTGACAACGACTCGATCGCAAACGAGTCGAGTGTGATTTCCGCCTACACGGCAGCAGGCGTCCCGATCATCGCGTTCGCTTATGGCAGCGGCGCCCCAGCCGGGACCTTGCAGAACATGGCGAACGCGACGGGAGGGGCCTTATACCAATCGCCTACCACCGTGGCGGAAATTCAGAAGGCACTGGTCTCGGCGCAGGCACAGTTCTCGTCGAACGTGCTGCTTTCTTCCGGAAGCGTAGCGGCGGGAGCCGGTGCGGCTATCACCCGCATCATCCCGATGGACAGCAGTCTAGCCTCGGCTCGGGTTAACCTATCCTATACCGGCAACCAGAGCGATATGGTTTTCAGTCTGTTGCTTCCGGACGGGACCGATTCAGGTCTGGCCTTCGATTGCGAGGGTGCGGCATCCTGCTCGGCCACACTGGACGAGGCATTCTTTGCCGCGAACGGTTTCGGCGACTATCAGGTGCAGATAACCAATACGGTCGGCCAACCGAAAGATGTGACTGTTCTGGTGTCGGCAACCCCGGCGGGACCCACATTTTATGATATCGCCGTCGGCTTCTCTGCCGACACCGTAACCTATCCCGCTGACATGGCGCTCCGGGCCACTGTGACCCGAGGCCCCGCCATTGCTGGGCTTGACGTAGCAGCAAAGGTGACCGGCCCTCAGGGATCCATCTTCGATCTCACCTTGCTTGATGATGGCAACGGGGCTGACCAGGTTGCGAATGACGGTACCTACTCGGCCAGTATCCCTTATATGGCCAATGGTATCTATTCGGCGGTCGCGACCGCTTCGAATGCGCTCGGCAAGGCGCAGACGACCTTCGAGGGGCTGAGCATCTCTTTGCGAGAGGACGGGACTGCTGTCATTCCGACACCAACGCCGGTAACGGAAAACTTCGTCCGGGTGGGTTCGGCTGCTGCCAGCGTCGCGGACGTTCTGGCCGATGATCATGCGAATGATCCGACGGGCGGTCGCTGCACGGCAATTGCGGACAACAATGCCGACACCGCCGGTCGGATCGATGCGGCCGGGGATGCCGACTGTTTCAGTGTAGTGCCAAACTCGCTCAGCAGGCCGATCACTTTGAGGGTTACCGGGCTGATGTCAGGCATGGACCCGGTGCTGACCGTCTATGACCACACCGGTGCGGTCCAGGTCGCTGAGGTGGATATGGCGACTTCCGAAAGCCCGAGTTCCGGTGTCACCGTGATGGTGCCTGCATCCGAACTGGATTCCGCTGGACTTATCTTGGTTGTTCGGCACGTGGATCCAAGCGCGTCCACGGGCGGCTATGCGGTCTCCGCTGGGACGCAGCTCACCTCTGATGCGAAGGTCGACGCAATGATCTGCTCGATTCTAGGGAATGACCCGAAGCCATCCCTACTTGACCAGGATATCTTCGAGTTCCGAGGAAAGGCAGGCGACGCACTAACGATCACCTTGGAAAAGGATACGTCGGGAACAACGAGCGGCGATCGGGCGTCTCTGATTCTGAAGCAAAAGGGAAAGCTTACCCTTCTCAAGTTAGATCGTAGTGACCTACCCAACAAAGTGGATCTCGCGCTGCCAAGAACTGGCACGTATCAAGTGATTGTTGGCGAGGAGCCCAAGATTTTCCGTGGCAAGCAGTTCCGAGGCAATTACTGCCTCACCCTAGGCGGTCCGCAGGGTACGTTGGAAACATTCAAACCGACAGCTTGGGTGGAGTAGAGGCAGCGTTAGGCCAAGGATGGCCGCATTCTCTCGGACGCGAAACAGTTTTGAGAAGTAGAGCGACAGCCGAGCATAGGGTGCCCATGACGGCGGTCTTTTCTGGCTCGCGTCGCTCCCTGACGGAATACACGGTGTCTGCCTCGCCGTTCGCGAAGAATCGCTTGTATTTAGAGGTCCCTGTTGCAAGAGTCACAAGATCTCATCCTTAAGACCTTCAGGCAAGTCGTAGGGCGCCACCGGCTCGATGACGGTTCGGACTGCTCTGTCGGTAGTGACGCCGCGCAGCACATTTGTGTGAGCGGCAGTGACGTCGCCCCTTGCCACGCGCGCTTCTTTTCAGTTCGCGGGGTCATCTACGTCGAACCCATCGACGCGGCCCCAATCCTGCTGAACAGCCAGCCGATATCCAGACGGGCGAAAGTCGAGGACGGCGATTGGCTGGTTCTAGGCTCCACCTCCGTTCAGGTCCAGATCCCCCATGGGGCTGGGCCCGCGAGCGGGGCTAGCGCGGGGAAGTTACCTGGTCTGCACTCGGCCGCGCAGCCCAGACCGGTTGTGGTGGGCCGCGACCGGCAGTGCGATCTCGTCATCGACTCCCCCTTGATGTCGCGTGAGCACGCGAGGCTGCTATTCACCCCGGAGGGGCTCCGCCTTCAGGATCTGCGCAGCACCAACGGCACCTTCGTTAACGGACAACGCATCGTTGGGGAGGCCTTGCTGCATCCCGGCGACCGGGTGTCGTTCGCGACCTTCGTCTATCGGTTTACGGGAGCGGCCCTTGAGCCAGCGGAGTCCGGTGGGCGTGTCAGGATCGAAGCACGAAGCCTAACCAAGACCGTGATCGATCGGACCTCGAAGCAGCCCCGCAATCTGCTGGACGCGATCGATCTGGCGATCGAGCCCGGGGAGTTTGTTGTCATCTTTGGGACCAGCGGATCGGGCAAGTCGACGCTGATGGACTCGCTGAACGGTCGGCGCCCGGCCACCTCGGGTCGGGTCCTCTATAACGGTGTAGACCTGTACGAGGGCTTCGCCGCCTTTCGAGCGGGCATCGGCTATGTGCCCCAACAGGACATCGTCCACCGCAAGATCAGCATCCGGCGGGCGCTGGAATACACGGCGAGGCTGCGGCTGCCCGGCGACACGCGCGCGGGCGAGATCGCCGTCTACATCGAGCGAGTCCTCCAGCGGGTGGGGCTGCTGGAGAAGCAAGACCTCGCCGTCGACACGCCGGAGCCCTTGAGCGGCGGGCAGCTCAAGCGTGTGAATCTGGCTGTAGAGCTGGTTGCGAATCCGAATATCCTGTTTCTCGATGAGGCGACCAGCGGCCTGGACGCCGGTACCGACAAGAAGATGATGCGCCTCTTCGCCGACTTGGCGGCGGATGGCAAGACGGTCATCTGCGTGACGCACAGCCTCGAGAACGTCGGCGTCTGTCATCTGGTGGCGCTCCTGCACTTTGGATTCCTGGTGTATTTCGGGCCTCCGGAAGAGGCGGCGGCCTACTTCGGCGTGGATCGGCTCTCGGAGGTGTACGAGCGGCTCGAAGGGCAGGATGCGCGGGCCTGGGGGGATCGGTTTCGCCAGTCGGACCAGTACCGGCGCCACGTGCAGGCACGTTTATCCAAAGCTGCAACCGAGGCGCCCAGAACGCTCGTGGCCGATCGAGGCAAGGCGGGATCGGGCCGAGCCGGCTGGTTCAATCCGCGACAGGCTTGGACGCTGACGCGCCGCTATGTCGATCTGCTCTACTCGGATCGGCTCAACCTGGCGATGCTGCTCTTGCAGGCCCCGCTCATTGCCTTGGTGGTCGGGGCAATCTTCGACACCTCCGGAAGCCCCCTGGAGCGTGCTCAGGCCGAGAGCCAGATCGCGTTCGTCCTGGTGCTTTCCGCAGTTTGGTTTGGCTGCATCAACTCCGCCCGGGAGATTGTGAAGGAGCTACCGGTCTATCTCCGGGAACGGGCCGTGGTGCTGCGCATCCCCCCCTATTTGGTGAGCAAGCTGCTGCCGCTGGCGGTGCTGTGCGCGATCCAGTGTGCGAGCTTTCTTGCCATCGTCATGGGCATGCTGGATTTCCCGGGATCTTTCCTGGACCGCTTCCTGGTTCTGTTCGTCGCCGGATTCGCGGCGACCGGCATGGGTCTGGCGGTGAGCGCTTTCGTCACCAGCAACGACAAGGCCATCGCCACACTCCCCCTGCTCTTGATCCCTCAATTCATCCTTTCCAACGCGGTCGTCCAGCTTGACGGGCCTGCCGAAGCAGTCGCCAAGGTTTCGGTCATTTCCTATTGGGCCTTAGACGCGATGCGCGCGACCCTTGATGACGGGGTTATGGCACTGCGCGGCGCTGATGGGTCTCCGATCGTTTCCGTAAACGCCGACTGGCAGACGGATCTGTGGGCCACCGCGGCACTCGCGTTGGGCTTTGTGATCATCACGGCGCTCGGTCTCAAGCTGCGCGACCGCAAGGTCTAGGCCCACCGGAGCGCATCTGATGTCCGCTACGCTTTCCAGGATCCCGATGATTGATCCAAAGACATGCCCGAAGTGCCAGACCCCGAACGAGCTGGGGGCCTTGATCAAGCGTGCATACCGCTGCGCCGTCTGCGGTCTGGAACTGGCCCACGTGGACACCGCGCCGAACGGAGCTCCGCGCGGCGTTTTCGGATGGCTGTTGGATCAGGGCGCGATCGTCAGCGAGCGCTATCGCGTCAGCGGCCTGCTGGGAAAAGGCGGCTTTGGGGTCACCTACCTCGTGGAGGACCTGCGGTTGGCGGGTAAGCGGCGGGCGTTGAAAGAGATCCCGGCGCTGCTCTTCGACGAGTACGAGACGAAGCTGCTCGGGCGCCTCAATCATCCCGCCATACCGGACATCACCGACCGCCTTGATCAGGGCGGCATGGTCTATCTGGTGCTGGAATTCGGCGGCACACGTACCCTGAAAACGGAACAGGATCGTCTCGGTGGGCGAATCCCCGCATTCATCCTGCTACCCTGGGTCGAGCAGGCCTGCGACGCGCTCATTTACTTGCATTCCCAAGAACCACCGATCATCCATCGGGATCTCAAACCAGAAAACATCCTCCTCGACGACAACGATCGGGTGATGCTGATCGACTTTGGCATCGCCAAGGAGGCAGGCGATGAGAACGTGACCCGTACCATCGGGCGCGCCGTCACCCACGGGTTCAGCCCACCCGAGCAGGTACTCGGCACGGGCACGGATGTGCGCTCGGATGTATATGCCCTGGGCGCTATCCTGTACTTCGGAACTACCGGCAAGCCGCCTCCACCGGCCCATGAGCGCGTGACGGGCACAGCCTTGGTGCCGCCGGCGAGTTTGGTTGCGGAAATGCCACTGCTGCTGGATGCGACAATCCGGCAAGCCCTGGAGTTGAACCTTAACGCCAGACAGCAAACCGTTGCGGAACTGGCTCAAACGCTCGCCCTTGTGCGTGGCAGTGGGACGAGCGAGCGGACGGTCTTTGTTTCCGATGCCAGTAGTCTTGCAGGGGGTCTAGGCAGCAATCGGGACGTGCGCCTGCCAAGCGTTAAATTGCCTTCCACACACGACTCAGGGCAAGAGTGTGCGATTCCGGCGCAGGCGCCTGCGCCGAAGCGCAGTGGGCTGGCGACAATCGGGTGGACCTTGGCGGGACTCGCGATGACGGGGTTGGCGGGGGTCGGAGCCTTCACCTACCTCCGAAATTCGAGTTCGGAGCAGCCTGCCAAACCAGAGACGGCAGCAGTGTCGGCACAGGCTGCGCCCGCGGCAACTCTCACGCCGGCGGTCACCAATCTGAACGCGTTGACTACTACGCCTGCAGCCAAGGAAAAGGACGGGGCTCACGTGGCCGATCAGGGCGTCGCCACCCCTGCTCAAAGGGCCGCTTACCCGGCCGAGGGGCGGCCCCAGGGGCCTTCTTCAGAGCAACAACCGGCGGACGAGACAGTGACCTCCCAACCACTCGGCGCGCGCATGGACGCCGCTCAACAACCGAGGCCGCAGAGCCCGAGCGATGCAAGACCACCGGCGTCGGTGGCGGAACCCGTCCCGGCCACTCGGAGGCCGTCAACAGTGGAAGCAACGCCGATCCCTCCTGAGGTTCCTAAGAAGAAGAGCGGAGCCAGTGCCCGGAACAAACAGTCGAGTCAGCCGAAGGTCAAAAGCGCCGGGGCGGCTGGGTCGACGGGAAAAAAGGCGTCTGAGGCCCGGTCTCCGAAACAACCGTCACGCGATACCGGCAAATCCGGTTCAGGTGGATATAACGAGAGGCAATTGCGGGCAATTAAGGACTTCAACAACATGTAGGGGAAGTCGTTGCCGGTTCCGCAGGCAAGAAACCGCTCGGCAGCCCCGGTGCCTCAGTGACTATCCCACGGTAAAGCCGGGGGTTTATTATGATAATACTTATCGATCTCTCGCGGATCCCAGAAACTGTGGATTGCGACAAGTTAAATGACTGGCCCACTCTTAATCAGTCATTTACTAATGGGTGTGAACGAAATGTCATGGCTGGTTGGATGCTGAATGATGGCATTGGTAATAACGTATGAAGACCCGAATTTTTCTTGAGTGCATAGCCGTTTCCATTCTCGTTTTGTTTCTCGTTGGTTGCGTCACCGTACGCTTGAGCACCGGAAGCGGGAAGCCCATCGCGTATCTCGGCCCCCGTCCAGGCGCAAGCGGCACTGCACCCTCTCCCGTCACCTACTCAAAGGTGGGCATTCGCCATGATGTTGCCAAAGAACTGCCTAAGGATCAGGCATTGGCTTTTTTGCGCTCGCTTTACGTCCCTGAAGCGGCGAACACCTGCCGGTTTGAGCCGGACGGAGTGGAGAGATGGTGGAAGGGAAAACTCCCGGGCAAGAACCCATACAGTTCTACCTATTTGAGTCTTGAAGCGGTCAACGGCACGCCGATAGGAATAATGCTTTCCGTCAGAGGGACCAGGGAGCAGTGGTGCATGATCGTTCCATACGCGATCACCCAACTGCAGGGTGGTGACGCCAAGAAGTTAACAGACAAGATTTTTACTGCGTTGATAAGCTTGGGGGTGACGATCATACCGGATACTGAGCTTTCCAAAAAACTTCATTGTCGACAAGATTGGTGCCGGCCGATTAGGCGTGGATGACTGTGTTTTAGGGGAGTCAACTCACGAAACGGGAAAAAATCGCACTTTAAAGTTGCGTCAAGACCGGCAACCACCTGACAATCCATCTGTTCGCTTTGCCCATCCTGTGCCGCGGGCGCGAGCGGTGTTGGCCCGCCCAGAGCACCCCGATAGCGCCGCCTATCTACAGCATCATCCCGCCCACCTACTCGTTGGGTTTGGAGTAGAGAGCATGACATTCAGACCTAATAGGAGCAAGGCCATGAAAATTCGCGCTGTATTAGCGGCGGTCGGCATTCTTCTCGCTTCCGTGAGTTTCGGAGAGACGGTCTCGGTAAACACCCCCGGCGATGGCTTCTTGGCGTTACGCAGCGAGCCGAGCGCTAAACACGGAGTTCGGCTGTCTAAAATCCCTCACGGCGCATTAATAGATCTATCCGAGTGCACGTCAAGTGCTTCAAACGCCCGCTGGTGTAGGACCGCGTATCAAGGTAAGGGTGGCTGGGTTCTGGAAAAATATGTAACAAGACTGTCCAGCGGCCTCACCACCAGTCCTGTTGTCAGGCAAGCACGCCGGACTTCTAATGTGTCTGAAAACGACGCCATCTTAAGGGCTGTCGCGAACCAATGTACGCCTGACTGGTGCACTCCGAGGATCGGAACCGTACTCGGCGAATACGCCACTGTTGGCTTTGGATGCAAGAAGCAGGACTGCGAAAGTGCCATAGCCTATCTCAAGAAGACAGGCGGCAACTGGATAATCGTAGACCAAGGAACCGGAATCACCCCGGATGACCTTGTTGAGTATGGTTTCCCTGCGGACGTGGCCAACGAGCTGGCATATTAGGGGGAATGTCCCGGGCCGGGCTCGGACGGGTACCAAGCGCTCGCAAGGAGATCCGGCGCGCCAGAACCGCCTGAAGCCGATCTGGCCCTGCGGCGCCCGCGCAAAACGCCACGGCGAAAATGCCTCTTCCGTGCCCGCCACTCGAAACTCGCGCGCGAATCGGCGATGATGGTGTGAATGACCGGGCGCGCTAGGCGCCAGGTCATCAGCGCCCGCCACCCCACCTTGTAGGAGAGCTTGACGATGCGTCCCGCACTGCCTGTAGTCGCTGCCGCCTTCCTCACCCTTGGCCTGTCCGGTGCCGCCCTGGTTCAGGCGGAAACCCAGTCCGAGAAAATGCTGGATGCGGCGGCCTTCGCCGAATCCGAAGACCCGACCCAGGTCAAAGAAGAAGAAGCAATCGAAAAGAAGGACGGGATGGATGCCCCCGCGGACACCTCCAGCGCGGCAGCGCCTGCCGCGAGCGATGCAACCGAGGCGCCCGCCAAGACCAAGTAAGCGGCCCTCCGGCGGCGGGCGGGACCCGCCCGCCACTTCCTTGGCATCCGTCGCTTCCAATCGAAATACCAACAATGAATAACACCATTGCAACCTGCGCTTGGCCCGGCGTCGCGCACGCGCCCCGCTTCCTGCCCCGATTCGCGATCGGTGCGCTGGCAACGCTCGTGCTCGCAGCCTGTGCCTCATCACCGAACGACCCGACCGGTGTCATCTCGATCACCGTGAAACCCGGCGACACAGGCACCTGCGAGTCGACCCCCTGCCAGGTGAACCTGGTCATGCCGCCCGGCCAGGGGAGCTTCGAGGTCACCGGTAACGAAGTGCGGGTCGGCAGTTTTCCGGCCGGCCAGACGGTGAATCTGGGTGGCTATTGGCAGTCCCAGAAATTCGCCATCGTCGGCGCCGGAGTGCCGCCGGCCTACGTCTATATCACCGCGCCCCAGTGACCCAGGCGGCGCTGTCGCCGGGCCCGCGTCAGAGCGCCAGCGCCAACACCACCGCATCCTCCCGCCCATTGCGCGCCGGGTAATAGCCCCGGCGCGTGCCGATCTCACAGAAGCCCTCAGCGGCATAGAGTCGGCGCGCGAGTTGATTGGAAACCCGCACCTCCAGAAATGCCGTATCCGCGCCGCGTTCCCGCGCCTGCGCCAAAAGGCGTCGGAGCAGCCGTCGCCCGACACCCAGACCCTGCCACTGCGGATGGACGCAGATATTGAGCACATGACACTCGTCGGCCCCGATGGACATGACCGCGTGGGCCACCACCAGTCGGCCCAAGTCCGCCACCCAGCAGTTGTAGCCCACCCGCAGACATTCCCGAAAGACCTCCTCCTCCCACGGAAAGTCACAAGCCGCCGCCTCCGACTGCATGATCGCGTCGAGATCGGGCTCGCGCATGGGTCGAAAAGCAAAGTCCGGCCCCAGTGCCGCGGCTTTCATAGGAGTCAGGCCCGCGCCGCCGCCCGCCCCGCCGCCACATCGACCCGCGTCAGCAGCAAGGCGCCGATCAGAAACAGCGCCAGGATGGGCAGCAGCGACAGTCGGGGGTCGCCGGTCAGGGCCGCGGTGGTGCCGACCAGGAAGGGTCCGAGCACGGCGCCGAACTTGCCGACCATGTTGTAGAACCCGAACAATTCGGCGGTTTGGCCGGCCGGGATCAGGCCGGCGAAGAGCGCGCGCGAGAGTGCCTGCACACCGCCCTGAACCAGGCCGATGGCGACCGCCAGGGCGTAGAAATGCGCCAATTGCTGCATCTGCGAGGCGGCGGCCACGACCAGCAGGTAAACGCCGATGGCCAGCAGGATGCTGGGCTTGGGCCCCCAGCGCGTGCCGAGGTGACCGAACACCAGCGCCGCCGGGAACCCGACGAATTGGGTGATCAGCAGCGCCACCATCAAACTGGACGCCGGGAATCCCAGGGAAAGCCCGAAGTCCACGGCCATGAAGATGATGGTGTCCACCCCGTCGATATAGAACCAGTAGGCGATGAGAAACAGAAAGGTGTTGCGCAGCAAGCGGATCGTCCGGAAGGTCTGCGCCAGTTCGGCGAAGGCGCCGCGTAGCGCCGCGCCGAGGGTCTTGCCTCCCTGACCCCGTGACTCGGGAACCAGGAGCGCCAGCGGGAGGGTGAAGACCGCCCACCACAGGGCGACCCCGAGGAAGGCGACCTGCACCGCCTGCCCCTGATCCGCCAGACCGAAGGTCGTCGGGGTCAAAACCATGACGACATTGAGTGCGAACAGCAGGCCGCCCCCCAGGTAGCCGAGCGCGTACGCGAGCGAGGAGACCCGCTCGTAATCGCCGGGCGCGGCGATATCGGTGATGAGCGCGTCATTGAAGATGTTACTCGCCAGGAAGCCCAAGAGTCCCAGCAAATAGAGCGACAGGGCGGCGAGCCAATGCCCGGCAGCCAGCCAGAAGAGCCCGCCGGTCGCCAGCACCCCGAGCGCTGTAAAGAACAGCAGGAAGCGCTTCTTCGCTCCCAGTTGATCGGCCA
>Ga0247844_1006242_pt1 | contig 14401 bp, 4 predicted proteins | sample LaCtaG_FD_192421 | JGI IMG/M metagenome (GOLD analysis project Ga0247844, IMG submission 192421) | Freshwater microbial communities from meromictic Lake La Cruz, Castile-La Mancha, Spain - LaCruzMarch201714.5m_1 | ecosystem: Environmental > Aquatic > Freshwater > Lake | place: Spain: Castile-La... | reverse complement strand
CAGGTGAAGTCGTGATTGAGGCTGGGACGTCGGCTTCAGTGACGGTCACCGTGGCAGTCGAAGAATCGGCACCCGTTGGATTGGCGACGTTGGTGACTCGCACCCAGTAGTTCGTATCGGCAGTCAAAGCGGGCGTCGTGAAGCTCGCGGAGTTGGTGCCGACTGGTGTGGTCGTGGTGCCACTGGTGCCTTGATACCATTGATAGGTAAGAGGCGCGGTGCCGGACGCAGTGACGGTGAGCGTGGTGGTGCTTCCGCTGTTGATGGTCACGGAGGAAGGCGGCGTGGTGATCGCTGCAGGCTGATTGACGGTCACGGTGGCAGTCGAGGAATCGGCACCTGTCAGGTTAGCGACGTTGGTGACTTTCACCCAATAGCTGGTGGTCGTGGTCAAGGCCGGCGTCGTGAAGCTGGCGGAGTTGGTGCCCACTGGTGTGGTCGTGGTGCCGCTGGTGCCTTGATACCATTGATAGGTAAGAGGCGCGGTGCCGGACGCGGTGACGGTGAGCGTGGTGGTGCTTCCGCTGTTGATGGTCACAGACGCAGGCGGGGTCGTGATCGCTGCAGGCTGATTGACGGTTACGGTGGCAGTCGAAGAATCGGCTCCTGTGAGGTTGGCGACGTTGGTGATTTTCACCCAGTAGTTCGTATCGGCAGTCAAGGTCGGCGTCGTGAAGCTCGCGGAGTTGGTGCCCACCGGGGTGGTCGTGGTGCCGCTGGCACCCTGATACCATTGATAGGTGAGAGGCGCAGTGCCGGATGCCGTGACGCTCAATGTGGTGGTCTCGCCGCTGTTGATGGTCACCGAGGCGGGTGACATGGTGATTGAGGCTGGGACGTCGGCTTCAGTGACGGTCACCGTGGCAGTCGAAGAATCGGCACCCGTTGGATTGGCGACGTTGGTGACTCGCACCCAGTAGCTCGTATCGGCAGTCAAGGTCGGCGTCGTGAAGCTCGCGGAGTTGGTGCCGACTGGTGTGGTCGTGGTGCCACTGGTGCCTTGATACCATTGATAGGTAAGAGGCGCGGTGCCGGACGCGGTGACGGTGAGCGTGGTGGTGCTTCCGCTGTTGATGGTCACGGAGGAAGGCGGCGTGGTGATCGCTGCAGGCTGATTGACGGTCACGGTGGCAGTCGAGGAATCGGCTCCTGTGAGGTTGGCGACGTTGGTGACTTTCACCCAATAGCTGGTGGTCGTGGTCAAGGCCGGCGTCGTGAAGCTGGCGGAGTTGGTGCCCACTGGTGTGGTCGTGGTGCCGCTGGTGCCTTGATACCATTGATAGGTGAGAGGAGCGGTGCCGGACGCGGTGACGCTGAGAGTGGTGGTCTCGCCGCTGTTGATGGTCACTGAGGCGGGTGACGTGGTGATTGCCGCAGGTTGGTTGACCGTCACCGTCGCAGTTGAGGAATCGGCTCCTGTGAGGTTGGCGACGTTGGTGACTTTCACCCAGTAGTTCGTATCGGCAGTCAAAGCGGGCGTCGTGAAGCTCGCGGAGTTGGTGCCCACTGGTGTGGTCGTGGTGCCGCTGGTGCCTTGATACCATTGATAGGTGAGAGGAGCGGTGCCAGATGCGGTGACAGTGAGAGTGGTCGTCTCGCCGCTGTTGATGGTCACCGAGGCGGGTGAGGTGGTGATCGCTGCAGGCTGATTGACGGTTACGGTGGCAGTCGAAGAATCGGCTCCTGTGAGGTTGGCGACGTTGGTGACTTTCACCCAGTAGTTCGTATCGGCAGTCAAAGCGGGCGTCGTGAAGCTCGCGGAGTTGGTGCCCACCAGAGTGGTCGTTGTGCCGCTGGCGCCTTGATACCATTGATAAGTGAGAGGCGCGGTGCCGGAGGCGGTGACGCTCAGCGTGGTGGTCTCGCCGCTGTTGATGGTCACCGAGGCGGGTGAAGTGGTAATTGAGGCTGCGACGTCGGCTACGGTCACCGTCACTGTCGCGGTCGCGGAATCCGCGCCTGTTGGATTGGCGGCGTTGGTGATTCGCACCCAGTAGCTGGTGGTGGCAGTCAAGTTCGGCGTCGTGAAGCTGGCGGAGTCAGTGCCGACCGGCGTGGTCGTGGTGCCGCTGGTGCCTTCGTACCATTGATAGGAAAAGGGTGCCGTGCCGGATGGAATGACAGTGAGGGTGGTGGTGCCGCCGCTGTTGATGGTTACCGAGGCAGGTGGAGTCGTGATGGCCGATGGCTGATTGACGGTCACCGTGGCAGTGGCCGAGTCCGCGCCTGTTGGATTGGCGGCGTTGGTGACTCGCACCCAGTAGCTGGTCGTGGAATTCAACGCTGAGGTGGTGAAGCTGGCGGAGTCGGAGCCGACCGGAGTAGTCGTGGTGCCGCTGGTGCCTTCGTACCATTGATAGGCGAGAGGTGCAGTTCCAGACGCAGTGACGCTCAGTGTGGTGGTCTCGCCGCTGTTGATGGTCACCGAGACGGGTGAAGTGTCAATCGCTGCAGCCACTGCAGCTGTGTCGTCATTGGTGATGGTGCCGGTAGCGGTGGCAGGGGAACCCGCCGTGTAACCCGTCGCGGTGGTCACGGTGAGAATGGCCGTTTCATCGGTCTCGACCGTGGTGTCAACCGTCGGGTCGAGTGTCACCGTGGCGGTGGCGGAACCGCCGGAGAAAGTTACGGTGCCGCTGGTTGTGGTGAAGCTTGCCGCACCCGATTGCGTGTAATCACTGCTGAAATCCGCAGTGCCGCTGACGGTGAAGTTGGCGGTGAGTGAGGCGGCGGTGTCGCCGTCACGGGTGAAAGTGTAAACCAGGTTGCTTGCTCCGTCTTCCAACACGCTGGATGGGGAAACAGCGACGCTGACGGCTGGTGTGGAACCACCAACCGGCTGGGTGATGAAGGAAACGCTGCCATTGGTTCCTATGGTCACGGTTCCTTCATAGGTGCCGGTGCGGCTTGGCCCCGCAATCTCGTCCGTGTTGACGGTGGCGTCCGGCACGAGGCGTTGGAGATCGAGCGCAAACTCCACCTCTCCCGCATCGCCGAAAGTGCCGAATGTCGAGGCAGAACCTTTCTGCTGGACACCATTGGTGAACTGACCGAAAGCAGTGGATTGCGTTCCGGCTAGTGTGGTGGGGTTTTGGTCGTCGATGATTGAAAACTCAGTGGTGAGCTCGCCTTGAGCCACATTGGGCAGTCGGGTGGCGAAGTTCGTGCTCATGGCAGACATGTTATTGGCTCCAGTAGTAAGACTCCCCGTTGAGACAAGGTTCCAAGCTGCCGCACCGGCGGAACCCAAGGTGCCTACACTTGGGCGAGCCCTTGAGACGTAGAGGGTCCGGTATTGGTCTCCTTCGAGGACCGTGGTATTTGTGCTGTTGGTGAACACACCCGCGAGACCTGCGTAAATATCAGGATCGGCAGCCCACCCGGCACCGAAGGCGCTGGCAAGGGTCGTATTGATATTGATGATGTCCAGTGCCTGATTTGCAGCAGACGGGCCCGATGCGGCACCGCGGTAGAGAGTCGCTGCGCTACCGAGGTCGACGTAAACGGTGTCGGTGTCTCCTGGTTTCTGGAAAAAGAGAATGAGGTTCCCTGGAGCTACGGTCGTCTGCGCTACGAGTGGAGTAAGCGGAAATCCCATCCCAAGCAAGGCGGTGACAAAAAATTTGTTTAATTTGTAATTCATTGGTGGTGTGTTGGTTTGGCATCGAACCTTTGCTCGACTGGACAAAAAATGAAAACGGCGATGACTGGCTCTTTGTAAAAGACTGACTTTTTGCGAAAGCCAGTGCACAACGCTTTGCTGGCGCACTAAACCGACATGGTGGCATCAAACGCAATTTCCAGATTGTCACAAAACTGTCACATTAAAGTATTGGTTCAAAATTCACACCTTCGAACACCAATGATATAAATACATGTTTTATCCGTTCGGTTGCCCAAGAAACACAGAATTTGAAAAATTCAAATGCGTGACGTTTTCTTCACAAATTATCGATGGCATCAACGAGTAGAATCGAGATCCTGACGGCGCTTTGCAAGCTGTCCAGTGGATTGGTTCTAGTTCCATTCCTCAAAATTTTGCAAGCAAACCAAAACAACACATCAAAAAATGAAATTGAAAAACATCATGAAATTCCCAATTTTGGCATCCGTTGCGATGTTCACTTTGGGGTCAGTGCAAGGGGCCGTCACAGCAGGGGACCTCATGCTCTTCTTCCAAAAAGGTGGAGACGGAGACACCGTTTACGTCAATCTCGGTGACGCCGCCACGCTTTACCGTGGTGTCGCCTCCGGCATCAGCGGAGCTGACTACCTCTTGTCCAGAGTGAACTTCATCAACATCAACTCGACCCTTACCACCGCCTTTGGTGCCGGATGGGCTGCCGATGGTGATATTTTCGCAGGACTTGCAGGTGTGTACACTAACAGCACCAACACCACTGTCGTCAATGGTGACCAATATCGCACCATCTACGTCTCCAGGGCTCGCGGAGCTGTTGGCACCGTGGGCACTTCCGGTTCGACAGCATACAACCTTTTCTCTACTGGGAGTCTTACTACATCAGCCAATGGTATTGCAGGCTTGACCACAAACTTCGCCACCCAACTGGGTAGCGCTGACGAAGGCGTTGTCACAGTAGCTCTTTCTCAGATCGATAACCAGGTCGTGATCGGAGCAGGACCAGCCTATAATCAAGGCACCGCCTTCGGCCAATTCACCACTGGTGTTTCGCAAAGAGGTTCCGCCTCGGCATTCGGCACTTTCAGTGATGCCGGACAGGTGGAGTTTGCGCTCGATCTCCAACGCCTCTCGCCAGACGGTACCCAGTACCCCTACGAAGTTTTGGGAGCAAGCCGCATCGGCACTTATGAAGGAACCGTGACCATCGGCACGAACGGAGACGTTTCGTTCTTCACCATCCCGGAACCTTCCTCCGTGACCCTCGCCGGTCTTGCAGGCCTTGCCCTCGCATTCCGTCGCCGCCGCAACGCATGAATCGCATGCCATCCACAATAATACAACAACCAAGTTCAGTATCCGAACCAAACACATATCAACACCATGAAAGCTAACAAATACATCGCAGGGTTTCTCGCCCTTTTTGCCGCTCAGTCCGCTTCCGCCATCACCTACGAAATCACCGGAGCCACTGCCTTCCGCCGCGCCACCATCGAGGCGGTCAACAAGCTCTATGACGACGAACCCGGTAACCCTAGCTACAGTTATGTTGCTAACAACGCTACCTACTTCAACTCTGACTTCATCACCTTCAAAGGCACCATTAATGGTGTTGCGGACACCTACATTCGTTGCTCCTTCAACGGTTCCATCGAAGGTCTGCGTGCGCTTGCAGAACCTGGCACGTCCGGTCCTACCTCCAACGGCGACGCTTATTATTTTGACGAGGCTGCGGTGACGGCTACTCCCGCCGCTGCCGGTGCGGGAACGGTTATCGCCGCTTCTGTGTCGAATCCCTCCGCCACTCCTCAATTGGAACGTGCAGAAGCCGAAATGGCCTTCTCGGATACCGATTTTGCGATCAGCCCATACTTTGCAGCTGCTTTGAGCGGTGGCTCGCCAGGTGCGGTTGTCTTCGCGGTCTGCAGCAGCGATAGCAGCGGCATCACCAACGTGACATACCAACAATACAATTCCCTGCTCACCCAGGGTGTTGTCCCTAAATCCTTTTTCACCGGAAATCCGGCTGATACTAGTAAGGTATTCTGCACCGGTCGTAATGACGGCTCCGGAACCCGTTCCTCCTATCTTTCGGAGATGGGCTATGGAGTATCCAATACAGTCACCCAGTATCTCGTTCTGACCCGTTCAGGTACCGGAGTCAGCGATACGATCACCGCGCTTCAGGTCGTGCCACAAGGTGGAACTAACGACACTGATACCGTAACGGCCGGAATCCAACTCCCTGGTGGTTCGGACATTGCGGCTTGGATGGTTGGTAAAACTAACCTTCAGGCTACTGCAAATGCTTCGATTGTTTGGGGTCAGGACCAAGCCGGCAACGGCGGCGCATCCAGCGGCAGCGCTCTCACCTCCGGCCTTGCACAGACCGGTCCTTCCGTCCGGGTATTCGACGCCTTTGGAGCCAACTTGTATGGTGGTACCCCACAGACCAATATCAGCTTGGTCACGTGGATCTCGGTCAACGATGCGATCACCGCTCGCACCGGTGGGGCGACTCTTTGCTCATTCAACGGCGTAGGCCTTGATTTGACTGGTGACGTCATGACCACGAGTGACCGGAACAAGGTTTTGAACGGAAACTATTCGCCTTGGAACTTCCAACAGTTCTACTACAAGACTGGTGCACCCACAGATGTTGTCGATCTCTACAACTCAATCTTCGGTTTGGTTGAAGGTGGTGCCCTTGGTGTTGCCGGTCTTCCGAACGGCGAATTTGTTATCGGACGTAACGGCGACGGTGGTACCATCAACCCGTTCGAATAATCATCCGTTTACCGTAAGCCGATGAGAACCAGGTGTTCTTAAAGTCTTCCGTGGAGATTCCCGTGAACCGGTGTTGTGTTTTGCACGGCACCGGTTCATTTGTTTACCACAATAATGACATTCCATACTATTCCCAATGCCATGAGAAAAATCGCGATCTTAACCTCCGGATGCATCCTGCTGCTGGGTGTTTTGTTTTATGGATGGTCCTTGATGAACCAACCTGCGTCCGAGGCACCCGCGCCAAAGGCACCGCTCCTCACAAAACCGGAGAAAACCACCGCAATCGTCCCGACTGAGTCCTCCGCCATCGGAGCCTCCTCCGTCTCATCATCCGGAAACAGGTCTTCAGGACAAACCTACCCAGAAGTTGGAACAGGCGAAGCCGGGATCAAACCCCGGCACCCCCAGACTGCTCGCATGGAAGAGGCTAGCCAGCAGGGTCAGGAAAATAGCACTTCGTCAAACCCGAAGCCTATGAAAGATCCTGATGCCTTGGATTCCGAAAAGCCTGTCCAGTCGCAGGCTCCAATTGGAATTCGATTAGCCCCAGACGTTCGCCTTCCGGTCGCAGCTATGCCGCTTGATTTCAAAATCAGCCCCGTTGCACAAAAGGTGCTCGACGATATTGTAGCGGATTACTATGAGGAAATTGCCGTAAATTCCAATCCCGCGAATTCGAACACCACGGACTTGATCGAAGAATCGGAAACCGGAGAGTTCACTCGAGTCATCACCAATGGCCCTGTGGTTGATCAAGCACGCAAGCGTGCAGACTATCGATTCAAGGCACTTTTTGGAAACAAAGCCTATAACCGAATGACCATGAACACCTTGTTGGAAGCGCGGACACCCGTGCCTACAAAGCAATAGGAGGACAGCAAGCCAACTACTTTTTCTCCACCTTGATTTTTTGTTTGATCTCGGCGGCCATATTTTTTCCCGCCGCAATATCATCTGGTGAGGTGGCTTGCAATTTTGCCGCGAGATGTTTCTTGGCCACAATATTCTCGGATTCTTCCGCGATGAACAACCACGCCAAAGCCTCGATCCGCCGAGCAGAATTTTGCGATGACGGGTTGAGAAACTCGCCAAGATTGGCTTGTGCCTTGACATGGCCAGCCATGGCTGCCTGCCGGAAGAGTCGTTCCGATGCACTTGGATCAAGGGCTACCCCGTTGCCGATCTTATGCATCATGCCCAACGCGTTGATCGCCTCCAGATTCCCGGCTTCCGCAGCGGGTTTTAAGTATCCTGCCGCAGCGGCACCATCCCGTTTCACTCCGAAATCACCCCGGTAGAGAATGATTCCGTATGCGGCCTGTGCGTCAAGAAGGCCTTGATCGGCCGCTTTCCGGATCCATTCGACCCCCTCGTCGTGCTGGGCCTTGCGGTCAACAAACCCATCCAGTAAAGGAATCTCATCGGCCACGAGCAGTTTGCCCAGATTGTATCGGGAGATGGCGTGCTCTTTCTCCGCTGCAAGCCGGAACCACTTGATAGCTGCGGCATTGTCCTTGGTGGTACCCATGCCGACATTGTAAAGATATGCCACACCCGCGATGGCAGGGAGATGACCCTTGTTTGCGGCATTCAGCATCATTTGGAACCCCTTCTTGTTCGCCTCATCCCCGCCGTTACCCTTGAGCAGTTCCTTTGCCGTCTGGTATTCAGATTCCGGGGATTTCTCTTCAATGGAAGTTTCCGGGCTGGAATCAGGTGCGGGCTGCGCGAATGCATTGGGAAAACACCCCGTTGCGAAAAGTAGAAATAGCGCGTGTCTTGTTTGGTTGTTCATCGTGAATTAGTTCTCCTGGTGGTTTGATTTTACTCATTCAATTCGTTTCTTCTTCCTCGTCCTTTTTCTCCTCGTCTTCCTCCTCCTCTTGGTCAGCCGCGCCGCCCCCATAGCCGATGACTTCGACGGTATAATCAGACCGGATTTCCTCTGTGACGGGTTGCTCGGTCGGCTTTTGATCGTTATTCGGATTGACTGCGGTGGAAGTGGTGGCGGCGCTTGAGTTGGATGCGCTAGTCACTGAGCTCACGCTGGGCGCTGAGGGTGCTGACACGCTGGAGCCAGTGGTGGTGCCCCCCGCGCTAATATTGCCCGTATTGATGACCGTTTGTGCCGCAATGTTCAGATTGCCCGTGACGCGGATTCCCGCGTCTCCCGCATCGACGGCACCTCGCGGCGCGATCAGGTCCACATTACCGGCGGCCACTCCATCGGTGGCGGCGAGCACGCCGATGCCTCCACCGGTCGCCAGACCACCGAGGTCAGTCTGAACACTTGCGCTGGTTACATCAAAGACGACCCGGGTCGGTGGAGCGGTCACGACCGTTCGGGGTGAAGATCCGGCTGCGATGTCTCCGTTGGACGACCACATGACGATATCACCACCGCGCAGGGTGAAGATCCGGGCTTGGCCCAGATTCACATCCTGATCCGTGAATGTCGATACGGGGCCGCCGAACTCCGTCACGATCCCAGGTGGAGTGAGCGGGTTGCCACTGATTAGAGAAGCCATGGTGATGCTACCATCCGGCACGCTAACACTGATCGCTCCGCCGGAGCTGGTCCGGATATCCCTCGAGCGGGTGAAAATGTCGCTGCCGGTGCCGGCTTCTCCAAACAGTGTCTTTATCGCTTCATATCCCGGTTCGTAAGTTCCGGTTTTGGCTGCATCCCGGCCAGCGTTCCGAAGTGTTCGATAAAAATTCTCCAGCGCGATGATCGCCTGCTGCTCGGCCGTAAGGTTTTCGAATTCAATGTCGCTGCCGATGTTGTTCCAATAAGGCGAGTCGGCACTGTCAGGATCAATGAGATAAGTGGAAATGTATTGGTCAAAACTCAGAGAGCTATCCACAAGCCCCCCCGCAAATCCAGTTCCATCCGGTGATGTGACCCCAGCAAGGATGATGATGTCTGCCCCCGCGAAAGGCAGAAACGGATTCCGCAGATTTCCGATCGAAGAAATACCAGTTCCAGTTCCGTCGTTGAAGTTCTGACCACTTCCGAGGTCCAGATTGCGACCACTGATCACCTCTAGCGCCCCCGGCCCACTAATGCGGATGTCGCCGGCAGTTGCCTTGGTGACCGTTCCAGCGACCGTGGAACTCGGCGAGTCGCTTATGAAGTTCCCCAGCGCCAGGTTGTCCGCATCCGACCGAACCTCGGAATTCTCGTTAAACGGAATGATGTCCCGCCCTGCGGAAACCAAGGTGATGTCTTCCTTGGCATTGTTCTGCAAATAAAGCGAGACATCTGAAATATCCCGTCCCGCGGTGATCCGTGACCGCTTCGGGGAAAAGAGGGTCAAGCCCGTAATGTCTCCGGAGGAGGCATTGACAATCACAGGCAGCCCGTCCGCCCTATGCAGAACCGCGCTGTCGTGCAAGGCACTCTTGACTCGCTGGGTTGCGGAATTACCGATATAGGAACCGGTCTCATTGAGTGAGAGTGACACCGGACTGAGAATGTCAATTGCACTTTGGAAATGAGTTCTCAGAATCCGTCCGGCTACCAACTGATAGGAGAGGGGATTAACGATTCCGGGAATGGATTCGACTGGTGCGTCGGACAAATTCACCGTCGCGGATGTCCAAACCTGGACGGATTGATTGTTTGAACGACCCGGGCCGGTGGGATTCAAGCCGATGATCCCGCCCGCTGCCACGAGCTCGAGATTGCCCGAAGCAGAGGGAGCGAGAGTAATGTCGCCGACCACATGAAGGTCACCGCCCATCGCGGTGCTGCGAAGGTTCGGCGCAAACAACTTGTAAATTGTGCCGAACGTCGAAAGGTTCAGTTCCGCAAGGCGCAGCCAAGGCTGAAAGTGAGATGCATTGCGTGTCGATCCGGTGCCATTGTAGAAGTTTTGGTTAGAAAACCACGAACTCAGTACCGGGGTGGACGACGAACTGTTCAGTGTGGTGATTTTCGTGCGGTGGGTGACATTTCCTCCCAAGGAGAGCACATCCGCGCCAGCGTCTTCGGAGAAGGTGCTGAAATACGTTTTATACCAATATTTGTTGTTCACCCCCTGAGGGAGTAGGAACGGGTTGGTAATGGGCCCGAGGGTAATATCGTTACGAGCGGCCACGTCAAATCGCGACTTGCCGACAAACAGCGTTGTAGGCATCCAAGTAAGCGGATCCAGGGGTTCCGACTGATTCAAAATTCCAAGGGATATGGAACGCGCCGCATTCGTGGTGATGGCCTGGCCTGCATTCAGGATACCCGCGCCTTTTTCCACGTAGTAAATGCCACCATCGATGTTGCGACCAGCAGTGATGGTCACGTCGCCACCGCCTAATTCCAAGAGGTTCTCCGCATCAGGCACAAGGTTCAGATATTCGCTGGAGTCCGGCACAATCCCAAAGTCGGGGTTGTTATCGCGCCCTGCCATCCGGGCATTTGTCGGTGCGACGGCATCAAGATTCACCACATCATTCCCCGCAAAAATATCAATATTGCCTCCGCCAAGTGTTCCGATTCCTTGGAAGAAATTGCTATAGTCGATCCACCATGTTGTCGATGTTGCGACATCATTAATGGTGCTGGCACTGTTAATTGAGCTGTCCGTTCCAAATCCACCGTCGGAAGCGAACCGCCCGGTAGTAGGGTCAACGTAGCCTCTGCGATAGAGCCAGTTGGTTGGCATCTGGCGGCTGGAATCCACCGTAAGAGTTCCGTCGACCAACGTGTAACGACCGATATTAGCCCCTGCGGAAAGCGAAACATTGCCGCCCGCCATCGACCAAGTGGCTGGATAGAGTTGTTGAATCGCACCGAGGGTGCCGGTAACCGTTTGGCTGGGGTGTTGGCTCAGGGTGGTTGGCAGCACCGGTAACACGAAATCACCTGTTTTGAAAACCGTCGTAGGAACAGGAATGGCCACGCCCGCCGTGTAAATCGTGGAAAATTGGTTGCGAAGTTGCACATCGCGTCCAGCGCTGATTGCGATATTGCCGGTGCCGGTCCTAACGACCTCGAACCGGGTTCCCCGGTCCGTGGTGCTTGTTGAAATCCGAATGGTGTCCGCCGTCTGTCCGTTCACGCCGATGCCCGCCGCAGTTCCGTTCGTCAACGCATTGGGAACGGCAGGATAAAACTCACCGACGATGAGAGATCCTTTACCTGGCTGCAACCGGTCCAGGTCGTCATTGGCAAGCACGCGCCGGAAATCACTGGCATTCGTGTCCGCCCCGGCGGTGAGTCGATAGGACCAGGACTGGGTATTGGTCGGTAGCGAGTCCGAAATCGTCATCAGCGTAGCAAGCCACATCTGGCTGTGACCACTATCCGTAAAAATCTGGGTGTTTCCTCGGGCAATGGGGCTGAAACCATCGCTGAGGGTGTTGTTGAAAATCAAATTTCCGTTCGCTCGCAGTGTCAGGACTCCGGGAGCACTGCGGATGCCATAACGGAATGTGGATAGATCCCAGTCCGCCGTGGATAATGCTTCGTTGCTGGCACTGCCGGAATTGGTGTTGTTGGCAAGACCTAGGATCAAATCCCCGGAGCTGTTGATCAGTTCTGCTCCCGGACTGATCACGAGCAGCGAATCAGACAGGGAGGTTGCGCCTGACAGCAGCCTGGCTCGCATCGCCACTTCATTGGTATTGCCTAGACCGGCATTTCCGAGGAATAACCTTGCGTCGCTGTCGATCTGGTTTCGCTGGGCGATGTCTAGAATCCCTCCCGCCGGAGTATAAACTTTGAAACCTTCCGCGATGACGGATGACGCGCCGATGATGTCACTCTGGATTGATGAAATCCGAAGATCGTTATTCGTTGCCGTTCGAGGTGCACGGAGGTGAAGCGTGCCGGTGAATTTGCCCTGAGACGCGCTTGATCCGACATCACGGAATGTGCCTGAGACGAATTCACTTACAGACAGATTGAGGGTTGATCCAGCCTGCAGATCAAGCAACGCGCCGGTATTGGCGAATCCATTGCTCTGGGTCCCGGCTTCGAGCAGTATGGATCCGCCTTTGCCCGCGCTGTCGAATCGTTGCGCTGCGACACTCAATTCTGAGCCTGATGCAAGTGTTAGATTATCACGGGCGGCCAGTGAAATAGCCCCACCCGTGGTTCCGGACGCATCGATTGTTCCTGTGACTAGAAGGCTACCTTGATCGACTGCTAGAGAAAACCGATGGCTGCGAATGATGTGGTCAACCGTCACATCCCCATTGCGGATCCGGAAGCTGCGAGAATCATAGAAGCCTCCGAGGTCCAATCCCGCATTTAAGGAGGCAAGCGAACCGTTGTCCGTTTCGCTCACGGATCCCGTATCCAGAGTGAATTCTCCTGAGGAGAATCCCGCAGAGGCGCTGCCTTTCAGGATGCCTGAATTCACGAAAGAGCCTCTGGTGGTGACGATGTTAAGATCTCCCGCTCTGCCGCCTGTTGAAGCTGCTGCGACCGAGACGATTGCGGAGTTTGTCAGCACCACATCTCCCGTTTGAGATTCCAGATTGATCTGGCCAGCGTTTGCATAACGGGTCAACTCGCCAAACGTCTTGCTCGTGCCTTCGACCGATAGGCTGCCGCCAATCTCCAAATTTCCAGCAGTCGCACCAATTTCCAAGGCTCCACTTGGCAATAGAATATCCGTGTTTGCCATGACCGACTCCGCTTGGAGCTTTAGCCCGGCTCCAAGAGCTCCAGTGGATGATCCAACCCCATCGCCGCGTTCCAACACCATGGTCTTTGTGGAAGTGATGGAGTAGTCCGTTTTTGCCTCTCCTGAAATCAGGGGAGTTATGACATTGATGTTGCCGTTGGTGGAGAATGCACCGGTTCCTTCGACGATAAGTCCGCCTGAGGCATTGAGGTCCAGATTCTGATAACCGGTCACCGCCATCGAATTCGCGCCAAGACGCATCGTTGCCGCCTCCACCGTGAGACTACCGGATGAAACCGCCGGTGCTGCCTGGGAAATTGCGTTGATCGAGTTTTCAAATGTTACCTTAACGCCGCGGATCAGGACATTTCCTCCAGACTGTTCATATCCACGCACACCGCTTCCACTCAAGACAAGTTGTTCAAGGTTATCGCTGCCAAGAACGCCAGTGCCATAAATATCAATGCTTCGATAACTCCGAAGTGTTACATTGCGGGATGCGAACGTGTCCTCAAGAGTGGAACCCGTTAATACAAGGTGTGGATCGACAACCAATCCTTCTAATAATCCGGAAGCGCTATCCAATACCACGCTGATTTGGCCACTCCCGAGCGTGATAGTGTCTGCCAGAAGCTCGATATTGGAAGCAAGACGAGTTCCATAGGTGGAATCAAGGATCACCGATCCTCCGGTGATCGTCGCTGCCGCTCCGATCTCCATCAACGCGGTCGTCGTACCGGCAAAGCTGGTACGGGTCGTGAGGGCTTTAGCATCGGAACTAACCCGGATTAGGGTTCCGTCACCCTGCAGTGAAAACGCGTCGGCGGTGAAGGCAGGGTTGGCAAGCGTGGTCAGGGAAGCACTTTCGCCGACCTTGAGGGAACCCTTCGATACCAAGACTAAATCCGTTGCGGAAAGTGTTTCACCGGCGTTTTCAAGCGAGAGATTTTCCGTCCTGACATCTAGGATATTCTCTCCAGCTTCCTCCCGGCGAACTCCGCCGATGACGAGACTCTCGACATTCCAAGAATCCAGAATCGATGTCTGGATGTTGGCTCCGCCACTGGAGATGGATGACGCATCACCGAAAAGCCGAATGTCTGCAAAACTGCTGATATCCACTCTGGCTCCCTTGCCAAGGGATTCGCTGCGGACCAAGCCCGACAATTGGAGCGCGGAACTACCGTGGAAAACCGCATAACCCGCATCATTAGGAAGTTCCTGCGGAACGGACAAGTCTTGCTTCTTAGCCAGTTCACTGAGAAATTCAGTAGCGATAAAAATATCATATTCGACACGATTTTTGAGTACTTCCGCCGAGGCGATTTCAAAACGCGAA
>Ga0247844_1006239_pt1 | contig 14403 bp, 24 predicted proteins | sample LaCtaG_FD_192421 | JGI IMG/M metagenome (GOLD analysis project Ga0247844, IMG submission 192421) | Freshwater microbial communities from meromictic Lake La Cruz, Castile-La Mancha, Spain - LaCruzMarch201714.5m_1 | ecosystem: Environmental > Aquatic > Freshwater > Lake | place: Spain: Castile-La... | reverse complement strand
CAAGTCTAAAAACAAATAATATTGTACATTTAATAAAATAATTCATAATTTACAGCACACTCACACGTAATAAAAGTATAATACATCCATGAGCCAAAATTTCAAAGAAGTTCTCAAGATTAGTACTAGAAATGCCAGAATCATGAGAATCTATGCAAAGTTAATTGACTTTGCAATTGCAATTTTTATTACCCTTCTTTTTTATCCAATTGGAACAATCTTTTCATTTATTTTTCTTTCAATTATTGACAGCGCTCATAACGGTGAATCTGTTGGAAAAAAAATTTTAGGTTTTAGAGTTATTAAAATTCAAGATGGAAAGCCCTGCGGTATCAAAGAATCTGTAATCCGAAATTCACTAATATCATTTCCATTTCTGTTCTTAGCATTTCCAATTTGGGGTTGGATATTATTTATTTTGTTAATTCTACCAACATTAACACTTGAAATATATTTTATCATGCAACTTGATTCATTTTACCGTCTAGGAGACGTTATCTCGGAAACTACAGTTATTGCAAACGATCCAAATATCGAAATAAGTAAACGCTCTAACAAGAATAAACTTAACTCTAACTTTGTATTTGAATAATGTACTATTAAGAAACTTTTTTATTAGAAATCTTATTTTCGAAATTTACTTCCAACACATTTGTTTCATCAGCCACTTGGTTACTGATTTTGCTGGTCATAAAATTATTTTCTTGCTGATTGTTTATTTTGGAAATTGCCTTCAAATGATCTATTGTTTTATTGTATTCTTCTGCCATTTCATGAAAATAATCTGAACGTCTAAAAATCGTACTCTCTAGCAAGGTTAAATCTTCCAAATTTGTAATACTTCTTATCCGCTGCAGTCGAATTTTCAAATTATGCAAAGGTCCAGCAATTCGATGTGATTGGAACATCCCCCATAAAAACAAGCAAAGAGGGGTAATAAGACCTAACCATAAAAAAGTTTCATTAATCATATTCATTTGTGGAGATAAAAAATCATAAAATTTCTTTTTTGATTCATAGTTCAAGGACTCTCCATAAATATTAAATCTAACAAATATATACTGAAGTGCGACCCATTGCGCAATAATCATGCAAATTGCTATAACAAGTGTTTTCTTTATAAAAGATCTTTGGAATTTTGAATTTATAAAATAGGTTCTTTTCCACAATGGAGGTCTTTTTTTAATCATGTTATATTTATCGAATTTATCCAAAAAATTCTTAGTAGTTTTTTTGTAAATATGCCTTAATTTTTTGCAAGGGTTGACATTTACGTTATCCTTACTAGATTAATAAGGTCGAACATTTAATTTAAGCTTATTAATTTAGGAGGCTATTTATGGTTGTAAAACCTTTACAAGACAGAGTTCTAGTCAAAAGATTCGAGGAAGAAACAAAAACTGCAGGTGGTATTATTATCCCTGACAATCACAAGGAAAAACCCGCAAAAGGTGAAGTTGTTTCAGTTGGTACTGGCTATCGAAACAACGATGGATCAGTTAGAGCACTTGATGTAAAAACTGGTGATCAAATTTTATTTTCTAAATATGCAGGTACTGAAGTTAAAGTAGATGGCAAAGACTTCATTATTATGAAAGAGGATGAAATCCTTGGGATAATCCAGAAATAAACAATAATAAATGTTAATGAATTTACAAAAAAACTAAATAAAAAAGGAAAAATATCTATGTCAGCCAAAGAATTAAAATACAGTGAGCATGCAAGAACATTGATATTAGAAGGAGTTAACGCTCTATCTAATGCAGTAAAAGTGACTTTGGGGCCTAAAGGACGCAATGTTGTTATTCAAAAATCTTTTGGCACTCCTATCATAACTAAAGATGGGGTTACAGTTGCAAAAGAAATTGAACTAGAAAATGCATTTATGAATATGGGGGCACAGCTCGTTAGAGAGGTTGCACAAAAAACAAACGACGATGCTGGTGATGGAACAACAACAGCTACTGTACTTGCTCAAGCAATATACCGAGAAGGTGTCAAGTTAGTCACTGCTGGACATAATCCAATGGACCTTAAGAAAGGAATCGACATAGCAACTGAAAAAATTGTTGCAAAGCTAAAAGAAATGTCTAAGCAAATTAAAACAGAAGCTGAAATTGCACAAGTAGCATCTATTTCAGCCAACAATGATATGGAAATTGGAAAAATTATTGCTGAAGCGATGTCAAAAGTTGGAAAAGAGGGTGTAATTACAATTGAAGAATCTAAAACTGCTGACACAGCTTTAGAGGTTGTTGAAGGAATGCAATTTGATAGAGGTTATATTTCACCGTATTTCGTAAATAACTCTGAAAAAATGCAATGTAATTTCGATAATCCGTACATCTTAATTACTGATAAAAAAATCTCTACCATGAAAGAATTACTACCAATTCTTGAAAAAACAGTTCAATCCGGAAAACCACTACTCATTGTTGCAGAGGATATTGAAGGCGAGGCTTTAACCACTTTAGTTGTTAATAAACTTCGAGGAACAATTAATGTTTGTGCTGTTAAAGCGCCTGGATTTGGAGATAGAAGAAAAGAAATGTTAAAAGACTTAGCTGTATTAACTGGAGCTCAAGTTATTTCTGAAGAACTTGGCATGAGCCTTGATACTGCTAATTTTAATGATCTTGGTACTGCTAAAAAAATTGTTGTCGACAAAGATAATTCGACGGTAGTTGATGGTGGAGGAAATAAAAAAGAAGTTGATGCTAGAGTAGCAGCTATAAAAGCTCAGATTGAAGAAACAACTTCAGATTATGACAAAGAAAAATTACAAGAAAGATTAGCAAAACTAGCTGGAGGAGTTGCAGTAATCCAAGTTGGAGCACCTACGGAAGCTGAAATGAAAGAGAAAAAAGATAGAGTTGAAGATGCTTTAAATGCAACAAGAGCCGCAGTAGAAGAAGGAATAATAGTTGGTGGTGGTGCAGCGTTAGTACATGCAGCAGCAGTTTTAGAAAATCTTACTGGTGCAAATGAAGAGCAAACATTCGGAATAAAAATTATTAAAAGAGCAATTGAAGAGCCTTTACGTCAAATTGCAAGCAATGCTGGTCAAGAGGGATCAGTAGTTGTAAACGCAATCAAAACTGGCAAAAACACTTCTCACGGCTTTAATGCAAGAGAAGATAAGTATGAAGACCTTATTAAGGCTGGAATTGTTGATCCTACAAAAGTAACAAGATCAGCACTTCAAAATGCAGCATCAATTGCTGGCCTTATGCTGACAACTGAAACAATGATCGCAGATCTTCCAAAAAAAGATGATAAAATGCAATCAATGGGTGGTCATCCAGGAATGGGTGGAATGAATGATATGATGTAATTTTTCTTTAATTACTTTGATTTCAAATAAAACTTTGTGTCACATTGCTCCTGATTAATTTGATCAGGAGCAATGTACAACAAAGCAACTATCCTAAACACTTAATAATTCATCCTGTTTAATTGGCACGATTCATGCATTACAACTATTATTGAAAGGTAAGCTCAAAGCTTTATAATTTCTTTCAACATGTCCAAACAATGGAACAAGGAAGTTTCATCATGTTTTTTAATATTAAATTTATTTTATATTTAAATTTTTTTACAATATTTTTCAATTTAGGCTTCACATTCGAACTAACAGAAGACTTGAAAAGAGGAGATTTTTGGCAAAACATTCCACTAACATTTTTTTATAAAAAAACCTCTAAGGATCCCACGCTAGACGAACTTACAAAAACAGCCATAATTGAATCTATTGAGGAATGGAATAAGCAGCTCAATTTAGGCCCTGTTTGGTATTTTAATAATTCTAAAACTGCTAATATAAGTAATTCTAATATCATAAGATGGTCTGAAGATTTTGAACGTGAAACCGGCTATACTGCGACTAACACAATGGCAATTACTATCAGATACTCTACTCCTCCTTTACTAATAAAAGCAGAGATTATTTTAAACAAGGAATACACATCTCTATATCATCTAAGTAATCTAAAACTTGTACTTATGCATGAACTTGGTCATACAATTGGATTGGATCATTCAAATGATCCTGTATCAATAATGTACAGAAGCCTGTCTTTAAATAATAACTCTTATCAGGTTGTAACTTTTGATGATATTCAAGGAATTGAGCAAGCACTTAGCCATCATATAGAATTCCAGCTAAAACCACTAAACCTTAATGAAAAAAGTACGAATAAAATCATGAACTGTGGATCAACTATTACAAAAAATTACTTAAATCCTGCAAAAGAAACTAAGAACTGGCAACAGGGAATGAGTTTATTTTATTCAATATTTATTGGTTTAATACCATTGATTTTTTTTACAATTATAAATAAATTAATTGCTCAATCAAAAAATGAAAAATTCACTCAAAATATTAAACCAAGGAAATAATAGCCATTTCAGCACCGTCTCCAGTGCGCGTATCAGATATCCTTGTAATGCTAGTATAGCCACCTGGTCTATCAATATACTTAGGGCCTACATCCTTAAACAAAACCTGAACAGCATTTTTATTATTAAGCTTAGAGTAAACAAGCCTTCTAGCATTAACGCTATCATTTCTAGAAATAGTAACTATCTTTTCAACAAAAATTCTCAATGCTTTACATTTTGTTATTGTACTTTTAATTCTACGATGTTCAATTAATTCAATTGCTAAATTTTTCATCATTGAAGCTCTTTGAGATCTTTTCATTGTGAATTTATATTTATGCTTAGAGTGCCTCATTTTTTTACCTTATCTAAAATAATTATTAATATATAAGTAACCAGCTCAATTTAACCTCATGTAAAAATACAAAAAATCAAATTTTTTACTTTTTATCATCCTTTGGATTTTGTCGCAAAAAACTATCAACTTTCATACCTAAACCCAATCCCATTGTTGATAGAATTTCTTTAATTTCATTTAAAGATTTTCTTCCAAAATTCTTAGTCCTAAGCATTTCTCCTTCTGTCTTTGAAACTAATTCATAAATATATTTTATGTTTGCATTTTGCAAGCAATTCGCAGATCGAACAGATAACTCGAGCTCTGAAACAGGCTTTAACAAAAACTCATTCATTGACGATGAAGGTTTTGATGGCGTAGCTTTTGTCAATTCAACTGGTGTATCTTCATCTTCGAAGTTCATAAATACCAACAACTGATCTCTTAAAATCTTCGCGGATAAAGCAATAGCATCTGCTGGATCTACGGTAGAATTAGTCCATACTTCTAATATTAGCTTATCATAATCGGTTCTTTTGCCTACCCTTGAGTTTGTAACTGTATAATTAACTCTTTGAACTGGCGAAAAAAGTGTATCAATAAAAATCCAACCAATTGGCAATTCAAACTTTTCTCTATTGTCAACAGAACTCACATAACCCTTACCTCTAGCAATTTTAAGCTCTGCTCTAAACTTGCCGCCAGATGAAATGTAACAAATCGGTTGATCAGGATTTAAAACTCTTAAAAAAGGATTTTCAGCAATATCACCTGCAACAATAATTCCTTCATTCGATTTTTCAAGTACAACTGTAACTTCTTCTTTGTCTGTCAACTGGAAATTAACTTCCTTTAAATTTAGAATTATTTCAGAAACTTCTTCTTTAACATTATTTAATGCTCCAAACTCATGATCTGCGCCATCAATTTTAACAGCAACAACTCCTGCCCCTTGCAAAGACGAAAGCAACACCCTTCTTAGGGAATTACCAAGGGTCAAACCATATCCACGCTCCAATGGCTTTGCTACAAACTTACCATAATTGAGCGTTAGCTCATCATTGTCGACCTCTAGCGCAACAGGTCTAATTAAATCAATCCAATGTTTTGCAGAAAAATTATCCACGGACTACCTCACTTCTAAAATAATAAATAATTAAAAAAGAATTCTAAACTCTTCTTTTCTTTGGCGCCCGACAACCATTATGGGGAATTGGACTTTGGTCAGCAACAGATGTAATCCTGATCCCTACAGACATCAATGCTCTAATAGCATTTTCTCTTCCAGCACCAGGCCCCTTAACTTTTACATCCGCAGAGCTAATTCCAAAATCTTTTGCTTTTTTTGAAGCCTCTTGTGAAGCCACCTGAGCAGCAAATGGCGTAGACTTTTTTGATCCACGAAACCCTAAAGCACCTGCGCTCGACCAACATATTGCTGCACCACCAGGATCACAAAAAGTCACAATTGTGTTATTAAAGCTTGCGTATATGTTGCAAAGCGCGTGGGGAGCGACTTTCTTTAATTTCTTTTTTGGTATATTCTTATTTTGATTAGCCGAAGGCGTATTCATTTTTTAATCCTCTTAAAATTTTATAACTTACTACTTTAATTGTTTTATGGATTTCTTACCTGCAATTGCAACAGCAGGTCCTTTTCTAGTGCGAGCATTTGTATGTGTTCTCTGACCTCGTACAGGTAAATTTCTTTTATGTCTTAAACCACGATAGCAAGATAAATCTTTTAATCTTTTTATATTTAAAGCAATATCTCGACGCAAGTCTCCTTCTACCTTATAAGCTTCCAGTATGCTTCTAATCGATTTAATTTCTTCTTCAGATATATCATTTGAGCTTTTATATAAATCGACTCCTGCCTGTGCAAGTATATCAATACTAATTTTAGGGCCAATCCCATAAATAGCTTGTATTGCCATTTTCATAATTTTATTTCTTGGTAAATCTACACCTAATAGTCGAGCCATATAATTAATCCTCTATAATTTTTCTACTAAAAATAAAAATCACCCCTGTCTTTGTTTATGCTTTGGGCTTTTTTTGCAAATAACTCGCAAAACCCCAGATCTTCTAATAACCTTACAATCAGTACATATTTTTTTTACAGAACTTCTTACTTTCATAATTCCCTCTACCATTTAAAATGTTTAAAGTGAAAATAACTAGAAAATATTAAAATGAATAGTTATTTATTTATTTATTTAAAACATGTGATAAAATTTGTTCTCTAATTTTTTCTACGCTCAAAGAAGCATTAATAAAAACTAATTTTTTAAGTGACTTTAAGTATTCAACAACTGGAAGAGTTTGAACTTTAAACACTTCAATGCGATTCTTAACAACCTCAAGCTTATCATCATCTCTCTGGATCAATGCAAGACCTGTATGATCACAAACACCTGCATTCTTTGGAGGTGATGTAATTAAATTATAAGTAAACTTTCCATCAGAAGACATTCTTCTATTTACCAACCTAGTCTCTAAATCATGAAAGTTAATTTCTAAATATATCGCAATAAAAAATCTATTCTTCATTAAATTTTCATTAAAAAAAATAGCCTGACTTAAATTTCGTGGGAAACCATCAAATACAAAATTCCGCTCAACACTACTAATTTTATATTTTATTAAATTATAAATTACTTCATCTGGAACTAAATTTCCAGATTCTAAAATCTTTCGCAGATTCAATCCCACAGAAGAACCACTTCTTATCTCTTCTCTACACAAATCACCAGTGGAGAGATGAACATACTTTAAATTATCAATAAGATATTTTGCCTGAGTACCCTTACCAGACCCCGGTGCACCTATTAAAATTACGTCCAACTTAAAACCTTTTCATTGACGGATTATACTTACCTTTACTTTTATAAACTTTGTCGTACCTATTTGAAATCAAATAACTCTCTGCCTGTGACAAAGTGTCAATTGCAACACCCACTAAAATCAAAACGGATGTTCCACCAAAATAGAAGGGAACGTTAAAAAAATGTAATAAAGCAGAAGGAAGAAGACATATCAAAGTTACATAAATACCCCCAACCAAAGACAATCTGTCAACGATGGAGCGTAGAAAATCTTCCGTTTTTATTCCTGGACGAACTCCCGGAACGAATCCGCCATTTTTTTGCAACATTTCAGCAATGTCCTTAGCACGAAATTGCATATTGGAATAAAAAAAAGAAAAAAATATAATTAGAACTGAAAAAATTATGCTATGGAGAAAGTTCCCAGGCATTAATGTAGAATGTAAAGAATCAAAAATTAATTTTAAAATATAGAATTTTTCAGGAATAATTGCAGAAAAATTATATTGAAATAAAGTATTTGGTATTGTCAATAATGCAGAAGCAAAAATTGGAGGCATAATTCCAGATACATTTAACTTTATTGGCAAATGGGAAGTTTGACCGCCATATACACGATTATTGACTACTCTTTTTGCGTATGTAATCAAAACCTTTCTAAAAGATCTCTCTATAAAAATAATAAACCAAAATGAAACAACAATAACTGCAAAAATCACCAAAAGCACAACCGCAGATAACTCTCCATTTCTAAACAATGTAAACGTATTCAAAACCGCAGACGGTATACTTGCCGCAATACCAGCAAATATTATCATTGACGTTCCATTCCCAATGCCACGTTCTGAGATTCTCTCGCCAATCCACATCACTAGCATTGATCCTGCTGCTAAACTAATAATTGTGATTAACCTAAAATACAAGCCTGGATCCAAAACAACAGGAGAACCGGTTGAGCCTCTAGAATTTTCCATCACAAGGGCAAGGCCATATCCCTGAAAGATACAAAGCAAAACTGCTCCGTACCTTGTCCATTGACTAATCTTTTTTCTACCATCAGCATCTTTTTGTAGCTCTGTAAAAAAAGGAAAAGACATTGCCATTAGTGAAAAAATTATTGAAGAAGTAATATAAGGCATTACTCCTAGAGCAAATATTGAAAATCGCTCAAGGGCTCCTCCGGTAAATCGGTTAAACAGCCCAAGCGCAGAATTTGAGGCATTGCCAAAAAAAGAACTTAATGCAACAGCATCTATTCCAGGTATAGCAATTTGTGTACCTGCTCGAAAAACTGCAAGCATTGCAATAGTAAATAAAATTCTATTTAAAAGCTCATTGTTTTTACTTTTAACAGTTAAATCTTCCATGAATTACCTATATTTAATATTTATAATTAAAACTACCTATTTAACACTTTAGAAGAAGAAAAAATATCCGGAATTTTTACTAAGTTTTCTGAAGAATTAATGCCAATAAATTTTATGCTTTCCTGAGAAGTGTTCTTTTTAACAATTCCAGACAAAATTAATCTATCCATGGTAATTTCTTTCATCTCTAATAATTTTTTTTGGCACTTTATTACGTTAATTTCAATGATTTGTTTTGCGTTTTCATGATTCCTGAATCCACGTTTAGGAATCCTTCTATACGTGGGAGTTTGCCCACCCTCAAAGCCAAGCCTAATCGATCCACCTGACCTAGCAGTTTGACCCTTATGCCCTTTTCCAGCCTGAGTACCCTGACCAGAACCTTGCCCTCTACCTTTTCTCTTTCTAGAAAAAGTAGATCCAGGAGTTTTTAACATGTTATTTAGCTTTATTAACGTCATACATTCACCTTTATACACCAATTACAAAAACTTATTGCTCAATTATTTTCACTGAATTAATAATCTTTTTTATCATTCCTCTAACTTCAGGAGTATTTTTTAACTCAACAACATCACCATTTTTTTTGAAGCCAAGGCCTCTATAGCAACCAACTAATTTTTTTTTAACCCCAAACTTACTTTTTACTAATTTTATTTTTATCATATTCATATTTATCTCTTTGATTATAAAAACCGTAACTAGATCTTTTTAACTATAACATGTTTAATATCAACTACTTTAAACGCACGGACTTAGCATCAATTCCCCTTAACTGAGAAATTTCTTTAGCAGATCGTACACTTTTCAAAGCATTAAATGTCGCCTTTACAACATTGTGAGGATTATTACCTCTAAGAGATTTTGTTAAAACATTTTTTACACCTGCTAGCTCTAATATTGAACGACAAGCCCCAGCAGCTTTAATACCTGTACCATCCCCAGCAGGCTTAAAAAGTATTTTACCCGCTCCAAAAGCACCAATAATTTCATGTGGCAACGTTCCATTGTCTAATTGAACATGAATCAAATTTTTTGAAGCAGCTTGCCCAGCTTTTCTAATTGCATCAGGCACCTCTTTAGCTTTTCCAAGACCAAAACCAACTCTTCCATTTTTATCGCCAAGTACTATTAACGCGGCAAATGAAAATCTCCTTCCGCCCTTAACTACTTTTGCAACTCTATTCACAGCAACAACCCTCTCTTCATATCCAGGCTTTACGGCTGTTAATGCAGAACTGTTAGACTTTGATTGCTTTTTGTTTTTCATCGAAGAGTTATTATTTGATGACTTATCAGACTCTTGATCTTTTTTTACATTTTCATTCATGAATTTCCTTATTTATAAAAAGCAAAAACTTAAAAAACTAATCATATTAAAAAATAATGCCTGATGCCCTGATTGCGTCTGCAACTTCTTTAACAACACCAGTATACTGTCTGCCATTACGATCAAAGACTGCTTTATTAATCCCATTTTTTATTAGGTTTTTTGCAAATTCCTGTCCGATAACTTTAGCAGAAACAATATTTGACGCTTCACCAAGCTTATGTTTACCAAAAGTTCTATTTGAACAAATTGTAACTGCTAAAACGTCATTGAATGCTAAAACTTGCAAATTTTTATTAGACTTAAGAACACAGATCCTTGGCTTATCAGCTGTACCATTAATCTTTTTTCTAATAGACATCTTTCTTCTAAGTCTTTTTTTTTCTTCTTTATTTTTAACTTTCCCGTAATTTAGTCTCATATTTTTCCTTAAAAATACTGTTATTTTTTAGCACCAGTTTTTCCAGCTTTTCTTATAATAGTCTCTGAAGAATACCTAATCCCCTTTCCCTTATAAGGCTCAGGGGGCCTAGAAGCTCTAATTTTTGCACAAAAAACCCCAATCGTATCTCTATCACAACCATCGACACTTATTGTGTTTTTATTAACTCTTACTGCCAGTCCTTCAGGAACAGTTAAATCTATTTGATGAGAATAACCTAAGTTTAAAGTCAAAGTATTCCCTGTTACAGAAGCTCTATAACCAACACCATTAAATTCTAAGTCTTTAGTAAAACCTGTAGAAGAACCAGTAACCATATTCTGAACAATTGTTCTAGTAAGTCCCCAAATACTTTTTACTTCTTGTGATAAACTTCCTGAAAACCTTGGCACGACTTTAACCTCAGTACCACTTTGTTCAATGGAAAGTTTTGACGACAGCTGTCTTTCAAGGGTTCCCTTTGGACCTTTTACAACGACAACCGTAGAACTCGAAGCCTCAGACAAACTCAAGCTTGTATTTTTAGGCAATAATATAATTCTTTTTCCAATTCTAGACATTTAATACTCTTTTTAAATTTTTAATAATAAATTAATCATTCAGTAAAAATTACCAAACCGAGCAAAGCAACTCTCCACCAACTGACAATTTCTTTGCCATTCTAGTTGACAAAACTCCCTTTGGTGTCGACAGAATGCAAATACCTAAACCACTTCTTATTCTAGGTATATCTTTGAAGCCAGTGTATTTCCTCAAACCTGGGGAAGAAAGCCTGTTAATCCCCTGAATTGTATTTGGTTTTAAATAAATTCTGATATTTATCTTGTTTTGCTCTAAAGCAATAATTTTAAAAGACTTTATATACCCTTCATCTTTAAGAACCCTACAAATACAAGCCTTTAACTTTGATGCAGGCATATCTACAAATTCTTTAGTACTAGTATTAGCGTTTCTGATTCTTGTAAGCATATCAGAAATATTATCATTCATCATAACTTAACCCTCAATATTATTTAATTAAATCTACCAACTTGCTTTAGTTACCCCTGGTATCATTCCCCTTAAGGCCATCTCTCTAAATTTAATTCTACACAAACCAAACTTTTTAAAAACAGCTCTTGGTCTTCCAGTTAAACTACAACGACTTCTCACTCTTGTTTTACTGCCATTTCTATTTAGCTTCTGTAATTTTATAGAGCTTTCGAGCTTAAGTTCATCAGAAGAACTTTCTGACTTTATAATATTATTCAGCTTTGTTCTCATTTCAAATTGCTTGATAGATAATTTTTTTCTATTTTCATTTTTTAAAATTGAAGCCAATCTTGCCATATACTAGAATCCTCTTTGAATTAATATATTATTTTTTAAAGGGAAAACCCATCTCAGTTAATAATTCTCTTGTTTCATTAGAACTTGTCGCTGTGGTTACAAAAGTGATTGCAAGACCTCTAATTTTATCTAGCTTGTCAAAATTTATTTCAGGAAAAATTATTTGTTCCTTTATGCCAAGAGTACAGGCACCAAACCCATTAAAAGCTTTTGGATTCAAACCTCTAAAATCTTTTACTCTTGGTAAACTGAAATTTATAAAACGATCAATAAACTCATACATCTTATTACCACGCAAAGTTACATATACTCCGATAGGCTGCCCTTCTCTTAACTTAAAAGTTGCAATCGATTTCTTAGCTCTTGCAGGCACAGGCTTCTGCCCAGTTATTAATTCAAAGTCAGACAAAAGCGACTCTACTAATTTTGGGTTTGCAGCAACATCTTTGCCAACAGAATTAACAACAACCTTTGTTACCTTTGGAACCTGATGATGGTTTTTATATTTAAATTTTTCTTTTAATTTCCCTACAACAGTTTCTTTATATAAAACTTTTAGTCTTGGAGTATACTTCATATTTAATCCTATAATTTTTAAATCTAAATAAAACTAGATTGTATTTTTAGATAATTTTGATTTTCGTTCAATTTTTTTTGTAGCTTCATTTAAAGAAAAATATACTCTCGTAGGTTTAGTCAAACCTTTATCTAAGAGTTGTACATTGCTTATATTTATTGGCCTTTCTACAGTTTGAAATCCCCCTTGAGAATTTGACTGTGATGGCTTAACTGATTTAACAACCATATTAATTCCAGCTACGAGAACAGAATTCTTGCTTGAAAAAATCTTAAGAATTGCTCCAGACTTTTTTTTATCTTTTCCAGCAATTACTTGCACAATATCATTAACTTTTAGTTTTTTCATAACAAATCGCCTTATTTTTTTATAATCTCTTAAACTACTTCAGGAGCAAGAGAGCATATTTTTAAAAAGTTTTTATTTCGTAGCTCTCTTGCTACAGGACCAAATATCCTTGTACCAATTGGCTCACCATTTTCTTTATTTATTAAAACAACACTGTTGGAATCAAATTGCACATAAGAACCATCTTCTCTTTTTTGTGAAAATTTTGTTCTTACAATGACTGCACGTCTTACATCACCCTTCTTTATTTTTCCACCAGTTGTAGCATCTTTAACCGCAACTACTATAGTGTCACCAAGATTGGCATACATTCTACCAGCGCCACCCAATACTTTTATACATTCAACAATTCTTGCGCCAGAATTATCTGCGACATCTAGTTTTGTTAACATTTGAATCATATTTTCTCACTTGTTCATCATTTATAAGTAATAATTTAAATAATTTTTTTCATTTCTAAACACAAATCCATTTCTTTAACTTCGAAATTGGCTTACAGGAAATAACCTCTACTCGCTTTCCAATTAATTCCTGAGAAGCAGGCTTATCAACATGTACGTGAATTTTTTTTGATTTTGTAATAATCTTTTTATAAATTGAATGCATAAATTTCTTTTCAATACTCACTGCAATTGTATTCAAGCCAGAGACTGCAACAACAACGCCAGTTAATTTTTGTTTATTGCTTTTAATTAATTTATTCTTATTTTGTTTCATAACTACTTTTTTTTATTATTAATTATTTATTTATTAACTTAGTGCGTAAATCATGCTTTAATTTATTAAACTTAATCTTATCAAATACTCCGGTTGTATACTTCGCAGCTTTAACCATATATAATTCTTTATTTATTTTTTTTATCTCATCATTTGTTAATTTAATATTTACCTTATTCATAAACACTCCAAATTTTTTTAATCAAATTAAGCAGTTTCACTCTCTTTAGACACAATTTTAGTCTTAATTGGAAGTTTGTATTTTGCAAGCCTAAGAGCTTCTGTTGCTGTCACCTTATCCATGCCTGAAACTTCAAATAGAATTCTTCCAGGTCTTACAACAGCTACCCATGCTTCATGACTCCCTTTTCCACTACCCATTCTCACTTCAGCTGGTTTCTTTGTTAATGATTTGTGTGGGAAAATTTTAATCATTAACTCACCGCCTCTTTTTGCATGTCTTGAAATTGCAATCCTTGCACTTTCAATTTGTCTATTAGTTATAAATCCCGGATCAACTGCCTGCAAGCCGTAGTCTCCTTTCTCAAGAGCGCAGCCTCTAAGGGCTCTTCCTTTGAGTCTGCCTTTTTGCTGCTTTCTCCACTTTACTTTTTTAGGACTTAACATAATATTCCTTTAAATATCTCAACTAATTAAAACTAAACTTCTAAAAAAACAATCAAAAAATTATTTATAAATTTCACCTTTATAAACCCATACCTTGACACCAATTAAACCAAATGTTGTT
>Ga0247844_1006237_pt1 | contig 14408 bp, 7 predicted proteins | sample LaCtaG_FD_192421 | JGI IMG/M metagenome (GOLD analysis project Ga0247844, IMG submission 192421) | Freshwater microbial communities from meromictic Lake La Cruz, Castile-La Mancha, Spain - LaCruzMarch201714.5m_1 | ecosystem: Environmental > Aquatic > Freshwater > Lake | place: Spain: Castile-La... | reverse complement strand
TTTTTTGTTTTCAGCACTAAGATAGGTGATTTTTTTCAATTGCTAAAGCAATCCTATGTTATTTATTATTAAATAGTTGCGGGTTGTTTTAACAATTTTTTAACGGTTAATTGCGGATATAAGGAAATAAACCTAATAAATGATGACAAATTTTTAGGTACTCAAGCGGATACACATATAAATAAAATAAAAGCGTTCCAACCAAGTACAAATTGTACATCGTTGGAACGCTTGTTTTTTTGTTATCAATTGAATTTGAAGAAAATAGTTTCGGATGTAAAGAAAGATTGAGTAATACTGAGGATTGTAAATCATAAGAAAATAGAAAGGCGGGATTGAAAAATCCCGCCTTTCTATTTTCAATATGAATGTAAAATTCTAGGTTTCAAAATCCATTCGAGCGGATAAAACAGATATAAATTACTACTTAACAATCAATCTTTTTGTATATACTTTTTCCCCAATTTTCACTTTTACCAAATAAATACCCGAACAAAGGTTTCCCTTAGCAACAGAAATTTTCTGATTTGAAATCAATTCTCCATTGTAAATATTTTGAACTAATTGACCTGAGGTATTATATAATTCAATAGATGAACTTTTTGCTCCATTATCACCAATAGATATTGTGATTTCATTTTCTACAGGATTTGGAGAAATGCTGAATAATGACTCATTAGTTTGTTCCAATGCTGCAATACCAGAAATGTTAACACGAATAGGAGCAGCAATACTACCTACAGATACCAAACTTCTGAAGTTTACGGTTTCAGTAATAGAGTAAGTAGTTGATGTAGTCGGATCGTACGCTTTTAAGTAGAACCCATCTTCTGATGAATTATTACAGCCCATAGTAACCAAATGCACTGGACCTTTAGGACCTGCAATGATACCCTTAGAGCCATAGCACAAACCATTTTTAAAAACACCTAATAGCAATCCTGTAGGTTGGAACAAAACGCCATCTTTAAACACTTGAGCATATAAACCAGCAGCATATTGTAATCCAATTTGAGGTGTCCATGGGTCGGCTTGCTCAGCAGCCACTACACGAGCTTCAATAGCACTATTAGTTTGCCCTACTACCGTTGACACTACAAATAACAAAGAAAAAAATACAGAAGTTAACTGTTTCATTTGTGAAAAATTTAAATTTATAATAATTATTTGTGAAAAATCCGGTGTGTAAAAAATACACACCGGATTATGCAAGAATGCAATAAAATTCAATTATTTCATTACCACTTTTTGAGTATATTGTTTGTTTCCAACAACAGCCTTAATAAAGTAGATACCACTTACTAAGTCTCTACCTTTGCTTAAAGTTAACACTTTTGCACCATTTATGTTGCCAGAAAACAACACCTTAACTAATTTTCCTTGAGCATTATACATATTTACAACGGCATTAACTTCACCTTCTGACGCCAAAGTTACAAAGTAATCAGATTCTACAAAATTAGGGTAAACGCTGAACTGTTCTGCAATTACATTTTTGTTGTCAGTAGCTATGTCGATTGCATTAACTGAAATTGGAGACGCAATTGAACCTACAGAAACTAAACTTGCAAAATCAACAGTTTCGGTTACATTATAGAATGTTGATGTATTTGGATCGTAAACTTTATAATTGAAACCAGTTTCTGATGCATTATTACATCCTCTAGTAAGAATATGTAATAGAATTCCACCAGGACCATTAGATAAACCAGCATAACCATAACACAAATCATTTTTAAATACTCCTAACAACAAACCTGTTGGTTGGAACAATACGCTATTTTTATACACACGCACATAAGTACCTGCAGCATATTGAAGTCCTACTTGTGTAGTCCATGGAGAAACTGCTGCTACTGTATTTTTCTTCACTTTAGTAAGTGAGCCAAAGCTGTTTTTAGGATAGCTAAAAGTACTTGCAGCGGCAGATTTCAATACATATCCAACTCCTGTCTTTACTTCGTATTCAGCAGGGAACCATGATCCGTAATATACAGCCAAACCACCTTTTTCGTTAGAAGTAATTAACTCATCATCATTACTTGCAGCTAAGCCGTTTAATGCAGTTGCAATAGCGTAGTTGTTAGTTAATGAATACCCAATCCAGTTATAACCGGCATTAATTGATAATGCTGTGTTCTTAACCAATGGTTGATTTGAAATTTGAATACTTCCTGGAGTAGAATTTGTAGGAGCAGTTTTTAAAACATAACCTTTGTTTTTTTCAACAGAACTCATACCGTACCATGTACCACCGAAGTAAGATGCAATATTACTTTGAGAAATAATCTCATCATCATTTTGTGCACTATAATTCAATACATTTGCAAGCGTTGAAGTTTCTGGTAATACATTAAATGAAATCCAGTTACTTCCTGTGTTCAATGCAATAGTTTGTGAACCTGTAGCTTGCAATACTTCAGGTGTACCTACTGTTCCAAAAGAACTTGCACTACTGAAATTGAATGTAGTTGGCAACATATACGTTTTGTTAGTTGCTGCGTCGTACAATTGTAAATCAATGTCACTTTCTGTAGTAGAAGCAGAACCTGCAGTGAAATTAAATAAATTAGAACCAGTATCAATGCTAGCCCATCCTCTTGAAATACCATCTTTAGAAGCAATAAGCTTAGAACCAGCAGTGGTAACTTGACTACCAGTAGCATAAGCTTTAGCGACTATAGGCATTGTGTAAGCAAAAGTTGGGGTTGAAGTATTCCAGTACGAAAGACTTTTTAAAGCAGATGTTTGAGTAGGCAAGAAATTTGGTGCTGTAAGATTAAAAGCATCAGTTACACCTAAATCAGAATTTGCTACTACAGTGCTATTATTAAATCCTACTGTATTATACCAGTTACTCTCTGTAGTGGTTGTCCAAGTAGAACCAGATGGAACCACAAAGTTAGAACCCATACCACAAATAACAGTGTTTTGTAATTTCAAATCACCATTATTGGCATTCACTTGAGTTGTAGTATTACCATCAACTTGTAAACCAGAAGGCCATCCTGCAAACACAGAATTATAAATTTTCAATTTAGTGTTTCTACGTAAATGCATTGCACTTTGAAACAAAACGTTTACTGTTGTAGCAGGTGTTACTTTTGGACCAAAAGAACTTACGTTGCTAAATACTGCCGAAGTATAAGGTGAGTTAGTTGAGCCATTAGCATCATTATCCGATTCAAAACAGTTTGATTTACTTTGATCAGCTACAGATGGGTCACGCAAAGCAACAGCATATTGAACCATACCAGAGTAACCAAAATCTGTATCAAAATCATCATCCCAACCACGTAATGCAATAAGGTGTTTTGCATTTACTGTACCACCAAACCATTCAAAAGAATCATCACCAGAATAAGAAACTTGGATATTGTCAAGTGTGGTTCCAGTACCAACACCACCCATGGTTAGACCATTGATTTCGCTATTGGTAACAAATGCAATACCAGGAAACTCAATACGTACATATTGAAGTGAACCAGAGTTGTCTGCAGCATCAGAACCACCATAAGTTGATCCAACACCACCCTCAATAGTTGCAGAACCTCCAGAAACGTTAATTGGAGCTTTACCGCAAAGAATAATACCACCCCAGTCGCCATAAGAACGAGCTCCAGCAGCTTGGTTAGATGTAAATACAATTGGCTGAGAAGCTGTTCCATTAGCAATTAATTTAGCGCCTTTTTCAATAATTAATGCACCTTTATTTGTTTTGTCACCACGTACAACCACACCTGGGTTAACAGTTAAAGTTGCACCGTCTTTAACATAAGCCCAACCGTTTAATAGGTACGTGCTAAATGGAGTAAAATTAGGAGCAGTTAAATTAAATGGATCATTTACTAATAATGAAGTATTATCTGTAAACGTAGAATTGCTAAAACCAGCAGTTGCGAACCAGTCTGACTCATTTGTAGTAGTCCAAGTAGAACCTGAAGGAACTACAAAGTTTGAACCCATACCGCTCAACGAAACATTTTTCAATTTCAAATCGCCATTTGTAGCATTTACTTGTGTAGTTGTGTTACCATCAATTTGTACACCCGATGGCCATCCTGCAAATACAGAATTGAAAATTTTAATTTTTGTATTTCTACGCAAGTGCATGGCACTTTGATACAAAGCGTTTATTGAAGTTGAACTAGTTACCTTTGGTCCAAAAGAACTCATGTTAGAAAAAGTTGGAGCTGTAAAAGGAGTGTTTGAAGAACCAGAAGCATCATTGTCAGATTCAAAGCAATTAGATTTACTTTGGTCAGCTACATTTGGATCACGCAATGAGACACCAAATTGAACCATACCTGTATATCCAAAATCAGTATCAAAATCATCATCCCATCCACGTAATGCAATAAGGTGTTTTGCGTTAACTGTACCACCAAACCATTCAAATGAATCATCACCAGAATATGATACTTGAATATAGTCTAATGTAGTTGCAGATCCAACTCCACCCATAGTTAAACCATTGATTTCGCTATTGGTTACAAAAGCAATACCTGGGAACTCAATACGTACATATTGAAGTGAACCTGAATTATCAGCAGCATCAGAACCACCATAAGTAGAACCTACACCACCCTCAATAGTTGCAGAACCTCCAGAAACGTTAATTGGAGCTTTACCACAAATGATAACACCACCCCAGTCACCATAAGTACGTGCACCAGCAGCTTGGTTAGAAGTAAAAACAATTGGTTCAGCGGCTGTACCATTTGCAATTAATTTACCACCTTTTTCAACAATTAGAGCACCTTTATTGGTTTTATCACCACGAATAACAGTACCAGCTTCAATTGTTAATGTAGCACCATCTTTTACATATACCCAACCGTTAAGTAAGTACACATTGTTTTTTGTCCAAGTAGTGTTTGTTGTGATATTACCAGCAGCAATGGTAACTGTTGGCGTTCCATAGCTAGCGTTTTGTGGGTCAAAATTTGCCCAGCCACTTGTCCAATTTGTTTGACCAAAAGCACCAATATAATCTACTGGTGTAAAAAATGAATTAGCCAGAGATGCATCTGCAAATGAGCTCGGTGCATTAAATGGCGAACCCAAAGCGGTGTTAGCAGTAATGTTTCCTGCCTCAATAGTAGAACTAGTAGTAGAATACGAAGTGTTTTGAGGGTCAAAATTTGCCCAGCCAGAAGTCCAGTTGGTTGTGCCAAATGCACCACGAAAGTTTACCTTTTCAAAAAAGGAATTGTCTATTGTTTGTGCAAAAATTGATGCACAAAAAACAAGACTTGCAAAGAAAAAAATCTTTTTCATTTTGTTTTTGTTTAGTTTGAAATTGGTTTTAAATAAAAAATTTTGATTATATTATAAATTCACACTTATACTTAACTTGAATTGTGTTCCAGGTTTAAATTTACTAGTAACCTGTTCTCTTACTTTGGGTACTCCAGCATCTTTGTATTCCTGAAATTGTTGAAAAACAATAGCATTGTCAAGTATATTTTTAATTCCGAACCTCAAATTTATCCATTTCGTTATTCCTTTTTCTATCGAAAAATCCAATGAATTAAATGGCATTTCATATATGTGAGGTATGTTTTTATCTCCTACAATTGCAATTCTTTCACCGGTTTTATTGTACATCAAACTGGTCATGAATTTTGATTTGTTATCATTATAATAGGCCCCAAAATTGATGATGTAGGGCGATTGACCTTGAAGCGGTCTCTCAGTAGCACTTTCTGTAACTGAGTCTGTTTGTATTACTGATTTAATGAGAGATGCGTTTACAACAAATGTGAAATTTGATATAAATTTAAATAAACCTGCGCCTTCGAACTCATGTAATCTTTTTCTGATATCTAGTTCAGCACCATAGGATGTGGCACTTTTACCATTTTCAAATGTATAGTTCCACCCCGAGCCGGTGTTCAAAATTTTTGATTCAATTGGATTTTGAAAATCTTTGTAAAAAGCACCAATAGAGACAATCTCCTCAGAAGTTGGGTACCATTCAAAACGAGTATCATAGTTATTGATGTAGCAACTTACTACATTGGGATTTCCATATGTGATAATATTTTCTTCAAAATTGTAAAATACAAATGGTGATACTTCACGAAACTCTGGACGATTTACCGTTTTACCACTTGACATTCTCAACAATAATTTGTCGGTGAAATTTACAGTTGCATTGATGGAAGGGAAAATATTAATTGAATCAATCTTTACACCAATTGGGTTTTTGTCAGTACCATCACGCTTGTAACCATTGAGTTGTAATTTATTTTTTTCAACACGTACACCCATATAAGCATTCACCCATTTGGACATTGGTAGGTTGACTGCTAAATAACCTGCCATTAATTCATTATTAGCACTGTATGAGTCAGCCTTTTGGGTAGCCTCTGACATGACCATACCGGTTTTATAATCTATTTTGTTAAGGAATATACTATCTATTGATTTAAACATTGCATCATCAAAACCAGCTTTGCCATTGAAACTTTCAACTGGAAAATAATACATATTACTTAAACCACTTTTAACATACCCGAAAACCCTTGAGTAAAAATCACGATTTTTTTTCTCATAATACACTCCTGTTTTTATTTCAGGCGTAAAACTTCCCATACGGATTTTGTGTGAGTAATTCAACGCGCCATTGATAATATTCTCATTATTTTCTAAACTCATTCTTCCCAATACATCGGATGATACTTGTGAAGATAAGTTTGACATAAATTGTGATTCTGGTTCATTATCATACGAAGATGTTTTAACTCTTCTAATGTCTGGTTGCTTTTTGTCGGCAAATGAATAACCGACTACCCAATCCAAGTTAATCAAATCATGATATAATGGATGGGTACCTGCAAGTTGACCAGAGTAGGTTGTCCTTGATTCATAAGTTAGTTCATACGACCTTTCATTTGTTTGGGTGTAGAAATCATAACCTTCTTTCAGTATAGTTCTAGTCATTCCGTTATTATTGAACAAATTACGAAATTCTATTTTTTGATTATTTGCAAAATTAAATGACCAATTAGAAAGTCCATTAGCTCGTACTCTAGAAATATAAGCTTTTTGCATGAAGCGAAAGGATGTGTCAGGATAACTCCAATAGGCTGCTCTATATGCATTCTCGGTGGTATTTGTCGAGTTGTAACCCAGTGCAGTGATTGAACCAATCGAAACCGACCCTAACGTAAATCTACCGTTCATTGCCAATTGAAAATCACCGTCAGGTTGAGCAGTAGTTTTATACGGTGTCATAATCGTATTGAACGATTTGCTTATGGAATTAATTTGAGTAATTTTCTCAGGAGTAGTCTTGTCAAATAATTTTTTATACTCTTCTGTAGTGGGTACAGCGGTTGGGACACCTCTTGTACCATCGTCAAATCCTAACCAATCGCTTTTCCCTCCCTTGTAGGTGTAAAAATCCAAACCTGTAGTTCCTTGACGGTTACCGTAAGAGTAAGAGAAGGAGATAGAGTTTTTGTCAATTAGACTTTTTGTTTTAATATTTATCATTGCCCCCGCAAAATCTGCAGGAAGCTCTGGTGCAGGAGATTTATATATAAGAATATTGTCAATCTGACCGCTTGGAATTACATCAAAAGAAAATGCGCGAACATCACTCTCGCTACTTGGAGTTGTAGAACCATTTAACCAAACGGAGTTATACCTTTCTGTCAACCCTCGCACAACAACGAATTTTCCATCACGAATACTAACACCAGGTACACGACGTATTACTTCTGAGGCATCCCTATCCTGCGATTTGGAAATCTGCTGCGACGAAATTCCATTCACAGTCAATGCACTCAACTTGCTGGTCATTAATAATGAAAGTTCGGTATCGGTCCTACGGGTTCCAGTTACAACCACATCTTTCATTTGTGTAGATGCCATTTTTAATTTTACATTATTTGTAACAGGATCTCCAGCGGCAACCTGAATTTTCTGCATTTTTTTTTCGTACGATATATACGAATAAATTATATTGTAAGTACCATTTGGGATATTCTTTAAAGTATAATTTCCATTCAAATCTGTGGTAGTACCAATTGTAGTACCTTGCAAAATCACATTGCACCCAATAATTGCTTCATTTGTTTCTGCATCTGTAATTAAACCTTGAAGAGTGTTTTGTCCGTAAAAACTTATGACAAAAAATAAAAATATCAGAGTAATTAAATTCTTTTTGTTCACCATTTTATATTATTGTTTATTGCGGGTCAAAATTATCACAACTATATTTATATTCTGTGACTATGGCAGTACAAAACCAATAAAGAATCATCTCATTTGAATGTCATTCTGATAACACAACGATGACAGTTATTTATAATTGGCATTTTGACTGATTGAACCATAGGGCGAAAATTAGAATTATGACAATATTGTTAATTCCTAATTGTATTATTTTCAGAGTCCTTTGACTTTCGTAAACTAGAGCGCAACATTTTTAGAACGCAAAAAAACACAAATACCACAAATTTTCACAAATCTATTTTTTGAAATAACTTGTTTTCACAATCTGCAGACAAGAAGCAACTTTTGCAATATTTCGGCATTAATTGTGCACTTAATCAACAGCAACAAATATTGACCACATGCAAAAACGCAGATCATAATTTACGATTACGCAAGTATAAATTACTCATTATCAATAATCGGTAGTGAAAGACTGGGTTTTAATTTTTTTATTAGTTGATTACAATATACCCACGAAACAAAAAAAGCGTTCCAACAATGCACATAATGTACATTGTTGGAACGCTTTTTTTATTGATTTTGTAATAATTCGTTTACTTACCTTGCTCTTTTGCCCAACTGTCTTTTAGTGAAGCGGTTCTGTTGAATATAAGTTTATCTGGAGTTGAGTCCAAATCGGTATTAAAATAGCCAATACGTTGGAATTGGAAATGATCCAAAGATTTTGCATCTTTCAATGAAGTTTCAACTCTACAATTGGTGAGTACTTTCAACGAATTCGGATTCAGCAATTCTCGGAAATCGCGCTCATCGGCCGATGGATTCTCAACATTGAAAAGGCGGTCGTAGATTCTAACTTCGGCTGGCAAACTATGCTCCACAGAAACCCAATGCAGTGTACCTTTTACCTTGCGGTTGCTTTCGGGCATACCACTTTTAGTTTGAGGGTCATATTCGCAATATATTTCAGTTATTTCGCCATTATCATCTTTTTTGCAACCAGTACATTTTACAATATATGCACTTTTCAAACGCACTTCTTGCCCTGGAGTCATTCGGAAGTATTTTTTAGGCGCTTCTTCCATAAAATCCTCACGCTCAATATATAGCTCCTTTGTGAAAGCTAGTTCACGTACACCCGCAGTTTCATCTTCAGGATTATTTACCGTTTCCATCATTTCCACTGTATTTTCCGCGAAATTGGTAATAATCAATTTCACAGGGTCAATTACTGCGTTCACGCGTGTTGCTGTTTTGTTCAAGCTTTCGCGCACTGAATGTTCCAACAAACCAATATCAATCATTCCTTCTACTTTGGTATAACCAATTTTATCGATGAAATGATGAATTGAATCAGGTGTATATCCTCTGCGACGAAGCCCACTGATTGTTGGCATTCTAGGGTCGTCCCATCCACTCACAAGACCCTCTTGTACCAATTGTAGCATTTTACGTTTGCTCATTACGGTGTAGGTAATGTTCAATCGGTTAAATTCTATTTGGCGTGGACTGTAATCACTGTTTTTGAACTGATTGATAAACCAATCGTAAAGTGGACGGTGTACTTCAAATTCGAGTGTACAAAGTGAATGTGTAACCCCCTCAAAATAATCAGACTGACCGTGTGCATAGTCGTACATTGGATAAGCTTTCCAAGTATTGCCCGTACGATGATGTGGATGTGAGGTAATTACACGGTACATGATTGGGTCACGAAAATGCATATTGGGCGATGCCATGTCAATTTTTGCGCGTAATATCATAGCACCCTCGGGCACTTCGCCAGTGTTCATTTTTTTAAACAAAGCCAAGCTCTCTTCCACAGGTCTGTTGCGGAAAGGGCTTTCCACTCCTGGAACGGTAGGCGTGCCTTTTTGTTTAGCAATCACCTCGGCCGATTGCTCGTCGATGTAGGCTTTGCCTTGCTCAATAAATCTGATTGTCAAATCCCACAATTGTTGAAAATAGTCAGATGCATAATATACGCCATCCCACATATATCCCAACCATTGAATATCTTGTTTTATAGAGTCAACATATTCTACATCCTCTTTTACTGGATTGGTGTCATCAAATCTCAAATTACAAGTGCCATTGTAATTTTTAGCAATACCAAAGTCTAAGCAAATGGCTTTTGCGTGACCAATATGCAAATAACCATTGGGTTCTGGTGGGAACCTTGTTTGAATGCGACCTCCGTTTTTACCATCTTTTATATCTTGCTCAACAAAAGATTCGATAAAATTCAAACTCTTTTTTGGTAATTCACAACAATTTTCAGTATTCATTTATCTTTCTAATTATTAAATTATTACACATTCATAATGGTATAAAACAGAAAAAGTAAGCCGATTATTTTCTAAAAGGACTTACTTATTCTTAATAGATTGAGAGAAAGATTAATTCACTAATCCTTTTATAATACCTCTAGGAGAGTTCCTTACAAATTGAACTATCTGCTCACGCTCATTGGATTCAGGTAATTCATTTTCAATTCGTTCCAATGCCAGTGTTACATTTTTTGTTGATTGAAACAGAATGCGATATACATCTTGAATTCTATCAATTTGCTCGTTAGTAAATCCACGTCTGCGCAAACCGACAGTATTTACACCTGCATAAGAAATTGGCTCACGACCTGCAATAGCAAACGGTGGCACATCTTTTACCACCCTAGTTGCACCACCAATCATAACATGCGCTCCAATTCTGGAAAACTGGTGCACCATAGTACCGCCACCTAAAATAGCAAAATCATCAATTTCAACCTCGCCTGCCAATTGTGTAGCATTGGCCAAAATCACATTATTACCTACAATACAATCGTGCGCAACGTGGCAATAAGCCATAATTAAACAATTGTCTCCAACTACAGTTTTGCCTTTTGCAACGGTACCTCTGTTCACAGTAACGCATTCGCGAATGGTGGTGTTGTTTCCAATAATCGCCAAGGTTTCTTCGCCTTTAAATTTCAAATCCTGTGGCACTGCACCAATTACAGCCCCAGGGAATATCTTGCAATTATTACCAATCCTTGACCCCTCTAATATCGTTACGTTTGAACCAATTTGAGTTCCTTCTCCAATTACAACATTTTTATCAATTGTTACAAATGGACCAATTTCCACAGACGATGCAATTTCTGCATCTGGATGTATACTAGCTAAAGGCTGTTTCATTCTTTTGTTTATTGTGCCAAATAGTTGGTATAAAAAGATATACTATTTGGCGTTGCTTATAATCTATTTATTTTTAACAATTTGACACATTAGCTCTGCCTCTGCCACAATTTTTCCGCCTACAAAAGTGTGACCTTTCATTATGGCACAACCACGGCGCATAGGTTCTGGCATTTCTAAATGGAAAATTAAAGTATCACCTGGCACTACTTTTTGGCGGAACTTTACGTTGTCAATTTTCATGAAATAGGTGGAATAGCACTCTGGATCATCTACCGTACTTAACACTAGCAAACCTCCTGTTTGGGCCATTGCTTCTACAAGCAACACACCTGGCATAACGGGCTCTTCGGGGAAATGACCCATAAAAAAAGTTTCGTTACCAGTTACGTTTTTCATACCTACAACCACATTTGAGCGTATGTCAATCACTTTGTCTACCATTAAAAACGGCCAGCGGTGTGGTAATAGTTTTTTTATGGCGTTAATGTCCATTACGGGTGGCACAGTATCGTCATAAATAGGTGCTTGTAATTCTTGCTTTTTTAATTCTTTGCGAATTTGTTTCGCTAAATCGGTGTTTATTTTATGTCCAGGATAAGTTGCAATTACTTTTCCTTTAATTTGTTTTCCGATTAATGCCAAATCACCAATTACATCAAGTAATTTATGACGTGCTGGTTCATTTTCAAAAAGCAGCTCGGTATTTAGGTAGCCAAGTTTTTCGGCTGGACGGTGAGGTTGTGAAAAAGTATCAGATAATTTATTTAAATCATCTTGAGAAATAAGTTCGTCGTAAATTATTATTGCATTTTCTAAATCTCCACCTTTGATGAGATTCATTTTAAGTAATGGCTCAATTTCTCGAACAAAAACAAAAGTTCTTGCGCTCGAAACCTCCGTAGCAAAATCCTCCAAAGAGTTCAAGGTCGCATATTGATTGCTTAACACTGATGACTTGAACCCAATATGTACATCTATACTAAATGAGTCATCTGGCAAAATGGTAATTTTAGATCCTGTTTCAGGGTTCGAAAATTCAATTTTTTTGCGAACGATATAATATTCTTTTTCGGCATTTTGTTCCTCTATTCCGTTATTCTGTATGGCTTCAACAAAGAATTTTGAGCTGCCATCTAAAATTGGAAATTCAGGTCCATTCACCTCAAGCATACAATTGTCAATTCCAAAAGCATAAAGTGCTGCCATGGCATGTTCGATGGTGCTTATTTGTACATCGCCTTTTTTCAAGACTGTACCTCTAGTGGCATCTCCAACAAATTCTGCTAATGCATCAATCACCGGTTGATCAGGCAAATCAATACGTTTAACAACAATGCCGTGGTTTTCTGGAGCAGGAACAAAAGTTAAGGTAATTTCAAGTCCTGAGTGTAAGCCTTTTCCAGAAAAAGAAAAAGATTGCTTAATGGTTTTTTGTTTTGACATAGTTTATTGAGAAATTCTATTAATTCTATTTTCTAATTCTTGAATCTGTTTTTGTAATTCAAAAACATTTTTTTGCAATTCTGGTAAATTTTTGAAAACCACGGATGATCGTTGGAATTTCAATAGAGGTATGGCAGGTGAACCCTGTACGGTTTGGTTGCCTTTTTTTATAGAAGCAGTTACACCAGCTTGAGCTGCAACTGTGGTATTTTCTATAATTTGCAAATGTCCGGCTATACCTACTTGACCTGCAATAATGCATTGATTGCCAATTTTAGACGATCCAGCCACTCCAGACTGTGCAGCCATCACCGTATTTTGACCTATTTCAACATTATGAGCAATTTGTATCAAATTATCTATTTTTACACCTTGGCGCAAAATGGTACTGCCTAATGTAGCTCTATCTATGGAACAATTTGAGCCAATTTCTACATTATTTTCTACAATAACGTTACCTAATTGTGGAATTTTTTTATATGAGCCATCCGGACTAGGTGCAAATCCAAACCCATCGGATCCAATTACTGTGCTTGAATGGATTATACAATTGTTGCCAACTACACACTTTTCGTATACTGATACATTGGCATATAATGTGGTGTTATCACCTATTTCCACATCATTAAGCAATGAACATTGCGGATAAAGTCTAGTATTTTTACCTATTTTCACCCTTTCGCCTACAAAAACAAATGGTGCGATATAAACATTTTCGCCAATAATTGCACTTTCGGAGATATATGCCAAAGGCGATATTTCTACTTTTTTTGATGCTGATTGCTCTACCATTGTCATTAAAGATGCCAGTGATTTATATGCATCGGCAACTCTAATTAATGTTGCATTTAGCGATTTTTCAGGCACAAAATCATTGTTTACCAACACTATACTTGCCTGAGTATCATAAATAAAATGTGTGTATTTAGGATTTGACAGAAAGGTTAATGTTCCTGGTGTTCCTTCTTCAATTTTTGAGAAATTGCTAACTTTTATATTTGCATCACCATCTACTTTTCCTCCTAAATAATCAGCAATCTGTTGAGCTGTAAACTCCATATTATTAAATTTTGGTTACAAAAGTACTAAAGAATTTTCAATAATCCATACAATTAATTGATGGAGTGATAAAAATGCACACAAAAAACCTTTAAAAATTAGCTAAAATTAATGGTTCATTTGGCTATGTTAAAGTTTGAAATAGAAAAAATAATACTTCTCTACTTTTTTTGTCAGAATATTAATATTTAACATATCTGATGCTTCCGAAATATCTTTTATGGTTCCATCTTTATAAAGTATATTAATAATATCATCTTTGGGCGAATATGTATCTGTGCTGACGATCTCTTCGCCCCAAAAATAGGACGCCTCGGATTTAGAAACGCCAAAATTAGCCATATATTGTGTTAAATAAAATTCTTTTTTATCTACATCCACAATCTCTTGTTGTATCTCAACTTTAAACAATCGCCTATTAGTAAATGCTTCGCAAAGTGTGCGCAAAACAACATCTGTATGTGTAGACCACACTTTGATTGCCGAAACCAAGTCTGTATCGTCCAGCATGGCAAAATGTTTCAAAGCCAAATC
>Ga0247844_1006229_pt1 | contig 14425 bp, 15 predicted proteins | sample LaCtaG_FD_192421 | JGI IMG/M metagenome (GOLD analysis project Ga0247844, IMG submission 192421) | Freshwater microbial communities from meromictic Lake La Cruz, Castile-La Mancha, Spain - LaCruzMarch201714.5m_1 | ecosystem: Environmental > Aquatic > Freshwater > Lake | place: Spain: Castile-La... | reverse complement strand
GTGGTGACGATTTAATTGTGCAAGGATGGCCGGATATCATCCTTAATAATGGAGCGAAACTGTATATCGGACGACAGGTTGTATTAAATTCGTCTGCTCGCAACTATCACGTATTCATGCATTCTGCCGTGAAGATATTTGCAGAAGGGGCTGATGCTCGCGTGATCATTGGTGATTGCACGCGAATGAACGGAGCATGTATTCATGCGCGAGCATCTGTAAAGATTGGCGCCAACTGTTTGATTGCGTCCAATTGTCAAATTATGGACAGCAGCGGACATGCGCTTTCATTTGATGATGTTGACAATCGGATCAAAACCCGAGGGAAGTCGAAGCCGGTTGAAATAGCGGATTCCGTGTGGTTGGGTGTTAATTGTATTATACTGCCAGGTGTAACTATCGGACGCGGCAGTGTAATTCGCGCTGGCAGTGTAGTAAGCGAAAGTATTCCACCTTTTGCTTTGGCAGGTGGCAATCCTGCTATTGTTCTTAAGCAGTCCATCCGCAACAATTGAAACACTTTATTTGAACAATTATAACGGGCCGCACTTATTTTTGCGGTGTGTTGCGCAAGTAAATCTATCGAACAGACCGCGCAACAAAAAGAAGCGATGAAACAGCCTTCAGTATCAATTGTGATGTCCGTTCATAACGGTGCGCGCTATTTGACGCCAGCGGTCATCAGTGTGCTGCGGCAAAAACTAACCGACTGGGAAATGATCATCGTAAATGACGGATCTACAGACGGTACAAATTGCATTTTACAACAGATGGCCCGGGATGACGCCCGGATTCGTATCGTGAATCTGGCGGAGAAGGGCGGGCTTGCGGCGGCCTTAAATGCCGGAATAAGCTCAGCGACGGCACCGCTGATTGCCCGCATGGATGCAGACGATATTATGCATCCAGACCGTCTGAGTCAGCAGGTGCGTTTTTTACGAAAGCATCCGGAGATCGGAATCGTCGGTTCCGATGCCTATTTAATAGATGAAAACAGTCAAGTTGCCGGATATCTAAGTATGCCCTGTTCGGACTGGCATATCCGCTGGATTGAGGCGTCTACTTTAAGCACCGGACTTATTCATCCTAGCGTGGTATTCCGACGCTGTATTTTGGCGGAAGCCCAGCTTGCGTATGACCCGGCTTTTCGGGCTGCACAGGACAAAAACTTGTGGGCGCAATTTTTACGGACAACGCGAGCCGCCAATATACCGAAACCGCTGTTGTATTATCGGCGGCATACTGGAAGCATCAGCGGCGGGAAAAGAGATGAACAGCGTGCTTTTGCCGAGAGCGTGTTGCGGCGGGAAACCGAACGGCGGTTGCAGCGGCCTCTTAGCGAAGAAGAATGGCGGTTACTGACGGACGGGGATCGTACGCTTTTCGGCAGACAGTTCCGTCAGATGCTCTGTAAAGCCATGGCGCCGGAATGGAGTTCGCTCCGGGACGCCTCAAGAGCCGCCGTAGCGGCGCGGAATACTGTTTCTTTACGATTAGCCCGCCGGGCGCGAATTTTAATAAACGCAGGGATTTGGCGTGTGAGAGTATTGCATAAACCGGGATGGTTATCTGCCATCCTTGATTGGAGATGGGAAAATGACAAATGACTCCGGAAATGAACAGCCTCGCGTAAAATCAGGACTGGCAGAAGAGGCGGAGGCCTTACGCCGGCATCTGGAAGAAGTGCAATCCCGTATCACACTGCTTCATCATGAGCTGGAGCGGAGGCGGACTTCCTGCATTGATCCGGATACGATCCGGATTAAGGCGGCCTTTCAGCTTTTGTGCAAAGCCTTGCTCCGCAGGCTCGGCCGAAGGGCAGGCGGTGCATGAAAAGAAACATTTTAATTTTAACCGACTCAATGCTGCGTATGCCGCAGCGGATCAATTTTAATCAGAGTTTCGATGTTTCTCTTATATGCAGTTTGTTCCGGGAAGACGGCTGGGTCCCTGTCGTCACGCATTATGAAGACCCGAATGTCTTCGAACTGATTAACGAATTTTCAATCAGGTATGGCGTGCCGTCGCAATCCTGGGATGTTTCATACAGGAAAAAAATTGAATCGGTGGCGCTGGCGCTGGATGCGATGGGAGTTACTCTGATTCCGTCGTTGCAGTCGGTCTTATCGTATGAAAACAAAGCTTTAAGTGCAGAAATTGCCCAAGCGTATAAGCTTCCCGGTCCGCAAACCCGCTATATTGTTTCGCGGGATGAAGCTCGTCGTATCACAGAACAGTGGGGTTTTCCCTTTGTGGCAAAAACGGTCTCCGGGTTTGCATCACGAGGCGTTCAGTTGATACGGAATGAGCGAGAGTGGAATGCTTGTGTTCGACTGAACGTTGCGACATCGGGCTCTCCTGAAAAAAGTTTCCCCGGAATTGTTGTTCAGGAGTTTATTCACGGATTAGTTGGAGATTGGAAAGTTATTGTTATGGGTGATGTCGTCGCCACATTGTGGAGAGGCATTCGCCCTGGTGACTTTAGGGCAAGCGGAAGCGGTCGTTTTGAATTTAAAAAAGCTCCGGATCATGTACTCGATTTTGCTTTAGATGTACGAAGACTGTTGAGAGTGCCTTGGGCTTCTCTGGATATCGCAGATAACGGAACTGAGTGCGCAATTATTGAGCATCAAATCGTACACTTCGGAACAACCACCGCCGACAAGGCTCTGGAGCATTATCGGGCAAGTGAAGGCGGCTGGATTTCAACTCCGGGTCCGATCCCGATGGAAAAAGAAATGGTGAAATCTGTTCTAAGTATGATAGACGAGACCCCCTAATGTTCATCGCGAAGATCGTTGCTTATGTTTTGAGGGCAGCCGGAAGGCTCTGTTGCCGGTAATTAATTTAAAACAGCACACTTTAGTTTGCAGGAATCCAACATGAGACAAGACTCAAGTTCAAATACACCACAATTACACAGGGCGCTTTTAATCGGGGCACTTGTCGCGGCCGCAGTCATCCTTGCCCATTATGGGCTCACAATGCGGATTCCGATTTTAGGGCTGATCTTTCCTGTAATACTCATCGTGAGCCTTTTTTTAGAGAGACCTTGGTTGATTTTTATTTGTGGTTTGGCAGCGACTGAAGCGATGCTGAAACTGCCGGGGTTGCCTAGTGCCGTGGGCGTTCCTCAGCTTTTTCAAATGCTTTTAATTGGATGGGCCATCCTTGATGCGGCCATGCATAAAAAGAAATCCCGCTTTTCGTACGATAAGGGCATCGATGTTTGGATAGCGCTGTTTTTTGTAAATGTCATATTTCTCATGGTTGTTACGGGGGCCGGTTTCCGTATTCAAGGGGAAGGCATGTATGGCGGTTCCGTTTATTTGGGGCTATTGATGGCGCTAGGAGGTTATTTTGCTGCCGTTAAATTAACTTTTACGGAAAAACAGGTTAAAATTTTAATCTGGAGTACAGTTATAGCCTCCGCTATTCCGGCTGCGCTACAATTCATAATTTATTTTAAGCCGTCGACAGCGCCCCTTATTACGAAATTTATAAGTATTAGCACGGAGTATTTTTTGCGTGAGCAATCTCGTGACGGTGATGCAACTCGCTGGGGGCAACTGTCAGGTTTTGGTTATGCGCTGGTTACTATTGCGTATGTGGTCTGCAGCGCAGGAAGGTTGCGGACTTTTCTACTCATCTTGTCACTGTTTATGATGGGAATGACTGGGTTTCGATCCCGGATTTTCCGCCTTGTGGCGATGATATTTTTTTCAAGCATCATCTACTCTAAGCAACGCGGAAAGGTGTTTCTAGTCTGGATTTTTATTGGATTGGCAGGGTGGGGATTTTTATCTATGGCGGCGACCAGCCTTCCTCTTGCAATCCAGCGGGTTGTTTCCTTTGTTCCCGGTGTGAAAGTGGACGCCGCTATGGCTAAAATTGCTAAATCATCAGGCGATTGGCGCTTTGATATGTGGAAGGAATATTGCATCCCCAATGTGCCCAAACACCTTTTTATCGGCAGGGGGCTGGTTTCGGATGTCACGGGCTTTGCCTGGCTGCAGGAGGGGTGGTACGGATCGGCAGAATTCGCTTATCATATGCATGCATATCACAGCGGGCCGTTCAGTCTGTTGCTGGACTTCGGACTTCCCGGAACTATCACGTTTACGCTTTTTTTCCTGCTGGTTATCAAAGACGGCTGGCAGACAATGCGTAGATATGTAGCGCACCGGAATGATACGATCGGCAAGTATTATATTTTTCTAGTCATCTTGATGAGCTACGAGCTGTTTAGTTATTTTTTCATATTTGGATCGGTACCTACCGCACTTCCCCGCATGCTGGTCGAAGCGGCAATATTGCGGATATTGAAGAAGCATTTTTTACTGGAGACTCTGCCTGCGGCGGGTTTTTCAGGAGTCACCGGTCAGACGTCAGGTGTCAGCTCGGCAACTCAGCAACGGACAACCAGCAACCGAACCCCCGTGAACCACTGGGCTCGGCCGGGTGCGGCCAGACGATAGAGGACGGAATTGATGGTTGTTCGTTGCCGGTTGATGAGGACTGTCTCGACAACTCATGAACTTGGCAACTCAACAACTGAATCCCGGAGGGCAGGCGGAGGCGTCGACGTAGCGGCGTAAAGGGAAGTGGCGAATATCATGGCAATTGATAGAGGAATTGCGGGTTATGAATATAATAAAAATTGAAGACATTCGGGATCGGATCGTTAGTCTGAGAAATGTTGCTGTTATCATTGACCGTGATATTGCAGCAATATACGGCGTAGAGACAAAAAGAATTAACGAGGCCGTGAAGAATAATCCCGATAAATTTCCGGCAGACTATATGTTCGAGGTTACAGAGCAGGAATTTAATTTTTTGCGGTCGAAATTTTCGTCCGCAAAATTCGCCAAGACAAGAGCAACCCCAAAGGCATTTACTGAAAAGGGGCTGTATATGATCGCAACCATTCTCAAAAGCAAAAAAGCTGTGGCATCGACTTTCCATATCATTGAAACCTTCTCGAAGCTTAGAGAGCTGACTCGTACGGTGAAAGCACTGTCTTTGTCTCCTGAAAAAGCGCAACAGAAAACCCTTATGCAGAAAAGCGGGAAGCTGATCGCCGAAGTATTGGATGACGGACTGGTGACGAATAACAGCGAAACAACAATAGAACTTAACTTTGCTGTGTTGAAATTTAAACACACCATCAAGAAAGCATCGGACAAAAAATAATTGCCGGGATGTTCAGCACTGGCAATCCTTGTAACCTTGCAGTCTGTTTGATATAGAGCACAGCAATGAGTCGCGAAGATCAAATCTTAGCATGGATTAAGCAGGGATTGTCCCGTTACTCCGGGGAGTTGACCGGATACAAGGTCATCCTCTTCGGGTCACGTGCTCGCCGAAGCCATCGGGAGAAATCGGATTTTGACATTGGGATCTACGGCGACAAGCCGGTTTCGCTCAAGACGTTTTATGCAATCAGTGATTTTCTGGAGTCGTTACCAACGTTGTATCGTATTGACTGGGTTGATCTGAATAGAGCGGGTGAACCGTTGAGGAAGAATGCGCTGGGGAATGCTGTGGTGCTTTATGGATAGCAAGGAACTATTGGTTGATTTTCAAAAGGCGCTGTCGCAGTTGCAAGACGCATTATGTCTGCCTGCGCAGAACAATGTGATCAAAGCCGGATGTATTCAGTACTTCGAATTTACGTTTGAGCTGGCATGGAAAACCATCAAACGGATTGCGGAAGGGGACGGACTTCCCGACTGCAACTCCCCCAAGTCCGCATTTAAAACTGCATTTGCGAACGGATGGCTTGAGGATGAAGAAGTCTGGTTGGATATGCTGACATCCCGCAACAAGATGTCTCACACCTACAGTGCGGAGGAAGCCTTGGATGTATTTGATAAACTGCCTGCGTATCTCCTTGCGTTGCAGCAGTTAGAAGAACAATTCTCCAAGCTGGCCACTGGCTCCTGAGGTCGGAAGGCAGAGATCAGCAGTCAGTTTTCAGAATCTTGAACCCAGGAAACAAATCTGGAGTCCGGCACCTTATAACGACTTCAACGTGTAACGATTTTAACGAGTCGCAAGGCGGCGTTTCAACCAGCGGCTTTACCGCGTTTCAACGATTTCAACGAGGTGTGTAGCACCGTTTTAACCCTTGAACCTTTAACCTTACCGTGAGGTAACTATGAAAATAGCATGGCTGACTCCATACCCGGTGGTAACGCTGGGGGATTCTATTGAATGGGGCGTTCGAAGAGCCTCTATTCATCCTTGCAGTTGGATAATTAACCTTCAACGGGAATTAGTTAAACTGCCGAATGTGGAATTACATCTGCTGACACTGACTCCGTGGGTTAAGCGGACGCAACGGGTTGAAAAAGACGGTGCGACCATACATGTGATCAAGAACGGAGTTCCTTTTTTTCATAAAGGCTTTCCTCCCTATATGCCGGTAGATGTTATCACGGGATTTATGCAGGATCGCTGGTTGCTTAAGAAAGAGCTGGAAAAAATAAACCCGGATGTGGTGCACGGGCATGGAACAGAGAATGCCTATGCGTTGGCTGCGGTAAATGCGGGCGTTCCTGCTTTTTTTTCTATGCAGGGCATTATTGCTGAGATCAATAAGGTCAATTCCACCTTACGCTTCCGGATGGTGGAGAGAATGGAGCGGAAAGCCATTCAGAAAACGGAGTATGCATCCTGTCGCACAGCGTTCGATACCGGCTTTGTCCGCGCAGTTAATCCGTCTACGCATATCTTCCAGATTCAGGAAGCGATGAATCCAGTTTACTTCAAACAGCAGTGGAACGGCTGCGGCCGCAAGCGGATTCTGTTCGTCGGTTCGATGGGAAAGCACAAGGGTTTGGACTATCTTTTGCAGGCAGTAAAAATTCTGTCCGCCGAAGATCCGCAAGTTGAGCTGTGCGTGGTAGGCGGAACACCTGCGGAGATCGATGTCTGCCGTCAGCGTTGCCAAGAACTTGGCATCGAGCGGCAGGTCGAATTCGCGGGTTTTCTGAATGCGCCAGCTATTGTGCCATACCACCTTTCCTGCCGTGTTTTTGTGATTCCTTCTACCAATGAAAACAGTCCGAATACGTTGGCCGAAGCGATGGTTTCCGGCATGCCTTGCGTGGCATCGGCGGTCGGCGGTATTCCCTCTATGGTGGAGGACGAAAAGACGGGCCTTTTGTTCCAATCTGGAGATGTGGGCGGACTGGTGAATCAGTTGAAGCGGGTGCTGTACGATGACGAACTCTGCCGGAAGCTTGGTTCCTCTGCGGGGGAAGTTGCGCGGGCTCGGCATAGACCGGAGACTGTGGCGAAAGCCACACTGGCGGCATATCAGTACATGCTGGACAGTGCGGGAAAGGCTGCTCAGAAACGTTAAAACGGCGCAAAGTGCCTCGGTAAAATCATTAAACGTTGAAGTCGGGGAAGAAAGTGAAGACTGAACGATAAGTTGGTTCCTGACAACTTGGCAACTGAACAACGAGCAACTAACCGTTGGGTTTTATGAAACAAACATGGCGAAACAATATTTTCTCAGCATACTGGGCGTGTTGCACGCGGCTGGATAGAGTTCTTTCGACTCTTCGGTCCCGTGCATCTCTTAGTTGGCAGGGGGCCGTAGTTGGAAAAGGATTTCGTACCAGCGGCCCGTGTTTTTTTAAAATGCGGTGCGCGGGCTCTATTCGTATTGGAAGCAATGTGACCTTTATTGCTGATCCCCGCAGCAATCGGGTGGGGTTGACCAATCCTGTGGTTCTTGAGACGTGGGGTGACGGAGAGATTGAAATCGGGGACTTTTCCGGCGGTTCATCTGTGGTGATTTCATCCCGCAGTAAAGTGACGGTTGGAAAGCATGTTCTACTTGGCGGGAATGTGCGTATCTATGACAATGATTTTCACGCATTGGATCCCATATTGCGGAGAAATCCGGTCGAAGACCGCGGTCATATAAAAAGTCGACCGGTAATTATTGGCGACGATGTTTTGATCGGAACCAACGCTATAATTCTGAAAGGTGTCCATATTGGGGATCGTTCTGTTATCGGGGCCGGGTCGGTGGTGCGCTGTGATGTGCCAGCAAATGAAGTTTGGGCGGGCAATCCGGCATGCAAGATCAAGTCACTGAAAGACGGGGCGCTTTGACTGACAGTAAATAGTATTATTGTATTCGTGCTTCCAGAATGCGGTTTTGATAAGAAGTTTTGACAATCACGCGCAGGACGATGTTTCATTCTACATAAAGTATTTGACGTTTTCTAATGATCTTCACTAGGCGGCCGGATATTTAAATTCAGCGAATTTACCCCTAGTTGAAGATATAAAACTGGAAATGCTGGGGATGGGGGGGCAAATATGAACTCGAAAATAGCACGGATAGAGTATCACTTGCCGGAACGTGTTTTGACCAATGAAGATTTGGCGTTGGAATTTCCAGGCTGGTCGCCAAAAAAAATCGAAAGTAAAATTGGGATTAAACAGCGACATATTGCGGCCGATAATGAAACTGCTTTAGACCTTGCTTATAGCGCCAGTGACAAACTGCTTCAGGGGATTGATCGCAGTGTTGTTGATTTTTTGATTCTGTGTACGCAAAGTCCGGATTACTGGCTGCCTACCTCGGCGTGCATTTTGCAGAACCGGCTTGGTTTAAAAACGTCAACCGGCGCCTTTGACTTTAATTTGGGATGTTCAGGATTCGTTTACGGACTCGCTGTAGCGAAGGGCCTCATTGGTGTTGGTATCGCAAAAAATGTTTTGCTGATAACCGCAGAGACCTATTCAAAGCATCTGCACAAACTCGACAAAGGCAATCGCAGTATTTTCGGAGACGGTGCGGCTGCCACCCTGATTTCCGCATCGGAACAAGAAGGGATACACCATTTTGCATTGGGCACAGACGGCTCGGGATGCAGCAATCTTATCCTGAAGAACGGCGGGGCTCGGCATCCTTGCGATCCGGAAGCAGCGGACTTGACCGATGAGGGCGGGAATATTCGGAATGACAACAAGCTGTACATGAACGGCCCGGAAATCTTCAATTTCACTATTGAGGCTGTGCCTAAGCTGATAACAGCGGCACTGGAGAACAACAAAACCAGCCTGTCAGAAATTGATTATTTTGTTTTTCATCAGGCCAATCAGTACATGCTGAAGTACTTGAGAGACACGATTGGGATATCTGAAAACAAATTTTATATTTCCATGTCGGATACCGGGAATACGGTGTCTTCTACAATTCCCATCGCGCTGAAAGATGCGACGGGTAAGGGCATAATTGGTGCCGGAGATAAAGTGCTACTGGCAGGGTTTGGTGTAGGGTATTCGTACGGAGCAACGATAATAACAATGTAAACAAAGGAGCTGTAATGAAGATATCGCAGTTTATTAATGAGCTGACGGCGCTACTGGAATTGACGGAGCCTCTGACGGTTGAGACAGACCTGAAGGAACTAAGTGAGTTTGACTCGCTGTCGATCATGAGTCTGGTCGCGTATATTCATAAAACGTTCGGGAAACAGTTTAACGCCCGGCAACTGAATAATATTACAACCGTACAGTCTCTGATGGAGTTAATCGGATCGGAGTCCTTTGATGCATGAGGGGTGGAGCGGTCTTCTTCATAAGAAAACCGTTATTGTTACAGGCGCATCATCCGGTATCGGGCGGGAATGCGCCCTGCAATGCAGTAGGGAGGGTGCCACAGTTGTTCTGGTCGGCAGGAACAGGGCGCAGTTGGAGGCTACCCTGTCGAAGTTGTCAGGCCCTGGCCATTATATCGTCCCATGTGACCTGTGTGATTCTCAGCAGGTGAAGAATATGGCGGCGGATATCATGCAGCATGGTCCGGTGGACGGATTATTGCATTGTGCGGGAATTCAAAAAACAACGCCGCTCAGGGCTTTTGATGCGCAGGCATTCGATGATATTTTTCATACCAATGTAAGCGCAGCGATTGAGCTGACCAGGGCGGTGACCTCTCCGAAAATATTCAACAAGAGCGGTGGTGCCCTGGTGTTTGTTTCGTCTGTCGTAAGCGTGAAACCCGAAAAGGGTAAGCTGGAATATGCCGCAACGAAAGCGGCTTTGAATTCGGCGGTAAAAACGATGGCCAGCGAATTGGCCGCCCGGTTTATTAGAGTAAATGCCGTGCTGCCGGCGATGGTACAGACACCGATTCTGGAATCCATGTTTGCTGAATTGCCGGAAGAGTCAGTGGATGCTATACGCAAGAGACATCTGCTGGGTATCCTCGACCCGGCGGATATAGCCGACTTGTGTGTATTTCTGGTTTCCGACCGGAGCAAAAGAATAACCGGCGAACACATCGTTATTGACAGCGGATATACTCTGGCTTGAGGTAAGCATGCAGTTTAATAGCATTCCGTTTTTATTTTTTCTGCTCTGTGTTGTGCCTCTGTACTATCTGGTGCCGCAAAAGCATAAAAACGTTTTTTTGCTTATATGCAGTTATTACTTTTATTTTTGCGCCAAGCCGGAATATCTGATTCTGCTACTGGCCTCCACTGCGGTTAATTATCTATCTGCCTGTCTGCTTGAGCGGGGAAACGCTAAAAGGGTGGTTCTCTATTTCAGTCTTTTGTTCAATATAGGTCTCTTGTTCGGCTTCAAATACCTGAATTTTTTCAATGGTCAGCTGAATTATGTATTTCAGCAGTTCCGACTCGATATTCATATCCCGGCTTTCAGCATCATCTTGCCAGTGGGCATCTCGTTCTACACGTTCATGGCCATCGGTTACCTTCTCGACATCTATTGGGGCGACAGACGGCGAGACAGGAATTACGTTCTTTTCTCGCTCTATCTGGCCTTCTTTCCCCAGATTCTTTGCGGGCCGATCGGCAGAGCCAAAGAACTGATACCTCAGTTTGTTGCAAAATCTGTTTTCAAATATGACAATTTTTCAAACGGATTCAGGCTGATGCTCTGGGGTCTGTTTAAAAAAATAGTGGTTGCCGATAACCTGGGAGTTTACGTCGATGCGGTGTTTAACAATGCGAGCCGACATTCGACCTTAACGGTCATTGTCGCAACTTTCCTCTACGCATTTCAGTTGTATGCCGATTTCTCCGGATATACAGATGTCGCCCGTGGAATTGCCCGGCTGTTCGGTATAAAACTGATGGTCAACTTCAGAACACCGTATGTCAATTCGACATCCGTTACCGACTACTGGAACCGCAACCACATATCCTTGACCTCATGGTTCCGCGATTATGTGTACTACCCCTTTATCGGGACAAATACAGGCCGGTTGAAAAGATATGCGGGCATTCTTCTGATGTTTCTTCTCAGTGGTATATGGCATGGAGCCGGCTGGATGTTTATAACGTGGGGGCTAATACAGGCGATTTATTTGGTCGTTGAGGATCTGCTTCACATCGGAAAGAAAAAAAATGTTACTTGGGCGGCTAGAAGTTTTAATCAGCTAAGTACTTTTATACTGGTCAGCATCGGGCTTTTGTTTTTTCGGCTTCCAACCATGGCCGATCTTTGTACCGTCGCTAGGGTTATAGCGGGGAATAGCTGGGATCTGTATACCGGTGGTCGGGCGCTTGTGTTTGCGGCTATAGGCCTATTCTGTGTGATGCTTCTTGACCGTTTTATGGACAAAAAACAATTTGATGAATACATCGGCGGGAAGCCGTTAGCGGCGCGCTGGGCGTGCTATCTGACGTTGACGATGATGATTTTTTTAGTAGGAAACATTGATGGACAAGCCTTTATTTACTTTCAATTCTGATGTGTTCAGGGTTATCGCCAAGTTGTTCTTCTGGCTGGCGGTAGTGTATCTACTGAATGTAATTTTCTACTTAGCGATATCGAACTGCTATCTCAGGTTATCAGGCGGGGTTTCTGGTGCCAAAATAAGCGCTACCATTAGACAAAAGCACGATGTATTTATTTTCGGGGCATCTAGAGGCTTGCGGCATTACAACTCTGGAATTATCAGCAATTATACGGGGCTTTCGGTTTATAATGCTGCAGATGATGGCAAAAGCCCTGCTTACCAGCTGGGACTGTTGACTCTGTTGCTGGAACAGCATAAACCAAGGGCAGTAATTTACGAGGTAGGCGACATCATGAGCGTGCTGGCCCGTGGTGATGTAGATTTGTATCCATACTATTACTCGAATAAGGATGTCAGGCTGTTGTTGAACAAAAAAGACCCGTTCAGCTATATCAAGTTTAGATTTAAAACCTATGCCTATAACCAGAGAATATTCACCGGTATCAGAGGGCTTTTACCGGGGAAGAAAACGGCAGATGATGGATACCGCCCATTGTATGGGTGTATCAAGGACAAGGATAAAATCGAGTACAGAGATGGGTTCGAGGGTCCTGATGATTTTTCTAGAAGCGGCACGGATACTTCCATGATCGAAAACTTTCGCCAGTTTATATCAGTGTGTGAATCAAATCAGATACAAGTGATATTCGCTTTTTCTCCCACATTAACCGGATATCATGCAACTTGTGAGAGACTTATTCGGTCAATAGCTTTAGAAAAGAAAATTCCATTTTTTGACTATTCTTCCGACATGCGTTTCAAGGGGAATCGGAAGCTTTTTAAAGACGTCAATCATTTGAATGACGAAGGTGCAACGTTATTTTCGAATGATATTGGTGAAAAGTTAAAAAAGCTTTTTGCTGATCGTACTAAAGATGCCAACAATTGAATTGTAGTTTAGTGTTTTTAGTAGCTGGCTTTGACGATCTCATCCATTTTGCGTTTTAACAGACAGGCCAAAACAGAGCAGGTTGTTACGGAAGCGAATTTGCTATTTAATTAAATAAGGAGCCGAAATGTTCAAAAATAAAACACTTTTGATTACCGGCGGAACCGGGTCATTCGGAAATGCGGTGCTGAAACGGTTTTTAAGTACCGATGTCGGCGAGATACGCATTTTCAGCCGCGACGAGAAAAAACAGGACGATATGCGGCATCAGTTACAGAATGACAAAGTCAAATTTTATATAGGCGATGTCCGCGACTTCAACAGCATTAACTTCGCGATGCGCGGGGTGGATTATGTATTCAGCGCCGCTGCGCTGAAACAGGTGCCTTCCTGCGAGTTTTATCCGCTTCAGGCGGTTTATACCAATGTGCTGGGAACAGAAAACACCCTGAATGCCGCCATTGAAAACGGTGTAAAAAATGTGGTGGTGCTCAGTACCGACAAGGCGGTTTATCCCATCAACGCTATGGGAATGTCCAAGGCGCTGATGGAAAAGGTGGCCGTAGCGAAGGCGCGCACGATCGGTAACGGAAAAGGGCCGGTGATTTGCGTGACCCGTTACGGTAACGTGATGGCTTCGCGTGGTTCGGTTATTCCACTCTTCCGCGACCAGATCAAAGCAGGCCGCCCTCTGACCATTACCGATCCCGATATGACGCGCTTTATGATGTCGCTGGATGACGCCGTGGATCTGGTGCTGTTTGCTTTTAAAAACGGTATCGGCGGCGATACCTTCGTTCAAAAAGCACCGGCGGCTACAATCAAGTTGCTGGCGGAGTCCATCAAAACAATTTTCAAAGCAGATAATGAAATCAAGGTGATCGGGACCCGGCACGGTGAGAAGAAGCACGAAACGCTGCTTAACCGTGAGGAGCTGGTTCATGCAGAAGATTTGAAGGATTATTATCGTGTGCCTTCCGATACCCGCGATCTGAACTACGGAAAATATTTTGATCAGGGCGAGGGGAAAGTCTCTGTTGAGCACGACTACACCTCCGGCAATACCCGCCAGCTGAAAAAGACCGAACTCATCGAGATGTTGATGAAGCTGGAATACATTCAGGAAGAGCTGGGCGCTGGGAGCTAGTCGCTAGGTGCTAGGCACGGGAGGTGGCTAGGTGCTAGGCGCTAGGCGCTGGGTGCGGGTAACTAGTTCCCAATCCCCAGTTCCCAGCCCCCAGAACCTAGAAGCAAAGCGAACTATGAAAACAATACTTGTAACCGGTTCTGACGGCTTTCTCGGCCGCAACCTCTGTGTGGCGCTGCAGCGGATGGATGGCCTGCGGGTTTTGCGCTTTGATGTGCAGAACTCGCCTGCAGAACTAGAACATCAGGTGGCACAAGCGGATTTCATCTTTCATTTGGCGGGTGTTAACCGTCCAAAAGATGAGAAAGAGTTTGTCGAAGGGAACAGCGATCTGACCCGCCTTCTTTGCAGCTTTGCTGAAAAGCACGCCAGCCGGGCGCCGATTCTGCTCAGCTCATCCACGCAGGCGGCAAGTGACAATGCCTACGGCAGGAGCAAGCGGACTGCGGAGGACGCGCTGATCGACTACAGTAAGCGGACAGGAGTCTCGGTGCTGGTTTATCGTTTTCCGAACCTGTTCGGGAAATGGTCGCGTCCGAATTACAATTCGGTGGTTTCAACCTTTTGTTATAACGTGACACACGATCTG
>Ga0247844_1006219_pt1 | contig 14440 bp, 8 predicted proteins | sample LaCtaG_FD_192421 | JGI IMG/M metagenome (GOLD analysis project Ga0247844, IMG submission 192421) | Freshwater microbial communities from meromictic Lake La Cruz, Castile-La Mancha, Spain - LaCruzMarch201714.5m_1 | ecosystem: Environmental > Aquatic > Freshwater > Lake | place: Spain: Castile-La... | reverse complement strand
CTACACGGCAACCTCGGGGGGCCTGAACTTCCAGTCGGACCAGATCACAGGAAAATTTATCAATGTAACGGCCGTTCCCGAGCCCTCCACCTACGCGCTCTTGGCGGTCGGTGCGATCGTTTGGGCGGGCTTTGCCGTGAGGCGTAAAAACGGCAGCCGGCCGTAATTTCGAAAAAGCGTGTGGGCTCCGAGTTGGGCGAGGCCGGGATTGTCGTGATGGAGGGAAGCGCCCGGTCCCGACAAGCGGGACCCTCCTGAGCATGCTGTGGAAGCCACGGGAAAAGAGCGATTGCTCAAATCATACAAATGGTATCAATAGCCGATCCCATTTGGACTCTGGCATGAAGAGAGACTGACTTCGCGCGAAGGTCCGGGGAGCACGCCCGCCCCATGGAGGGCATGCGTCGTTCGCCCGTGGAGTTTTGTGTTGGGGTCAGTCCCGCGTATTGTCGCTTTTCTCGCCCGAATATTCGATTTGAAGTTGCCGTGCCATCCAATCAAAATTTCATATCTTTGACAAATGCGTCAATACGCGGGACTGACCCCAAAATTTGACAAATGCGTCAATACGCGGGACTGACCCCAAAATCGCAATGGGCCCACCTCTACGCCGCCATCCGCGAGGGCAAGCCCTTCCCGATCGAAACCTCGGATGCCATTCAAGTGATGGAAATCATCTCCCGCGCACGGCAAGGAACTCCTTTTGCGCAGTAATCCCAATGCCTCCAACGTTGTAGGTTTACGAAGGTGCTTAGGTCAGGCGTCTCGTCTCACATCGAGCGACTTATGCCCGCAGGCCTCCGGCTTGGAAAGCGAGACGCCCGCGCCCCATTTTAGAAGCCCAGAATGAAACGGTTTTTAGTATGGTGTGACTGGAGCCGAATTTGCCAGAGGTGATGTCGGTCATTTATCATTTGCCCGGCTCCGGCATCGCACGAGGGAAGACCTTCAAGCCTGCCGCCTTGGCAAGCTGCTGTTGATGCTCATCAAAGGAATACAGGCAGTCCGCACCGATCAGGAGGGTCGCAGCCGTTTGCAGGATGTCCAAAGAGCGTGCCGGGATTTCCGGAGTGTGCCTCTTCGATAGCTCCCGAGCCTTCCGGTAGTGCCGAGAATCTGGGGTTATCGCCAGAGATGAAGGCTCGGGGATTCCTCCGTGCCAGCCTCGCGGGATGACACGATGGCTTCAAAACCATCCGTGTTTTCATTCGGCCAGTGCACTTCCCGGATCAAGACAAAATCCAATTCCTCCTTGCCATTCTTCCGGGCCTCCCGCACGGCTTGGGTCACATCAACCAACATCTGCGACGGGGTATTGAAGCTGGTCACATGCCCCAGCGGATAATTTCTCATGTTGATTTTCTTCATGGCGGAGACCGTTTTATTGACGCCCGGGGCGTTCTCGGCAGTGATCGTCTGCTCGTCCCAATTCCCTTCCTCCACCGCATAGACCCGGAACAAGAACCCGCCGTCGTAGGCATGCACGCTCTGGCTTTGTCCATGAAGCTCCAGCACGGCGCGCTGAATGTCGGCGTCCCCCTCGGGGAGCTTGAATTTGAGGAAACCGATCGCATTCGCGCCGGTGCTGGCATTTCGCCCGATCCGAAGCGTCTTCTCCGCTCCGAAATTCGCCTGGGATTGTTCGCCCTGAATGACCATCGCCTCCGCTTCGGGCGCGATTGACTCCTGCTTCAGCGGGCGCTTATGAACAGTCAGCAACATCGCGCTCTGGGCCGGTTGGCGCAGGCGAATCTTCCGATCCTGCGGCAGCGTGGTGGAGAGGGTCATTTCTCCATGGTGCGCCCCGCTGACCATTTCGGCGGTCACGAGGGCATCCTGCGGGAGATCCAGTTTGGACAGGTCGAACTCGAGTTCGTAGGGCGCAAATTCATCCACCTGAACGGACCAGATGTAATACCGACCGCTTTCCTCGTCGACTGTCGTCCAAGCGCGATACTCTGGATCGGAACACGCGATCTCCGTCTTCAAGAGCGGCCGACTGCCGTGGAATCCACGACTGAACAACCGGCAAACTTCAAAGTTTTTGCTGCTGTAGCTGATTTGCTCCTTTGCCTTCGGCTCGGCCCCGGGATCCTGCTCGGGGTGCATGGAGTAGGTAATGACATTCGAGAATGGGCCTGTGCCTTTCCATGCCCAAATACCGGAGTCATTCATCTTAAAAACAAAGATGCCGTAAACTCCCTGCTCCTGCATCATCCACCCCCAAATGCTGGCCATGGAGGTAAAAACTCCGGGAGTGTCATTGAGAAAAGTCGTTGTCGGCTGCGCCCAGTTGCGGCCGGTCGAATAGTTCAACTCGGTGAAGACCTGTGGCAGAACCACGCCCGCCTCTTCCTGCATCATTGTTTTTGCCTTTTGGACCTCCAAAGCATTCTGGTGTGGGCGACCGCCGTAGCGATGACGGTTGAATAGCTGGAAGAGCGGCGTCGGACTTGGAGTGCCGTCATATCGCGTATACATATTCCGCATCATGATCCTTGCGCTGCGCCCCGTGAAGTCGCCCGCCAGAACGGGAGCGGAAAATACCGCCTTCAAGTTGCGATTGTGGTCGCGGTTGACATCCTCAATCGCACAATGCACAGCGTCCGCCACCAGCGTCAACCGACGCGCGATCTGCTCGTCGGTCGATTTATTGAAATACCCATCCGGCTCGTTACCATACTGGTGCGCCGCGATACCGTAATTTTTCGCCAGATAATAAGTCATGGCATAGCAGCCCGCCCAATTGATAAAATCATCATGCAGGGTATCGGGCCAGTCTTTGGGGCCTGTGGCGTTGATTACATCGATCCCCAACGCATTGTATATCCCGAATTCCGCCGCCAATGCCCTGTGGTGTTTATTGAGAAAGGCCCGCGTGGCGATGACGCTGTTCGTCTCCGGAGCGGCGCGGATTTCACTCTTGAGCGCCTCGAATTCCTCCGCGCTTTCGACCTGCTTTTCCGGCCTCACATAAGAATTCATATACCGGGTCGAACCCACCCAGGATCTGGCCGACTTGGCTTCGGAATATTTCAGCCAGGCATCGGAATTTGTGTCGGGATCGGCCATCGCGCGGAATCCCGCCCATTCGTAAGTCACGCCCTCCGGGGTTAGCGTCGGCGTGATAATCGCAGCCGGCGTCGCATCCGGCGTCGGCGATGTGTCGGCCCGCGAGGTTCCGGAAAAAAAAGATTTGATGCGCTCAAGCAGGCCCTTTTCCTCATTTGTTTCCGGCGTTTTTGATGCACTGGTGAGATAGGGATTCCTCCCCAAAAGATTGCTGAGTTGGGAAGTCACTTCGCTGCCTTCGAGTGCTTCGAGGCCTCTCCCAACCATGACAAGCGGCCCTTGGCGTTTGAATTCCAGCCCGGCCTCTTTCGCCAAGGCCTGGATGCGATCCACGATGTTGGTGCCGGGAGCCGTAGCCAGGCTGACGGACTGCCCATTCAATTGGATCTTGAGCGACTCGGTCTCTGCAGATTCCAAACTTTCACCCAGCGAGCTGCCAATGAACTCGAGAACGGGCTTTGTCCACGGATCGGCGAGGCATGCCTCGGGAGTCCTCGGTTGGATCAACGCTCTTCCGGCGCGGCTGAACGCATACGGACTTCCCTCAAAAAGAATCACCGCATCGGCCTTCTTCATCGCCGCGACCAGCTCCGGGCCACCATAACGAGCCAACGGTGCCGTCGATTGCGTATTAAAAACCTCCACCTCTGCAATCCCTGCCTCCCCTTTGGTTTCGAGGGTAATCCTCAGCGCGCTCGCGGGGCGGACCGGAAAGTTGAAGAGACCGCGGGCCGAATCGCTTTCGGGTTCGACGACTGTCCAGTCACGCCCATCGTAGAGTTCCAGCTTGAAGCTCACAATATTGCCGCCCTTGTGTTCCAGAACCTTCACCTGATCGATCGGCACCGCCAGCCCCCACGAAATTTGGATTATTCCCTTGGTCTCGGTGGGATTGATAATCCATGCCTTCCTCTCATCTCCATCATGCGCAAAATGCCCGAAAGCTCCAGGCTTGTAGGAGGATACATCCGTATATTCCTGTCGGTTTCCGATCAATAGATTGCTGTTGAATATATTTCGCGAGCTGATCAAACCGCCGGACTGGTCTTGTTCGACTTTCTCAAGGGGGTCCAACGCACGCGCCGGAAGGGCGATTCCGGCGAGCATTAGAGATATGGATGCAAGAATTTTAAGCATATTTTTCGACCTTCATAAACGACAAGCAGAGCGCCGGATGGACTGTGGGGCAGCGTGGGGGAACAGATGACATCGGCAGATTCCTAAAAGCGCAACCATACGAATCCTGCCATGGAATGAAATGAACGATCTCGGCGATTATTTGCATTATTTTACGAGCGGGGGATCGTGGGGCGGGGTGAATAGGCGAGCGCGCCGAGGCGGTCGGATCGATGTCAGAGGTCGAGAAAATAATGCAAAAGATCAAGAGGGGAATCCATTGTTTGCCGTTTGCTCGGGCTTACATTTGAAAGCCCTTTTTTAAATGAATAACAAGTTTGTGGTTTCGTTGGCGGGTGATTGGAATTTTGCGCTTGATCCTGATGCTGTGGGGATCGGCGAGGCTTGGTTTGCGCGCGCCTTGCCCGGCAGCATAGCGCTTCCCGGAACCACCGACGAGGCCTGCATCGGCGAGGAAAATTCCACGATGGAAATCCTGCGGTTGACGCGCCGGCATCCGTATTGCGGGGCGGCTTTTTATCAGAAGACAGTGGTCATTCCGCCGGATTGGCAGGGCAGGAAAATCTTCTTCCGGATCGAACGCACGAAGCCCTCGATGCTGTGGATTGACGGTCACCGGATTGGCGAACATCAGAGCCTCACCACCCCGCACCTCTACGACGCCAGGGAGTTCCTTTCGCCCGGCGAACATCGCCTCACCGTTCGCATCGATAATGCCAACCTGCCGAGCATCGGCGATTCGCACCAGGTCAGCGACAACACGCAAACCAATTGGAACGGATTGCTCGGCGACATCGAGGTGTTCGCCAAGCCGCCCTGCTTCATCGAAGACCTGCAGGCCACCCCGGATATCCCGAACAAACGCGTCAGGCTTCGGTTGAAGTTCAACGCCCCATGCAGCGGCCGATTGGCCGTGGTGGCCGTGGCGGAGAACACTCCGGTGCCACACACCGTCGAGCAGTCCTTTGAGAATATGGTCAGCGGCGCGGATGGAGTGGCGGAGGTGTGGCTTGAAATGGGCGACCGCATGCAGTGCTGGGATGAATACCATCCGGCGCTTTACCAGCTGTCCGTCACATTCACCGGCAAAGATGGTGAAGACTATCGCGCATTGCGCATCGGCCTGCGCGACTTCTCGGTGGGCAACCTGCATTTCGAAGTGAACGGACGGACGGTTTTTCTGAGAGGCAAGCATGACGCCTGCGTTTTTCCCCTCACCGGCTACGCGCCGATGGACACCGCCGGGTGGAAACGGGTTCTGCAAATCTCCAGATCGTATGGGATCAACCACTACCGGTTCCACGGCTGGTGCCCGCCCAGAGCGGCGTTCGAGGCCGCTGACGAATTGGGCATCTACATGCAACCGGAGTTGCCTCTGTGGGAGTCGATCGGCGTGAGCGATGTGGACCCGATGGGGGATGTCGAGTTCAAAGGCAGCGGTGATGAATCGGTGATGGCCGGGCGCATTCGTTTTCTTGTCGCCGAGGGCATCCGCATCCTCCGGGAATTCGGGAACCACCCCTCGTTCTGCCTGTTCGCGCTTGGCAACGAACTCAGCGGCGATGCGGAAATCATGGCATCGATCGTGAGGCGTTTCCGCCAAGAAGACCCCCGCCACCTTTACGCGCATGGCTCGAACAATTTCATCTTCGAGCCAATACCCGGCCCCGCGGATGATTTTTGGGCGACCATGATGACCGGCGGGCACTATCGCGCTGGCGTTTTCCAGCCGGACAGTGTCGGCCGCGAAGCGCGCGGCTCGTTCAGCCAGCACGACCACGGGCATATCAACAACCGCCACCCTGGCACGCAATCAGACTACGACGGGGCCATGGAGGGGATCGGGCTGCCTGTCATCGGCCATGAGGTCGGCCAATACGCGGTATTTCCACGCTTCGAGGAAATCAAAAAATACACCGGCGTTCTGCGGGCTGGAAACCTCGAGAAATTCCAGGCGGCCTTAGAAAAAGCAGGCATGCTGGACCTGGCCGAGGACTTCTTCCGCGCCTCCGGACAGCTCTCGGTTCTTCTATATCGCGAGGAAATCGAGACGGCGCTGAGATCCTCCAAGTGGGCTGGATTCCAACTGCTGGACCTTCAGGACTTCCCTGGCCAGGGCACGGCCTTGGTCGGCATCCTCGACGCCTTCATGGACTCGAAAGGATTGATCACTCCCGAGGCCTGGCGCGAGTTCTGCAACGATGTCGTGCTTTTGGCGAAATTCGAACGCTACACATGGACCCGTGGCGCGACGCTGAAAGCAGACCTCTGCTTGGCCAACTACAGCATCACCGATTACTCGAGCACACCCATCGCGTGGCGGCTCTCAACCAAAAACGGTCAGCTCGTTGCATCCGGAAAATCGAACCCCTTGGCGCCCTCGGCAACGAACCCGAAACCCTACGAGCCGATCGCAATCAACTTGGACACTGTCGAGTGCCCGCAAAAGCTCGAACTCGCTCTGGCCCTCGAAGGCACAGACTACCGGACCCGATATCCGCTGTGGGTGTATGAGCCGGCGCCAGATATCAAGGCGCTCGGCGAGAGTGTTCATCTGACCACTGCGTTGGATGCCGACGCCCTGAAAAAACTCACCGAGGGCGGAAGTATTTTGTTCTGCCCCGGCAACGACTCGGTGCAACACGCCATCGCTGGCACATTCTTGAGCGACTTTTGGTGCTACACCATGTTCAAGAGATACACCCCGCCCGGAACTCTGGGAATGCTCTGCGACCCGAGCCATCCCGCACTTGCGGATTTCCCGACCGAGTTCCACAGCAACTGGCAATGGTGGCCGCTTCTGCGCCACGGCTGTGCGATGGTCCTGGATCAGTTGCCGCCGGGGCTTCGCCCGATCGTCCATGTCATCGACAATTTTGAAAGGAACCAGCGCTTGGGCGTCCTGTTCGAATGCCGCGTCAGCTCCGGAAAACTCTTGGTCTGCAGCTGCAATTTGCTGGCTCAACAAAACCAGCCCGAAGCCCGCCAATTCCTCGCCAGCCTGCTGAAGTATGCGGGATCGGAAAAATTCCAACCTGCCGATGTGGTGCCGGTTTCGGTCCTTCAGGGCATGTTCAAGTAGAAGAATCGCAGCCTGCCGAAGCGGGCTTTGAGCCGACTCGAAGCCGATCGAATCATTGATTTCTCTCGGGCAGCAACGGGTGATCCCCTCTCCAGTCGCCTATGGAGTATTGACCTCGGGCGCGGTTGAAAATCCCCGCGCTACCTCCCGCCGACGGCGTCCCCTCGGCCACGCCAACCCTGCCCCCGCAAGCAGAGCTGCAGGAGTCGCCCGGGTCTCCGGCTCGAGCATGGCTGGAAAACCTTCGCCTTCTTCCGCGATGCGGAAGGCCGCCTGTATGCGAGCGACGGGCATCGCTTTGAATTTCCTTATTTTCAGTGACCAAGAGGTCGAATCGGGATCAGAGCGCGCAGGCGTTTGGTTGGCGGATGGTCTGGGTGAGAACAAAAAAGCGTCAAGGGAGCATCCTTGGCACGGGGAAGCATGGGGATACTTTTTTTGTATCACACTATGGCCGCCGCAGCGCAAGACCCCAGAACCGCAACCGTCCGTGACCTGCGCAACCGCTTTGCCGATGTGGCGAAGTGGATTGAAGACGGCGAGCAAGTGACCATTACCCGGCATGGCGCGGCCTTTGCCACACTGGCCCCGACACGGCCTGAGAAACCGCGCAAGCCGGACTGGGCCGCATGGTTGAAAGCGAACCCGCCAATTCCTGCAAAGCGGAAATTGACGATGGAGGAAACCCAAGCGCTCTACGATGACATGAGGGGCGAGTTGTGAACTCGGCGGAGGAATACGCGGATTCGTCTTTCCTCATGTCCCTGTTCATAGAGGACGGTAACACGGCTGCAGCGAAGCGGTTCATTTCCCGCAACCCCGCCGTCCTTGCCTTCAATCCCCTTCATCGGTTGGAATTCTGCAACGGTCTGCGGCTTCGCGTTCACCGTGGAGAGATTGACAAGCCAGCGCGGGCGGCGGCATTGCGCCGGATCGATGAAGCGATTGAGGGCGGCAGGTTGGCCCATGTCGCGTTGCCGTGGACTGATGCCCTTCGCAAAGCGGAGCAACTGAGCGCGGACCATGCCGAGCGCATTGGGAGCAGATCGGCGGACACTCTCCACGTTGCGGCGGCGATGCTGGCAGGAACCCGCCGGTTCCTCTCATTCGATATACGGCAGCGCGAGCTTGCCAAGGCGGCGGGATTGGAGGTGAAGCCGTGAGCGCGAGGCGGAGTGGGCAGACTTTGATCTCAAGGACGCCGGGCACGAAGATGGCGTCGAATTCCTTCGCGAGCGATCGGGTGGCCGCTCCGTAGCGAGCCATGGCGGCCCGCATGGGGTCAGCGGGATTCGCATAGATCACAGAGGGAGAGCAGACGACATGGGCCTTCAGTCAAGGACGCAGCGCTGCTAGCAGGGATCGGAGGGGGGAAGTGTATTCCTCGGGAGAGACAGGGATTTCCGTTTGCAACGGAGTGTCGAACTGCCGGCAGACATCGTTGATGCCGATCATCACGGAGAGCCCACCGACCAGCCAGCGGTCGGCCAGGTCGCGCACGGTGTGGCCGCTGACTCCCCTGTTGAGCACGCGAATGCTCGAAGTCGGGCAGATAGCCTCGAGGAGCGATTTCACAAAGAGGACATCGCCCGAGCCGTAGGCGTCGTCGGTGCGGCCTTCGCCGGGGAGGCTGCGATTGCGCCCACCGCTGGTGATGGAATCGCCCATGAAGAGCAGTTTGCTGCCGGCTTCAATCTTCACGGGTTGTCAGTGCTTGAAAGGCGCGCCCGCGATCTCCATGGATGCGAGGGGCAAGTGACGGAGGGATTGATTCAATAAATGCTCCATTTGGGTTTTCTTTGCTTCCTGGATGTCCTCCTCGAAGACCAACAGGTTCGGGAGTGAAGTGGCGAAATAGTCGATCTTCGCTGGGATGTCCATCTCCGCGCGGGCGTAGACGGCGATGGCTTCCAGCACCTCGCAGGCCTCCGCCTCGCGGCCGAGTTCGCGCAGGGCGAGCGCCTTGAAAACGGTCAACTCGGAAAACGCGGTGACCGTCATGCTTTGGAAGTCGCCCGATTCGGCGGCAGCGGCTTCGAACTTCGCGAGAGCCTCGGCTTCGCGGCCGAGCGCGCGGAGAGCCTTGCCTTGCCAGTAGGTCACATCGGCCTTCGCTTGGAGGAGATGGTATTTCTCGCCGAGGCGGTCGGGGGTTTCCATCGCGAGTTTGAAATGCCCGAGCGCGTCTTCGGCGTTCCCGGCGGCCAACGCCGCTTGCCCCAGCAGGAGGCGGGCGGAAGTGTATTGGCGGAGCACCCTCCCTTCGCCGCCCTCCCACGGATGAAAGCTGCGCGAGGCGAGCAAATTGAGCGCCTTTTGCGGTTGGGCGGTCTCATTGTAGAGCGTGGCAAGTTCCACTGTAGCGTCGTCGCGTTCCAAAACGAGCGCGCGGTGGCTTTCCAAAAACCCGAGGCGGGCGGCGGCACTGTCGCCGAGTTTGGCCCGGAGTTGGACGAACTCGGAGACCAAGCGCGAATCGGTTGGATCGCAGGCGAGGGCATTTTCATAGCTGGCCCGGGCGGCGGCGGCATCGCGGCGGGCATTCCAATAAGCGATGCCAAGGTTGCGGTGTGCAGTGGCAAAGGCCCCGTCGGCCGTGCGGGCGGTCTCCCATGCGGCGATGGCAGCGAGGTGGCGCTTCTTGTCGAAGAGAAAATTCCCGAGTCCGTAGGCGGCATTGCGGTCAGGGCCGGGTTGCGCGAGCGCCCATTCCAGGACCGCCGCTTCATGGAGACGCGAGGGACACAAATAATCCGGCGTAGAATCTCGTGCAGCCCGCAGCGAGGCTTGGGATTTTTCCTTTTCCGCGAGGAGGTCATATATCCAGGCAAGCGCGTAGTGCGTGGAGGCCGAGCGCTCGAGTGGATTCGGCACGGCGACCGATTGGACTGCAGTGCCATGGTGGTTTTCCAGAATGGAAACCGCTTCGTCAAGGCAACCGCAGTCCGCGTAATCGAACGCAATATCCAAGGCCGTCTGCGCGTCGTTGCGACTGAGCGGGGACAGGCGGGCTGATCCATTTTGATGGAGCGCCCACTCGGCCAGCGCCCAATGGTCAAGCCGATCGATGGCGAGAAGGGCTTCGAGTGTTTCGATGGCTTCCGGCACCCGCCCGAGTTTGCGGAGGCAAATCGCTTTTAACACGCACGCCTTGTTGTTCGTGGCATTGGTTTCGAGGGATTCCTCGACATGCTGCAGGGCCGCTGCGGCATCGCCGTTTTTGAGGTCGAGGCACGTGAGTTCGTAGTTGGCCGCCGCCCGCCAGGCGAGGTTCCATGCGGCTTTGGCGAAGAGCGTGTAGGCGGTGGAGCTGTTACCTTGGAAGCGCCGCACAAGCCCCAAAAAATAATGCGCTTCGCCGGTTTCGGGATTCGGATGCCGGAAGGTGAGCCGTGAAACCGCCACCTCGAAGTGCTTCGCTGCGGCATCGAATTCGCCACGGGAGAGGTTGAGGCGGCCGAGGGCGATGTTGCAGCGGGAGTCCTTGGGATCCCGCTGCAAGGCGGCCTCCCAATAAATCTCGGGATAGCGCGTGGGATGCCGGTAGAGGTCGAGATGCTCGCCGGTGAGATATAATTCGTCCGTTGAGGCGATATCCTCCGGAGCTGAAGGTTCGGTGGCGACTTCGCGGTTGCGCAGGGCAATCGCCGAATCTGGCGGGCGGAATCCGATCACCGCTTCGCCGAGCGAGTTGAAAACCCAAGCGCAGAGCGAGGCCTCGGAATCCCCCGTGAAGCGCAGTTCCCCGCGTTGCCACGGCGCGTCTGGCGAGGCGGTGGCGGTTTCATCCAAAATCACGCGGTCGCCATCTTTCAGCACAACGCGCAAGCCCTCCAGCGGTCGTGACACAGCCAGCCCAAAATCGAGCGAGCGGTCCCCGTGCACCACCAAGCGCAGCGCCGCGAGCGTGTTCGCCTGCTGGACCGGGCCGAGCTTTTGGTAGGGCCACCAGAACTGCGAAAAGGTCTTCGTTTCGTAAGGTGCGAGGTAACTGAAGTCGGGCTGGTTGTCCGTGAACACACCGGCCATCAACTCGACATACGGCCCACCGTTGTCCGTGAGTTCGCGATCCCAAGCCCAGCCGAACTCGTGGTTGCCCCAGGTCCACTGCTTCTTGCCGGGGCTGATGTGTTTATTGGCGACATGGACAAACCCTCCCTGCGCCTCGTGGTCGTATCCACCGAAGAAATCCTCCTGCGTCTGGCAGACCATGTAGCTCGTCGGCACCGGAATGTTTTTATACCAAGCCAGATCGTTCGCCCCCGGCCGGGCGGAGTAATCCACCCCGTAGTAGAAATTTTCTGCAATCGGAAATGATGACATCGCCCGCACCGCGTGGTCGGCGACATAGTGGACATCACTCGGGAAAAAGCTTTGGTAGTTTTCGTGGACCCTCGCCGCCACATTTGCCCACCAGAGGAAGGTCTGGGTGAGCGGAGTGCGGTTGTAAAGCCTGCCGCGCAGTTCCACGAGCGCGCTGCCGGGGCGGAGGCGAATGCCGTGCATGCCTTTCAAGCGGTTCAACGGATCATGCTCGGACTGCCACACGGTGAAGGCTCCTCCGCCCTCGTCTTCGATTGTGACATCCGCCGGCAGGTAGGTGCCGGGGCGGTGGTGTTGCGGCCAGTTGAACTCCACACCGCCGGAGATCCACGGCCCCGCGAGACCGACCAGCGCGGGTTTGATGACATCCTGACGATAGAAAAAATCGTAGTTCCGGTTCGCCTTGTCTTGACCGAGGAAAATGCGGCCGCCGATTTCCGGCAACATCACCAGCCGCACAAATTCGTTCTCCAACCGCGCGGCGACATAATCCACCGGCTTCGGCGCTTCGTCCTGGTAGACCTTGTCGATGAACGGCACCGGATAAACCTTCCCGCACGATCCTTGGTAGACGCGCTTCTCGAAGAAGACCGGATTCTTCTCCGGTTTGCCGAGGCCGTAGGTCGGGATGCTGCGCTTTTCAAGTTTGGCAGTGACAGGATTCATGGTGGTTAAGGGTTCTGAGTGACATCAAGGCTCCAGCGTTGCGTCTCGACCGACCATCCACCGTTGTTCCCCCAGAGGCCGAGGCAGGGGATTTCGGCGGGATTCATTGGATAAAGAAAGACGGTTCATGGAGGAGTGGAATGGAGGGATTTCTAAATCCCGCAGAATCGTCTGTCCATGGATGGAATTCTGAAATACCTGTCGGATATTATGAAAAGAAAACGTGAAGGGTTCCCCCACCAGCAGCTGACACGAGTCCCTTCCGAGATTCTCAAAAAATCCCGCTCCTGTCGGATTAATCGCGATCTTTTCATCACCGACATCGGATATTTTCCGGCCAGTGCTGGCCATCGGGTGGATAGACCAGAGGGCTGCGATGCCAATATTATGATTTTCTGCGTAGCCGGAGCTGGCTGGGTTTCATTGCTGGGAAAGCGAAAAATCGCTGTGCCTCAAGGCGGGCTGGTTTTCATTCCCGCCGGCACTCCTCACCGCTACGGCGCTTCGGAAGATGCCCCATGGCAAATCCGATGGGTCCATTTCAGCGGACGCAAAAGCAGCGATTATCTGGCGCGCCTCGGCGGCGAGTTGTTCGGGGAGGTTTTGCCTCAGGAGGGCGACGAAATCGTCTCGGCCTTCGAGCAAGCCCAGGAAGTTCTCAACGAGGGTTACACCGACTCCGGCCTGCTGCTGCTCTCGGCAAACCTGTCGCGGCTTCTCGCGCTGGCCATCCGGGCCAAGCACGCCTGCGGACACAAATCCCGCCTCACCGGCCTGCGGATTTTAAATTCTCTGCAGTGGATTCGCGAACACCTCGCGGAGCCACTCGTGTTGCCGCAGATCGCCCGCCGGGCTGGGCTCTCGGTGCCGCATTTTTGTGCATTGTTCAAAAAACAAACCGGCATGAGCCCGATGCGCTATCTGATGCATGCGCGAATGACCCTCGCCTGCGCGTTGCTGGATTCCACGGACAAGCCAGTGGCTGAAATTTCCAGCCAAGTGGGCTTTCGCGACGCCTTTCACTTCACAAAAACCTTCCGCACCGTCGTGGGAAACTCCCCTCGCGCCTACCGCCTGGCAAGCCCGGCACGCGGCAACCCTTAGCAGTGGGGTATTCCAATATTCTCACATTAAATGCTCTGGGGGAATGCTTTGTCATTATTCTAAAGTCAGTAATTAATTCCTGCCATGACTCGCGGATTTTTTCCGGACTGAACCCCTTTGCATCCACCGGAGAATTTCCAAGCGGGACCCGCTCCATTCAGTCGAGCCGAGGAGGACTTCAGCGTTCCTGACGGATGCAAAATGACTGAGGAGCCAATCTGGCTGAAGCGGTGAGGGGATTTGAGGGGCCGAACAGGATAACGCTTTTCGCTCAAAAAAAGACCAGATAGTGCAAACAAAAAGAAAAATAGTCTATTGATTCTTTTACCCGAGAGACCGACCCTTTGCATCGTATCCGGATAGCATTATTCCCCCCCTCCACCCTAGCCCCATGAAAAAAAAGCATGATCCGTCCCACTTCATTCAACCAGGCCCGACAATTCTCATCGCGGCTTTTTTTGTGGAAGGCCCATCATTCGCTACCGATTTCTATGGCTTGGGGAATGAGGAGAGCCTGATCAGCGACCCGCTGCACTATCCCAACAGCGACGGCGACGCGACAGCGGCCGCAGCAGCCCCCAGCAAATGGGACGATTTGTTTTTCTCCAATTTAAGCGTAAAAGGCCCTGCTGATCGGATTCTTCAGACAGGGACTGCCACGAAGGCATATCGCTCCATGACTTTCCGCAGTAATGCGGGACAATCCCAAATCAATCAGCTTTCTGACGAAAAGTCTCCTGATCGCGCGATTATTTACATCGGGGCTGGCGGTATCACTTTCGAAGCCGGCGCTGGTCTCGTCACCTTTGGTGATTCCGGCCAGATGCTCGCCATCGGGGCCAAGGCGGATTTCACCAGTGCCAACCACTCCAGCAGCGATCTTATCCTTAATCGTGAGGTCCGCGGATACACGAACAACACAGTCCACACGATCACTGTCGCCGAGTCCGGAAACACAGTCTTCAAAGAAATTTGGGATAATAGCCATGGCAGGGAGATCGCGATGACCATCACTACCAGCGGCACCGGAGTCGTGAGATTTGACGGGAAGAATAC